>SXGU01480181.1_pt1 | contig 23323 bp, 13 predicted proteins | sample 3174531 | NCBI WGS metagenome assembly SXGU01 (sample SAMN11356863, study PRJNA531348) | freshwater metagenome | isolation source: freshwater sample F1-140 | place: China: Fuxian Lake, Yuxi | collected 2017-12-25
ATATTATTACAATTTCTCCGTTGTGCTCAGTAATAAACTGTAACAATGTAGTAATGCACTCATACGCGAAAGGACATCTGTTACCATCTGCCGCGTGACCCAACTGATAGGCCTCATCAATAAAAAATACACCACCAAGAGCACTTGTCAGTATGTTCTTAGTCTTAATCGCTGTCTCACCAATAAATTCACCTATCATATTGGCTCTGCTACCACGTATAATTTTGCCATTTTCCAGTAAACCAAATTTAAGATATAGCTTAGCGAGAAATTCTGCCATAGTTGTTTTCCCCGTACCAGGAGACCCATATATCACCGTGTTTAAAAACTCATCATCATCATTATGCACCACTGATTGTGGTTTGGGAGCTGGTTTTGATAGACAAGAATGTGTTTTTGTATGCCCGGCTGATTGCTTAATAACAATCTGTTCTTTTTTCGGTTGGCATGGGTTCGCGACTCGGTTGCATAATGACAATATTTGTGTTGCCATAATAGCCTTAGGTTCCGTTAACCCAATCATGTTATTAAATTCTCGAATACAATCTTCCGCCGCTACGAGCTTTCGATATTTCGGACAAATATTATCGAGTTTGTTGTCTTTCAAAAACTCGATAATAGTTAATATTTGATCAATGGACTCTATGTCTTGCGTTGGCATGGGAAACTCAGGCATAGTTGCAGGTATTATACCGATATCATCATTCAGTAGCTCGTCTAGACTATTATACAGTATCATCTTCGATGCCGACGTCGATGCCGTATCAGGAGGAGGTACAGAGGGGATGCTCTGTAATATTTTTTCCATATATGTTGATGGCGCAGCTTTATATTCTTCTGGTCTATCTTCGGTCTCCATTATATTATCATATATTTTCATTTTGAAATATTAAACGGAAAAGGGGATAGTGTATCATACATGAATGATATCAAAAAAGCTATGGCCGTGGAATTATATATGGATCGGTGGCAAGGGAGAACTGAGATCTAAAACGAGAGTCCTACACGGGATAACCGGGGGTGATATATATCTCACAGATATACCAATGTGGGACTATGATGGTAGTTCTACTGGTCAGGATCAGACTCAGAAGTCATACTAAAACCATGCTTTGCGTGTCGCGATCCTCTCCGAACAACATCAGATATGTTAGTACTATGCGCGACATATAGGCCTAACGGCACACCTCTGCCTAACAATTACCGAGACTGGGCGCTAGATATTTTTACTCGCGATTTGGATCAAAAGTTTGGAACAAGAATACTTTATATTCCATCGGGACACACTACACTTAGGAGAACAAGGGCAGTTTTATTGTTCCGTAGGGCATAATAATGCATATTACAGAACTGTTGCTGAACTACATTTGAGAGCGTGTCTCGATGCAGGGTTAAATATATCTGGAATCAATGCTGAGATTGCGCCAGCACAGTGGGAGTTTCAAATAGGTCCATGTGAAGGCATCTGTGCCGGAGACCAACTATACATGGCGCGCTACCTGTTAGAGCGTATAGCTAAAGCTCAAGGCTTAATCATCTCCTATGATCCGAAGGCTCTCGGTCCTATGTACAATGGCTCTGGTTGTCATACTAATTTTTCCACGAAAGCTATGTGTGACCCCGGAGGACTCACACATATTTATACAGCTATTGATGCTTTACGTGCAAAGCATGCTGAGCATATAGCAGTATACGGAGAAGGTAACCGTAAAAGACTGACAGGTCACCACGAAACCTCTGAATATGAAAGCTTCACATCTGGAAAAGCAGATCGCGGAGCATCCATACGAATAGGCAGTAAGACGGTAAATGACGGTTGCGGTTATTTTGAAGACCGAAGACCCGCGGCTAACATGAATTATCTTGTTACGGCAAAAATATTCGATACAACGCGCCCCTAACCCGCGTCCCCATGGGAGCTTACAGATGCTTACGCGGTGCTAACAAACGGAGTCTGACTAAGCTACATACAAAGTAAATACATCACACGCGGGTTAGGGGGCGCAGGGATTTTGGGAACGCTTTAGCGCCCCAAAACTCCAGTGAGCTCCTACTCCATGATCAACTTAACGTCAATCATACTGGTGCGCAACTCGTTGCGGAACAGGTTCATTGCGTAGGGTAAGTGCATCTTGCATACATCATCTTCACCATAGACATTCTCTGTTCCACACTGGTACACACCCATATCAGGATTAGCTGCAATCACAGTTTGCTTTTGCTTACTGACGAAGACCTCAAATATATCAGAATCATCAGTCAGCTTGAACTTCAGCAACTGAGCGACACCGTGAGCAATAAGACAATCGCGCTCCATCTCACCCAAACGCAAACCTCCTGCGCGAGCACGACCCTCTGCTGGCTGCTTTGTGAGTGACTGTACAGGGCCTAGATTACGAGCATGCATCTTATCGGTAACCATGTGCTTGAGACGCTGGTAGTAAATGGGGTTGAAAAAGATAGGAATCTCGAACATGTCACCGGTGTGTCCGTTATACATAATCTCATCTCCTGCATAATCGTAACCCATCTCTGAGATATGATCCTTCGTAATTTCCACATCGTACTTGGTAAAAGCCGTGGCATCCATAAATTTACCAGACAAGACACCCTCCTTAGAACAGACAGCTTCATACGTCATACCTTGAGTCATACGGGACGGGACACCGTGAGGGTTCATAATTTTGTCAGGGCAAACGCCATCCTGATTAAACATTATATCGGCACTGTTGTACTGGATTCCTTCGGTACCCTTTTGTGCCGCGCGCGAGGCAAACTTATCTCCGATTTCTGGCGCGCGTAAGTCAGAAATACGAACCTTGCAAAACTGGTAGCCATCCTCATCTTCGTTGTTCGTAATATCCTCATTGGGAATAATCATGTCAACAACTCCCGTTTCCGAGGGGCGTACCGTAGTGCTGCTGTCGCTATACAATGTCTCTGTGCGGTCCGTACCCTTTTTCGATATACTCTTGCACTTGGGGATAATGATATCATTGCCTCCTACAACAGCTCCAATAAAAGGCAACTCCGGCTTAGGCTTGCCCACTTGCTTGCCATAATTACGTACAATAGCATGGTACCGATCATTCCCTCCAGCTCCAATCTTACGACCGACAGTTCGGTTGTCCGGAGGAATTACGAAGCTCTCATTAGTAGCATCCTGATTAGCCAGATTCTGTAGCTTATTGTGATACGTACGCGAGTATATCGTGTTAAATGTACCACGTTGCGCGGAATCACGGTTGCCCAATAAGGAATCCTCCTGGTTATAACCTCCAAAACAGGCAATAGCAATCATCGACATAAACCCGTGATGCATAACACTCATGCGAGTATGTTTTGCAGTACGCGAAAACACTACAGGCTTGTGCGGGTAGGCCAGGATGTTGCTGGTTGTATCCATACGTAGGTGCGCATTAGTTACGTAGATACCTATAGCTTGCTTACCCATAGAACTCTGATAACAGTTACGGGGCGACTGATTGTGATCGGAAAAAGGTATGTTTGTCGCGACAACACCGTTGATTGTAGCCGGGTGTATCAAACAATGTGTGTACACTATATAGTTCTTAGCGACAAACCGGTTAAGATTTGTGATGACGTTAAACTCCAATGGTGTCAAGCTATCCGAAGGTTTATACAGGCTGATAGCAGCATAACGTTGCTCCTCATCAAGCACTTCGACACTAGATATCAATTGCTCAGCTAAGTCGATCAGCAGCGCTTTGCTCGTGCCTGTGTAGTGAGCTGTCAGTTTCTCTATCATTTGAGCCTTGACGTCTCCCTTGAGATCCTTAATATATAGGGTAAGGTGTCCATAAAACCGGGCATCCTCACTGTATAGCCGGTAGGTCTGTCCATCATACATCTTTTCAGGGGAATCTGCCAGCATTAATGTCTCATCCTCGTTTGTATCAAGGTATTCTAGTGCTGCTTCTTTATTGGAATCAAACCCTAATGCCTGTCGGTTATACACCTTATGTAATATTTCAGCGTTATACAACGCATCAGGAATCGCTGTTGTCATGTCATCCATAGGTGGCAGTTTCACAGCGCCGTCTGGTCTAAGCTCATCATTAGAACGGTAGGCAAGAATCCAGTTATCAATCTTGAAGTGATTGTCTTCATCAATAGTGTAATATGGTACGCTGTAGCGACCACCGTCGGTCAAGATAACAATACACTCATGATCATGGTGCCAGGCAATCGAGATGTAACAGCTCAAGGTGCCTGTCCTCTTGAGAAAGATAAGGGAACGGTAAATACGGTCAGTGTCAACTAGCGAAGGGGACAGCCCCACGAAGTCACCGTTAACCATAATCTTTGTCAGACCGTGGACACTCTTCGAGCTCGCTTCCTCTATAGGCAACATACCGAGCTCATTTAGGCAGTATAAGACAGGCTGAGCGCTTGTCTCTATAGAAACATGTGTCAACAGCGCCAGATTTTTGACTGTACCGATTTGCGCTCCCTCAGGTGTCTCATTGGGACAGATCTTCGGTGGCTGAGACCCATGCAACCGACGCGGTGGCTCATGCTTACTGCCCGCACGTTCCAGAGGACTAGTTATACGATTCAAATGAGAAGTAGTGCCAGAAAATGCCAGACGCTGAACTACCTGAGCTATTCCCTTCTTGGACGCAGAATTGGCCTGAGACCGGTTAGTAAACCAATTTCCCGTAGCCAGGGCATACTTTATCTTGTTTTCTATGTTGCTCTTCTGAATAAGGCGACGAATGTCCTGGACTATAGTTGCCACAGGAGCAGCACTGCTCGACAAGACCTTACTGAAATGCTGCTTAATGTCCTTCAATAGGCGCTGAAACCAGAAGCGAAAGATCTGCGACAACAAGGTGCCCGGTAAGTCCAAACGCTTGTTTGTCAACTTATCGCGATCGCTGTATAGAGAAGGATCGTTGTAAGCTTCAAGCAAACGTCTAACCATGAGAGAGACAAAACGCAACTTCTTAACTGGACTGTTACCCACATGAGGCAAAAACTCACGGTTCAACAAGTCCTTAGCGTATTTCATACGGAAATTTGTATCATCCTCAGGACCCTCAATATTAATATTTATCGAGTTTGAGACAAACCTGATCGCGTCAATCTGAGTCTGTACTTCGTGGGCGTCGACCGCACTCGGTGTAATCATATTGATATAGGCAACATCCTTAGGGTTCTCATCATCAAGTAGATAGGAAAATATCTCCCTGTCCGTTATAACACCGAAGGCCTTGAAGATAACAAACAGGGGAATCGGACGACGACCGTATGGCAAGAACACATACAGCTTATGCCCTGGTGATCCCTTGCTCTTGTCTTTAGCCGGATCCTGATTTACCGTCAGCTTAATAATAGCCGTCTTAATCGGGAAAAAACGCTGATCTAAGGTAGACTTGGTCTCCACACGGGCTGCATAGGTTTTAGCTGTGGCTGAATCAGCTTCCTCGAACACAGCAATACTGTTTTCTACGGGTCGTTCTTGACTAATAATAACTTTCTCGCTACCGTTAACAATAAAGTAACCGCCACGATCCATCGGGCACTCATTCATAGCTACACGTTCGCTCTTACTACGACCATGCAAGTGACAGTATTTTGAACCGAGCATAATGGGGATTTTGGCGACATGAATCTTCTCTTCTATATATGTTGTAACGCGCCCGCCCACATGATGCTTAATGGCAATATCTATATAAAGAGGTGCTCCGTATGTCAAGTTGCGATACCGTGCCTCAGCGGGATACATCGCACGGTAGTGCCGTTTGGAATATTGGATAGGTTTGCATATACCACATTTCAATATTTCAAATGTCATGGCATCATTTGTTGTATGCGTCATAGTAATGGGCATACCGTATTTCATCATTGACGGAACGAGCACCTCGATGAAGTTATTGTATGACTCCAATTGGTGCTGGATCAACACATCATCATTCTCAAACCCAGAATCAATGACATCCCATGTTTGTTTTGCCCAATTGAATTCGTTCACTTCGTTCATGTATATAAAAAAAGCACATCATTTTATTTTATTTGTGTTTTAAATGACATTTATGGGTTTGCGATAAATTAACAAAGGGAGGAGCGGGAGACTTCGATGCTGACGGCGCGCTGACGGTGCGCTGACGGTGCGCTGACGGTGCGCTGACGGTGCACAGTTTATGTATGGACTTTAGCGCTGACGAGAGTGCTTGATGTTGCTTAGTTTATGTAGGTGCTGTGTCCCGCAGCATGTCTCAATGTAACTTCGATCGTTTTTCCAATCAAATCCGGCAGCTTTCTCGGTCATTAGGAAAAGATCACCATGTTCTAACTCCAAGGTTATACGTTCCCCTAACCGAGAGCACTCTTTGTACCAATGATAACACAATGACATTGTTTTACCTAGGCGAACGCCCAGTATAACTTTCCGTTGTGTGTCACCATGATAACCTATACCACAAGACTTTGCATAATAATAGTTACCCTCACATTTCATGTCCATACCCGCAAACAGGGGACATAACGTACACAAGTAATCCCTTAACTCTGAGGTTAACAGGGTTTCATCATATGGTACAACGCGGCTCACGCCATTTACATAATCCGGTTCTTGTCCCTCATCGCTAAAACACAAGTTGTACCTTGCTTTCTGTTAGCACCCTCACCGAACGTAAGTGTTATAGTCCAGTCCATCCGACTTGGTTTTACTTTTTTGTCGATTTGCTTGCGTTTTATCTCGTTTCCATCTTACGTCCGAATAAGATGTCATTTTTCCGGGAAACCCAGAAATTACGGGTGCTAACGGTAGGTGATATATAATGGTGGGCTGGCGATACGTAGGACATAAAAATAAAGTAAATAACTTAATATCATGCCATTACATTATGTACTGCTAATTAAATTGACTTAAACTTATAAATATTTACACTATATAGTTAACTTACAAGTAAATGGAGTCTGTTGGGAATACTACTATACAGATTCTGGATGCATCATCATCTAGCAATCTAGCCAACCCTACACCGCACATCTTTGACGGAACTCCGCAGGACACCACAGGTTATGATTCAATTCACACAATTGTTTCAGCAACAGCATCAGGAACGCTCTCCATGATCTTTTCCATTGACAATAGCATATGGGACACATCAACAAATATCACATATCCACCAGCCCGTGGAGAGCTAGGTAAATCAGCGGTAACGGTGATACCCATTGCATCAAAATGGTATCATTCAATGTTTACAAACACTTCCTCCAGTTTAAACTCCGTTCGATTACAAACAATGCTCCACAAAGGTATGGTGAATACAGATGTATCCATCACACCAATACTAAATACCAGTGGACTTACAATCAATATCCCCACTCTTGTTGATGTGAATATACTCAGCCAAAGTCACATATTGGATGTATGCGTTGGTAAACTTGATCTACTAAATGTGGTTTTTCCTAATGCTATGGATGTTTGCCTGGTTAATAGGGTAATAAACGTCTGTGCGGGTTCTATAGTTCCAAGCCTAGTTAATGTTAGTCTTGGCAAAAACACGGTCACCGTATGTGCCGGTGCCATCTTCAGCACATTTCCCAATCTAGTTAATGTTAGTCTTGGTAGAAATGTCATCACTGTGTGTGCAGGTGTCATCCTCAGCACGTTTCCCACACGCCTTGACGTATGTGTCACTAACGCAACTCTCAGCGTTTGCGCCGGTAGTATTAGTTTCCCACAGTTTCCCACACATATAGATGTTAGTATCACTAACCCCATATTGAACGTGTGTGCAGGGGCTATACTAAGCGCCATTCCCCCTTATCCGGTCTTTCCGACATCGATGAATGTCTGTGCAGGAGCTCTCACTGTCTGTGCTGGGCAACAGTATCCCAGCAGGATGGATGTCTGTGTGACAAACAGTACACTCACTGTTTGCGCTGGAACTATTTCATTCCCAACATTCCCGACACATATCAATGTTAGCAATTCAGTATTAACGGTATGTGCCGGCTCCATAGCATTTCCCCCATTCCCTGCGTTCCCCACACACATGGATGTATGCGTAACCAATACAATCAATGTGTGTGCAGGGCAACAGTATCCCAACAAGATGGACGTCTGTGTAACAAACAGCACATTAACTGTTTGTGCCGGCTCTATATCGTTCCCACCTTTCCCATCTTTTCCGGCGTTCCCCACACACATGGACGTCTCCATAAATAACAGTGTACTCAATGTTTGTGCTGGACTACAGTATCCCAGCAAGATGGACGTCTGCATAACAAATAATACATTGAATGTCTGCGCTGGTGCCTTGTTGAGCTGCCTACCGTCCACACTAAATGTTTGCGCTGGCGCCTTTCCCACAAACATGTTTATCACTAATCCTACATTAAATGTTTGCGCCGGGCAACAGTATCCCAGCAGGATGGATGTTTGTGTGACAAATTCCACACTGACTGTTTGCGCTGGAGCTTTCCCAACAAACTTAAATGTATTGATAACTAACCCCACACTGAATGTCTGCGCAGGGCAACAATATCTCAGTAAGATGGATGTCTGCATAACAAACAGCACACTCAATGTCTGTGCTGGAACCTTATTGAGTTACCTGCCATCCACACTGAATGTCTGTGCAGGTGCCACTGTATTTCCTACTCATATGGATGTTTCCATAAATAACAGTGTACTTAATGTTTGCGCCGGAGCTACAATATTTCCCTCACGGTTTGATGTCTGTGTGACAAATCCAATACTCAATGTCTGTGCTGGATCTATATACTTCCCTCCGTTCCCACCGTTCCCACCGTTCCCACCTTATCCTACCCATATGGATGTCTCCATAAATAACAGTGTACTCAATGTTTGTGCTGGAGCCACCATATTCCCCTCACGGTTCGATGTCTCCGTAACCAATACTATATTGAATGTTTGTGCTGGAGCCACCATATTCCCCTCACGGTTAGATGTCTGTGTAACCAATGCTACACTCAATGTCTGTGCCGGTGCCACTATCTTCCCATCGCGGTTTGACGTTTGTGTAACCAATACTACATTAAATGTCTGTGCAGGTGCCACCACCTTCCCAACTCACATGTCCATAAATAACACTGTACTTAATGTCTGCGCTGGAGCGACAATTTTCCCCTCACGCTTAGATGTCTGTGTAACTAATGCCATGCTAAATGTCTGTGTTGGTCGGTTGGATGTGTGCATAACGAACAATCTATTGAATGTTTGCGCAGGTACATTCCCATCTAACTTTAATATTACCAACACCACACTTAATGTTTGTGCTGGCTCTTTTCCAACGCATCTCAACGTCTGCGCAGGATTAACTACTTTTCCCACGCGTATAGATGTCTGTGCAGGAGCCACGATATTTCCCTCTCGCTACGATGTCTGTGTGACAAACAGTGTACTGAATGTTTGTGCTGGATCCATTTATTTCCCACCATTCCCCACGTTCCCATCATATCCCACGCATATGGATGTCTCCATAAATAACAGTATACTCAATGTCTGCGCTGGCGCTACTGTATTTCCCTCACGGTTTGATGTTTGTGTAACAAACAGTGTACTTAATGTTTGCGCAGGAGCCACGATATTCCCTACAAAGATGGATGTTTGTGTAACCAATACTATACTTAATGTTTGTGCGGGGCAATTTCCTACATTCATGAACGTCTGTATGGGCACAAGCAATTTTACAACAGTATTCCCCTCCTATATTGATGTCTGTGTCAAGAACGCCATACTGAATGTCTGCGCTGGCAAAACATACGCTGATTTTCCCTCCCTCATTGATGTTTGCGTAACAAATAAGACATTAACTGTCTGTGCCGGTAGTTTCCCTTCCTTTATGGATGTTTGTATCAAAAACACTACACTCAACGTCTGTGCTGGGCAAGTATACCCCAACAAGATGGATGTATGTGTTACAAACAAGACACTTAGTGTCTGCGCTGGAACCATAGCTTTGTCACTGCCTGCCGTAGTAAACGTAGCGATCACAGGGCAACCTATACAAGTTTGCGGTATCATTGATGTTTCAGTGTTTTATCCCAATAGGATGGATGTTTGTGTTGGAGCTTTCCCCAAATTCCCGGCTACCCAGGATGTCTATGTAGTCAACAGCCTTACAGTATGTGCTGGCCGTTTCCCAACAAACATGTACATCTTAAACGATATACTGGATGTCTGTATTGGGAATTTTCCGCCATATCCATCGTTTCCGCCATTCCCCTCTTTCCCATCAACCATGGATGTATCAGTCTTGCATCAACCGATCAAAGTGGCACAAGAACCAGTGTCTGGTGTGTGGGAGAGCCATACAGTAACTGAATCAGTAACAGGTGTGCCCGATAGCTCTGCGTCAACATTATATACTATACATTGTATGAACTTCGCTCCCGATTACAGATATGTGATGTTATACGACATTAGCGGGGAGATAAATCCATATATACATAAACCGAAGCTAACAATACCAGTTTTCCCTGATCTCTGTGCCGTGCGTAGTTTTCAGGCTGGCATTGTATTCAAAAATAATATTAGGGTGCGTGCCAGCAGAGCCATCGAACCCGATGACCATAACACCGTCTTATCTGGAGATGTACACATATTATTAACTTATGCCTGATATAATGTATTATGTGGTATATGTCATATACTACATAATGGCTGGAGGAGGTCTAATGCAACTTGTTGCATATGGAGCACAAGGTATATATGGTAGTTATCGGGATCATCATACTACGATGAACTATGGGAGATGTACAACTAGAACTATCGCTAGATCCGACTTAAATATATCAAAATACAAAGCTTTCAGGAAACACGATAAATATAAACAAAAATCCTGCCCTATCTGTTTAGCCAGCTTTAAACCAAATTCCAAAGTGGCTTACAAGTCATGTAAGCATATATGTCATAAAGGTTGTTATAACCGTATCAGCGGTGGGTGCCCTGTTTGTAGACATTGTTAGCTCTGTAGGTGTATATCAACACCCCCACGAGTATCAAGCCTCACAAACTTATCGCCACGAGACTTATTGACTTGACCGAACAGGAACATAAAATCTCCATAGGACTGACAGTGCTTCTTGTAGTTCATGAAAGATTGTCCAGATACTTGGGCTAAATCCATAGAGTTGTTTATAGCACGAATGCACGGTTTATCAAGTTCTTCTTGTGACATCATACATTTTCGTATGTTTCATATTATATACAAATTGATACACTGCATAATACATAATATGCCGCCAAAAAAGATAGTTATTGAAAAAAAAGTAAATAAGGCACTCACATCTACATCTACATCGACACCGACATCGATATTGATACCGACGCAGGCACAGGCACAGAAAACCAAAGTTAAAACTAAACAAAAACCTCAACCACCTCCCCAACAAGGATCTGATAAGTGGAAAATTGAAAACCTACCTTTGAGTTTTACGCAAATACTCCATATATCGGATATTCACATAAGACCACTACAGAGACACGAGGAGTTTCAGTCTGTCTTCGATACGACCGTAGCCGACATCAAGAGTTACTGTGAGGATATAAGTTCAGTTATAGTAATTACCGGTGACATATTTGATAACAAGACTATATTCCGGCCGGAAACCTTTAAAATATGCAGAGATTTCTTAAAAGCTCTGGCACGAGTCGCACCCCTCGTAGTTATAGCCGGTAATCATGATATGATGGAGGGTAATACAACAAGGCTTGACTCAATAACACCTATAGCAGATGATATACCAGACCTTTATTATCTCAAGTACAGCGGCTTGTATACCTGCGAAAATGGTATAGTTTTCTCCGTATCGAGCCTTTATGATAAGATCTTTATAAAGCACAGTGACATCGTAGCATCCCCATACTATAACAGTACAACGGACTATATCGCATTGTATCACGGATCCTTAACAGGTGCGAGTACTGATTCTGGTTATTTGGTTGATGAAAATATACAGGAAGACGCCGATGAAGTTGACGTGGCAGGCAGTACACGCCACAGAGCGCCACATGATTTTGACGGATACAAAGCGGTCTTATTGGGTGACATACATAAGCATCAAGTATTTAAGACCAGCACTGGAAGCATAGCTTACGCAGGTAGCCTCATACAACAAAACCACGGTGAAACCCGTGAGGGGCACGGTATCCTTGTTTGGCAAAACAATGCAGGAAAATATACCTGTACCTTGAGACCAATATGCAATAAGTATGGGTTTGTGGATATACATTGTTTTGATGGAATATGGGTAAATAAAAATATAGTCTTACCAGAGTACTGTTATGCTCGGCTCATTATAAGAAACTGTACAGAGACTCAGGTTGAGCTTATCCGTAACGAGCTTAAAGATAGGGTTCTCAATCTGACTATAACAAAACAACAATGTATCAGTGACAACTTAACTGAGTGTGAAATACCCCCAGACATAAAGCGTAAAGAAGACGAGTTGGAGATTATCAAAGAGCAAAGCGCGAGCAATAAGTTCGACACTGAAGCCTTGCTAGCGCTTCATCAGGGCTATCAGTCAAATGTTGAGGAAGAGGAACGCAATAAGGGCATGAGCACTGCTGTCTGGCGTCCAGTGCTGTTGGAGTTCAAAAATATGTTCGGCTATGGCGATAATATGTGCAACAAAATTATCTTTCAGCGTGGAATTACATCTATCTCTGCCGACAATGCCTGCGGGAAGACCAGCATTGTCAATATTATACTTTTCTCTATATTTGGCAGAACACCTCTCAAAAGCGGAAATAGTTTCACTTGCGATATCATCAACGGAAAGCATGATTCAGGGTATGTCACTATATTGTTAAATCATGGTGGGATCTACTATCTAATAGAACGCCGCACAGTACGCAAGAAGACAACAAAGGGTGCTGAGTCATCAATGATACAAAAGTTAAACCGCTACGATTTCACATGCACTATCTGGGAATCTAATATCAACGGTGATAAGGTTAAGAATTGTACAGAGCTACGCAAGAACAACAATGACACTTTTATAAATGAGCTTTTTGGAGATATGGAAGATTTCTCCCTGTCAAATTTATTGAACAACGAATCCTCCACAAATTTGTTAGATATGACTCCCGGAGACCAGATCAAAAAGCTCAAGAAGCTCTTTAGACTGGAGGTATATGACACATATCGAGAACTCAACAAGGCCGCAGTTGATCAGATGGAAAAGGACATAAGTACACTGCAAGTAAAAACACAGGCCTTACGATCTGTCTTAACGGACGATATAACAGAAGCAAAGTTGCGTGACATAAAGGACATACTGGATGATAACATAAGGCAATATAATATTATGGAAGAGAGTAATACACAAATGCTAACGGAAAAAGCAGCAGTTGAAGCAGAATGCACGACATTGAAGGGAGAAGTATCTGTAGTATCCACTACAATAATACAACCATATTTAAGACCTGATGGAGAGGCGTCTCTCAGGACTAAGCTAGAAAAATATAAGGATGCTGTAGATACTGGAGAAAACATAGAAATGACCAACTATAAAATAGCCGAGACAGCGGGACACATCTCAAGGATAGAGGCTGCAGCCTCTAGCATTGACGATTTACCTGAGCTAGACGCACTTTTGGAAGAAGAGGAGGAGATATTACATAACTTAGAACAATATCCAACATCCAGCAATATTAGCGCGGACAAACTACGATTAATTATTGGTCGCAAGGAGGAGGCAGAAGATAATTTACAACAGCAACTAAGCGCTATCGATATATGTCCAGAGGATACTGATATATATGATATAGAAGAGCTTAAATCGCAGATAGTCCACCTCACCAGCAACCTACATACGGTTGATAGCAAGATAAGAGCTTATCAAGCCTCAGAGCTATATAGAGATCCACCACCCATGCCTGTGCTAGCGTCTCCTACTATGCCCTACCAACTTCAGTTAGTGGCCTGCCGCTCTGAACAGAATCGCATATCGATAGAAAATAATGCTATGAGACGAAACAAGAGCTATCAAGGAGAAATTTCATCAGATGCACTGAATATACTGTATAAGAGCCTACATCCCGTACCAAATGTCAAATATGAGATTAACAGTAAAGCTCTACATAAAGCAGAAGCAGAGCTACTCAAAGCGCAAGATGATGTGAGACGATTGAGCAGCGATATTATTGTTGACACTCAGGAATATCTACAGATTCTAGAAGATTGCCCTCTTGTTGATGCCAATATAAAAGAGACATATGATCTAGATAAGAACTCTGAGTACGTGTTGGTTGAAGAAACTTTAATAAATAAGGTTGTCGCACACCTTGGCAACGAGAAGGATAAGGGATCCATTATTAATAGCATACAGAAGCTACAACAACACATATCTCTCAAAGAGCAAGAGATATATAAGATACACGAGCACATAGACATAAACAATTTAATTGAAGAAAATCATTTAACACAGGGAGATATAGATGAGATCAAGTACCACCTAAATGAAGGGAGAATAATGGATCTAGAAACTAGGGCAACAGAACTTGAGGCTCTCGTTGCCCAACAGGCAACATATGCATCATATACGACTATGATGCAACAACTAGATGAGTTGGAAGAAGAAAGACAGGCACATATTAACAATAAGTCATTACAAGAGAAAATAAACATAGCTGAGCTACTGCTACAGAGACAAACCTTGACATGTAAGCTAAAGGCTGTCCAACAAGAACTAACGGAACATAGGCATAATTTGGATGTTTGCCAACTGAGAGACAATCTAAAATCTGTCCGTCTCGACATAAAACGCCATAAGGAATACAATTCGGCAAAGGGCGACCTATCTCGCTACAGAGATATAGCTCAAAGCTTAGATAGACAGCTGCGGCAGCAAACGGAATTCGACACATATGTAATGTTACAGGAGGCTTTCGCCTGCCTCAACGCGTATCATAAAAATCAATCTCTGCAAGGAGATCTCTGTGAGTTACAAAAAAATATTATATCGCTTGACGAGATGGTAGGTGAACAAAAAATAAGGATGCATAAGCTTGATACCATCATTCGTGATCAGGGTAAACATATTGCCGTATACAGTGATCAATTAGTGAAGCAACAGGAGATAAGAGATAAACTCTCTGTTGCAGAGAATTCCTTGGTTCTATTAGAAAAAGATATTATACCATACAATCAATACAATATTCTGATGGGCAGCAAGGGAATAACGAGCAAACTATTATATATAAAGATCAAATCAATTGAGCTATACATTAACACGATCATCGAGACTTTCACAAAGTACAAGATTCATATATTATATGACGATAAGAAGCAAACAATAAGCATCATAACCGAAGATATAGAGACACATAACTATCTCTCAACCGAGCGGCTATCAGGGTATGAAAAATTAATGTTACAGATAGCATTTAAACGAGCTTTAAACAAGTTTAGTTATAATTCCAAGAGCTCCCTGATGATAATCGATGAATCCCTGGGTTGCATCGATGATAATAATTTCCACACAAAACTACCTAATGTTATGAATATGATAACGCAAGACTATTCTACATGTCTTGCTATATCTCAGCGTGATTTCTCACATATAAGTGACAATGTGATCACGATACGGAAGCAGAATGGGACTAGCATTATATGTCAATAATAATATATTAAGGAATATAGGGAATATATATTATTATGTCTGAACAACAAAGTCAAAGCCAACAAAGTCACAGTGATGAGCCAGTACAGCCTTCAGCAGAGCTCAAATCAGCACGTAAATTTTTGATGTCGGTTGTGTCTGTATTGGAGGCCTTGGGGTGTCATTGCGGAGTAGATATTAATGGCTGGTCAGAATCAACTAGTGAAAATATTGACGAGTATGATGAAGTACTGTCCGTCTTGTATCCACGATACAGAGAGTGGCTCCAGGAAACTGTATTAGCTCCAGAAGTCCGGTTACCGCTGATGCTCCTTGGAAGCGCCTGGATGTTCTATCTCAGTAGAAAGATGTTTGCCAATATGCCAAGGAGATGCTCATCTCCGGAAAAACCACAACACCGTTGCCCTTTCACATGTCCGGTAGCATCTGAAGCACCTGCACCTAATTGCCCAACGCAACCGTCGTCTGAGTCCGACTCGGAACCAGAAGCACAGCTGGGATCGTTTAACATGCCAGATCTTGTTGAAGCATTACAGTCAACTGTGAACAGGATGGCACAGACAGGGGTTGGTCGCGGTCAACCGATGGATCAGTCTGAGTTGTTACAGTTCCTGATGCGCTAGATCATTAGACGAGAAAAATTTGGTTCAGTCTTAGGCACTGAAGTAACGGAGACCTTCTTTGGTGTGTAATCACTCAATAAGCAGAGAGACATGTTGGGCTCGGATTTTGAGCCTAATTTAGGTGTTGGTTTTGATGTTGGTTTCGGTATCTTTTTCGGTACTGGAGTTGGTTTCGGTATCTTTTTCGGTACTGGAGTTGGTTTCGGTACTGGAGTTGGTTTCGGTACTGGAGTTGGTTTCGGTATAGATGCCTGTTCTGATGGGTCGCTATCCAACACGAGCTCGGAAAAATCCGGTTCCTCTTGGGCTTTAGGATATATTTTATCCATTACTGTGCGCTTTTTAACTTGTTGCACCTGACGCCGGTGCATATAATCTGTTATTCGATCTTCCCAGAGACTGGGTTGACCCAATAACTCCACTTCCCGCTCCTGTATAATATACTCTTCGTCTTTGTACCATTTGTCCCGTTCGGCACTATGTTTTACATAGTTACCAGTATTGTCAACTATATCAATAACAACTGGATTAAGGTCTTTGTGAAACCGCCGTAAGATACGTCCTACGGGCTGCTCAACCTCCACTCCCGGTGGCGTTGAGAAGATTAAGGTATTTAAGTCTGGTATATCAAGTCCCTCCTTAGCGATTATATCTATACCCAAAACAATGTCACATTTAGCGCTGCGTGACAGTAATTCCTTGTGGGTGTGGCGCGTCATGCCAGTTTTCCCATAATAAAAGCCATATGTGATGTATTTGCCAGTCTCTGGATGCTTGATGCCTGCTGCATCCAACATATCTTTGAGACAATGTAGATGATCCTTGCGGGAACTCAACAATAAAATCTTACGTCCCTGACCGATTAGAGATTTGATGAGAAATATAATCAACATATTACGTTCTTCCAGTTTGCTCACTGCGGTAGTCATTCCAGAAGTATTAATGATGCCGTTACTCATGGCGAGACGCTGATAATTCTCACTATGGCTATGCAATAGTATCTTTTTGATTATAACTGAGTTAGTGCCGGCACGTCTTTCCTTATGGAGTAAGGGTCCTATAAATTCATAGAATACTCTGGATAAACCGTCCCGTCTCTCCGGTGTAGCGGAGAGACCCAGTGTAAACTTTGTACGGATTTTCATCATAGCCTTACAAAAAACCTCACTAGCAATGTGGTGACATTCGTCAAACACTGTTATACCGAACCCCGCGAAGACCTCCGCGGGATATTCTTTCAAGGCTAAACTGTGCAACATCGCAACGACAAAATCCTTATCTTTATAATCCACGTGATCTTGCTGAATATACCCAACACGAGCTCCCGGTACGAATTGCCTGATTGCATCCATCCATTGATCCATGAGACACTCTGTTGGAGCCACAATAAGTGCCTTAACACCGAGCCTACAGATTGTCTTGATGGCACAGAAAGTTTTACCATAACCACAAGGCAGCGACAGGACGCCACCACCGCCAATTTGGATAGTTGCATCAAATACTTCCTCGAGCTTTTGAAAAGCAACTTTTTGGTGCAATAAGGGTTCCATAGTACAGCTAACATGTATCTGCTCTCCAGCTGTCAAAGTAGTATATTCAGGCATGCCAAAACGTCGTATACCATAGAATCTAGGTAAATAAAACATTGTGGCACTGTGAAAATAAATGTGGTATATTTTGGGTTTCTGAAACTCTGCATATGCTGGCAAGACTAGTGTTTTTACCGTTAAGTCTGACTTGATCTCCTTAATTTCGGTCTCATTCAACATGTCTTTTCGAACTAAATATCCAAATTTACCTAAGCACTTATGTAATAAGGCCATATATAAATATCGATATATCATTTTGTGTGCCGTTGTAAAATGATTCACTGTGGGATGTAATGTTTGGATTGCCGTTGACTTTAGCTGAGAGGAAAAGCTTAGTATTGTATCACTGTATTCGAAATGCTGAGGACTTGGAGCGCTGCAGTAAAGATATAGCTGAAATCAACGATAGATTCACAAGAGTGGATTGTCAAGACGGCTATGTAACACGTGGTACGCTCGTCTACACTCTGCCGGATCCAGTCCGTTATCGCAATGATAGCACATATTTATGGAACGGACAGAAGCTTGTCGCTCTCATATCTACGAGCTTAGATGACTACGGTATGACGCCACCAGAGCTGCAAGTACTGCCGGGAGAACCCATCAATCTTTTTATGGCTCCGACACACAATAGCTATTGGTGGCCTTCTGAGGAATTACGGAGAGCTGTATGTGACGCTCCCGTTACATCAGTACATGAGGAAACTACTTATCGGGACATAGTGAGCTCTGGGAAGACCTTTCGCTTTATGTGTGATGAAACTAGTGATTTGCAAAACGGTGCTTTCCTGTATGATCATTATGAATGGTTCAACCAGAAGGAAACCGTATATGTCGGTGAGCTGAGCGCTTGTGCTGAGGAAGCATATGATGATACTATACACGTGCCTCTATCAGAGGATATAATATTATGCTCAGTGAGCGCAGCGTTGGAGCCAGGTTATGAAACGTGTTACGACGAATGGGATGAATCAGAGTAACATAACACACATAATAACACATAATTTTATATACAAATAACAACAAGCTTATCCTGGTTAATTTAACCAGGATAAGCTTGTTGTTATTTGTATACGATGTACTATGTATCATAAAAAATTTAAGCCTTATATTATTTGGTTCAGGGGGTGTCTTTGGATACTCATAATACATATGTCAAGCTACCGTGTGCACATCAATTTGGCATATTGTGTATTTTGTTGGATGATACAAAATAATACCTGTAGGACAGGTATTATGTATGATATTATTAATGACATAATTTTATATACAAATAACGACAAGCTTATCCTGGTTAATTTAACCAGGATAAGCTTGTCGTTATTTGTATATCGTGTACTATGTATCATTGAGAAATTATACCTCATATTATTTGGCTCATGTTGTAGAAAAAAACACATGACCAGGATTATATGTTTTAGGATAAAGGTCTTTGACAAAGGATCTGTCCCTTTTGATCCTACATGCACCATTCTGTAGCTCACGAAATCTATCATAGTCCGTGTCGTCTCCGTCATGTTCCCCTTCGTTCTGGCTAATAAACCGTGTCAATAAAGGATCTGCTGCTTCAATAAATGTATTTTTTATGAGTCTCTCACCCAGTTCTGTGATCTTATGTCCTCCCTCATCGTGGACAATGTTATTTTCAGCATCACGATACATAAAATCCTTTCCGTTATTGTTCGCTATAGGATATTGTGCCGGGTCACATTCCAGATATACCTTCTCAAAGAGTGCCATAATCTGGGGCTTAGCTGCTAGATCACATAAAAAGTCGGTTGCTTCGTTGATACCCATCTTATCACATAATGTTTTAAAAGCCCCTATGTCACTTATGTTAATGTTATTTTGATAAACATTGTTCACGTTGACGACAGTTGGCGTTTTTAATAGCTGTTGTATTTGTTGTTCCATTATATGGATTTTCTCATACAGATCCTCCGGTTGCACTTTTTTAACAATTTTCGGCCTTATCCGACAGATTTTGAGGTGATTTGTATATGTTGTGCTTCGGTTGAGTTCCATTCCGCAATTCCGACATATGATTACGGCATGCCGACACCTTCTTGAAACATCACAACATTTCATACCGATGTTCTTTCCCTGTTTAATTAGTATTTGGCATGGAGTATCGTTGGGCATTAATAAAAGTACAATATAACTTATTCCTAAAACTTATTAATGGAAATTGTGTTGATATGCATTGTACAAATAAAAGTCAGCACAAAGAACTGTTACTTGTTTTTAATACAGGATTGCTATTTGTTTATGCTTTGCAAACAACAAAAGTCTGCACAGGCAGGAATATTAGTAGCTGCTGCTTACGTATGAGCCCCTATAGACTACAACATTGCAAAAACTTTATCACCTGTCTGGGGCGCATTGTATATTTTTTTAAGGAACATCGTAATCTGAGACCTATCCGACAACCTGCATATCAAATCTATTATATCGTCGATGCACATCTCATCATATGAAGTTATGGACGCCCTATCCATATTAATAACTATTGATGTTTCTGACAGCTGCTGTTCCAGTGTACGGATTTTTCTTGGAGAAGATCCTCCAGTTGCGGTTTTTTCACGATTCTTGGTCTTCTCTGACAGATTTTGATATGGTTAGTATATGTGGAGCGCCTATTGAAATCTCTCTTGCAGTTGGAGCATACAATGCCGGCATGACGACACCGTAATCCAGAGTCGCAACACGCTTTTCCTGCATGTTTACCTTGCTTAAGTAATATTTGACAGGTATTTAGCATATTGATATATTACTTATTCTACTTCTAATATCACAATAAACAATCCTTAAACCAACTAAAGTATTTATGCTCGAGAGTGCCTAACAAATAACGCACTCTCCGCCTCTCCTGTCAGCGAACAGAGCAGCAACGGTGTTAGCAAACATCACAGGATCCATGTTACCGACGTGTGACGTGGGAACGGCATCAGTCACGTTGTCCGGGACAAGAACAGAACCGGAAGCTTCCTCCTCAATTGAGGGGGCATCCCAGTACGCCCCGGCTTCATTCCATTTCGGGAAGTGTTCGGTAGCCCAAGCCTTTGCGCTTTCATACACCGTATCAACCGCATCACGCCTGTTTCCTTCCACGATCGGAATACCCTCTGTTTTGTACAAGATTTTCTTGCCATCAAGAACCGTACCAACCACAATATTGTTGTCGGTGTCATATGTTACCTTATACCGGCACACAACATTTAAATGTGAGCTTCTATCATAGAAGGCTGCTTTGTAAAAAATAGAAGCACGTGTGCGATTGTACTGATCTAGTAGGTTTGACCAGTACATGTTATCTTGTACTTTTCTCCAACCTGGCGGAAAAGTACAATATTGAAACAAGAGATCATTAGGCACGACTCCATGAAACACGACTCCGGAGGATTCAAGAGCTTCTTTAGCTTCCAGACTCATATCGGTGGGTAATGTGTCAGACGCTACGAATGATCTCTGACCCTGTTTTGACTGAGTATCAATAGCCGATGAGCCACCAAGTGCAGCAGACGCCACGAGAAATTGCAGAGGATCTGTATCTGATGTATTAATAGGAGCTTTTCTGGATTCCATTAACGCTCAAGAAAATTCATTTTTAATGCTACCTTGTTGTTAAAAGAATTTTAATATTATTATAATTAAAAACTACTTAGAAAGAGCAGACATTGATATAGTTGAAAGAACTATATCATTAGGATTCATGGGTGTGATTGATGCCATGAAGCCAATGATAAGGTATTGTAAGAAGTCCTTACACTATCACAATTTGAAACCGACAGTTGACTATCCGGTGTCCAAGCTTCGCGCCCCCTAAGGACGTACAGAACTCGCCGCTCAAATTGAGGATATGAAAATATCCTATTGATAAGGACATATCGTTACAATACTTACCAGGTATTACATTATACCTGGGCTTCTGCTGATACATGCTCTGTATCACAGAAGTTACCGAGAGGCGTCCTGTGATGACCCTCTTAAGTCAGCTGCCTAGAGAGTCCTTTTAGCTGAAGGACTCCTGGTGGAGGAATTGTTTGAGCGCTGAAAAAGACCCGGTACACTGAGTAAATTCACATCAAATTTACTCTCGTGGAGGTGGTAGGTAGCCACGCCCCAAAATAAAGCTAAGCAGGAAGCGTTATGTTCTTGTCGAGACATGAAAATAGGAAATTAGCAGGATTAAATTTTTGTCATGTTATCCTCAATTGCCATGTAGAAAAGACTAAAAGCAGATCATTCGAGACCTGCTTTTAAGCTAGCATGCAACCATGGTTTCATACCCCTATCGTGGACTTCAGCATAGCCAAATAATTTTTTCAAATAAAAACAGGAAAATTTGTCCTATACTGGATTAAAAACAAGAATTCTTAAAAGACCCACCTCGTCCAGCATAGGTAGGAAACTTGTGCATAGATTTCTATGCACAAGAACAAGTTCTATGCCAGATTATTTTTTTCTGCATAGAGATCAGATTTTTCCTGTTTTTAACCAGGGCAGGAAATTAGGATAATCCTAGGATTATATAAAAATTTAGTAAATAGATTTCTCCCAACGCCTTCCAAAAATAGTACAGAAAAACTTACTTAACAAGAACACAGGAGAAGACTGTTCCTCATAAAATAACTGATCCGAGTTAACAGACCTAGGGAGACCATTTTCCAGCTTAGCTCCCACTTTTTACCGGCCTAACAGGAAAACAAATAGCTAAGCTGGATAGTCCTGTTTTCTTCCTGGTATAAAAATTATTCAGATAAATCATATCTATACAGCTTAGAAATATAAAATAACGAAACGGGCTGCGAAAAAAGTTTAAAAGTTTTTTAAAAAATATTACCGGGGTCCGGAAAATTTCCAAAATATAAAAAAATTATTTTTTTAGAACAAGTGAAAGTAATATCCAGAAATTTAAAGCGCCAGGAAATAACCTGTCCTTAACCTTAAGCCTTACTCGTTTTAGACCAAAGATTTGGCCTTCCTACCTGGTTTATTTTCCTGATTTTTATGCGTAAACAGGAAAATAAAATAATCCTAGGACAAATCACCTAATTTTCCTGGTTCTAAGCACCAAATAAATTAGGGTTAAAAACAGACATTTCAATTAAATTTTTTACTTTTATTTTATGGCTTCCTAGCTTTATTTTTTACTTGCCATGGTAAACAAGAACAGGAAATTTCCTGCTTAGCTTTATTTTGGGGCAGCATTACTTACCACCTCCACAAGGAAACAACTAATGCAGATTGTCCTTGTGTACCGGGTGCGCTTGGTACAGCCCTATTGCATATATTTTACCCTCTCACGTTCGAGTAGTTCTTCTAGACCGAAGTCGCCTACCATCCTCTTAGTGGAGAGCTGTATAACTACAAGCTACCTAACAAATCCGTACCCGTCGAAAGCCATACCCTTAGACCGAAGCCGCTGACACTTCCAAGAAATACGTTTTGTTAGGCAGTATCCTGCCGTTACCACGACAT
>SXGU01571502.1_pt1 | contig 23323 bp, 22 predicted proteins | sample 3174531 | NCBI WGS metagenome assembly SXGU01 (sample SAMN11356863, study PRJNA531348) | freshwater metagenome | isolation source: freshwater sample F1-140 | place: China: Fuxian Lake, Yuxi | collected 2017-12-25
CAACGGTAGAGCACGCGGCTGTAGCAATCCACAGACATACTCCTTTGAGGAGTTAGGATGAAGTGGTATCGGATTAATTCCGTTAGGAATTAGTAGTTTGTAGAACCCGCGGAACCCAAGTTCAACTCTCGGTGGGGGGATTTTTATTTATATGAAGAATTATACTTTAAAAATAAACAATAAAATTTTTTTTTAGTTTTCAGTCGTTTCAGCGGCGAAATATGTCTTGTTTGAAAAGACGTGTTCACGCTGGCCATCGTGTTCGAATGACGCTGACGCTGCAGAAAGCTCGAAACTGCCGACGATGTTTATCTTTGAGTAAATTACATAAGTGAAAACGCGTTCTTCGCCTGCGTTTAAATGTGGAATTTCCCATTCTAATTTTCTGGTTGATTCATCAATTCTGTGAGGGTGAACTGCGAATTTATTGTACAACTTTGCATGACCTGGAATTCTGTCCGCAAGGATTACGTGCGAAACATCCTTGTTGGCTTTAATTCTTAATGCTACTTTTAGCGCGAATTCTCCGCCCTTTGTTCTTACGAATGCTACTCTTTTTTTAATAATTACCTTGCTGGTCACGAGAAAGCGCGTTAAAAGCGCAACTGCGATGACCAGCAGGACCATCACAAAAGGGAGTGTGTAATTTGTCGTAACTATGACAGTATACGACTCATTCACACCCAACTCTTTTTCCCAGGAATAATCGACAAAAATACCGCTTCTTTGCGAAGAGGTTGGTCGGTCTGAATATACTGTGAAAAGTCTTGTCAATATGTTTCTTTTTGCAACGATGCGAGCGACAGCAGGAACGTTGCCCTCATTTTTTTTGGTTGTCGTCGTTTTCTTAATAATGAATCCTTTCGTGTCTTCAGAAACTGAAATGCTATCTGCTTCCAAATAATTTAAAGTAGCCGTCTCCGAGGATTTTTTATCATTCGATTCATATAAAATTTCTACTTCATATTCTCCTGCTTCGACTTGATTTTCAAGAATTATTGGAACTGAGAAACTTTTTTCTTCTTCTTCGTTCAATGTTAGTGTTTCAACGAACTCGAAAAATTTAGATTTTACGACGATTTTTACATCATTTATTTTTATTTTTTCTTTGTTTTTTATCCGAAGATTTACGTCATTCGCATTTAGTTTCACGTTGTCAACTATAACATCAATTGCATCTTTTGCTTCCAAGATTTTTATTGCTAGGTTGTCTTTGAAGTATCCTGTGTTTTTGCCCTTTATCTGATATTCGAATGCATAAATGCCGCGCTTTTCTTTCATTATTTCGCGACCTGGAATTGGCGTGATGTCTAATGTGATAGTTTCTCCTTTACCAATCCTGAAGAATTCTTTTGGATATATTGTAACACTAACTAGAGAATATATTTGGAATTCGTCGCCGCGGTCTTCGTTATTGGTTATTTGTAATTTGAATGTCGCGTTATTGTTGTATTCTGTAAAAATTATATTATTTTTTTCAATTTGTTCGACGTGGAGATTTGCCGCACTTGCAATTGGAAGGAGAATCATTAACGCTATCAATATAATTTTGTAATTCATGTTGGCGTGAGTAGTGATTTCTATTTAAAGATTATTGTATTTATATTGTCGTGTTATATAATTTATATTAGAATGTCTATCTCTTTCCAGATAGTTCGAGAAATGCTTTCATTTCTTCTTTGAAATCTATAACATCGTTTTTTATTTTGTCTTCCATTTGGTCTGTTCGCGAGGGGATTACATATTTGTGATATATTTCTTTGAAAAACTTTGTTGTTGCTGATTGATTCCACTGGTTCGTGTAGTCTTTTACTAAAGTCCCTTTAAGTTCGAACTTTATTTCTGCGAATTTGTTCATTTTTTTCTTTTTGCCGTCTATTTCCACTTCAACGTCTTCCATTCCGAGAACTTTCCACTTGACATCCATTTCTACCTTGAAATAATCCGTAATTTTTTTGGAGGCTTTCCAAGCGATATCCAACTCCTTCGAGTTACCTTTGACTTTTTCCGCGTAATTATCTTCTGTTACTGAATAGAGTTCACCTCTGAGCCAGTCATGCGCATAATTGTAAATATCTTTGAAGTCACCGTAGCCAGTGTACTTGAGCTTCTCTTTTATTATGACGTCTTTTTCAGCCACATTTATTTCCTCTTGGAATTCAAACAAAGTTTCTATATAAAACTTACTAATTGGAGGAGATTTAACTTTTGTAAGATTTCTATTTATTTTTTATTTTAACTAATTGTAATAATATCTAATGTTTCAATCGTACGACCCATTTTGATTGGGTGGCTGGGGCTGTTGGACTAATTTGTGTAAATCTGTTAATGACCCTCTGACTCCCGCTATTTTTTTTGAAATCTTTAATTCATATTCGATTCTTTCTAAGTCGGGTTTTATTAATGCGTAATTTGGGTGTTCTTCTGCACAGGATTTGTTGTTAGATATTAATCTTAGTAGGCTGTCAGATCTACTAATTGCTTGGAGATATTTCTTCTTTTCAATTTCTTCGTCAATTTTTTGTAATTCTTCGTAGGCGTGCAAGACTAAATTATCAAGTTTCATGGAGTTTTATTTTTCGAATGTTTTTAAATCTGCAGTTTGAAATCTTATTGTGGTGGAGTGCCGAAATGTTTAAGAACGAATGTGTTGCGGAATTTAATATGACTGAAAAACAGCCCGTTTATATTTTGCCGGAGAATGTTTCGCGGACTTTGGGAAGAGATGCGCAGAGGAATAATATTTTGGCTGCTAAAATTGTTGCGGACATTGTTAAAACTACACTTGGACCGAAGGGAATGGATAAGATGCTTGTGGATTCCGCGGGGAATATTGTTGTTACGAATGATGGTGTGACTATTCTTGAAGAAATTCAACTTGAGCATCCTGCAGCGAAAATGATTGCAGAGATTTCAAAAACGCAGGAGAACGAGGTTGGCGATGGAACTACGACGGTCGCGATGCTTGCAGGAAAATTACTTGAGAATGCGGAGAGACTTCTTGACAAGAAGATTCATCCTACGGTTATAATTAAGGGCTATAAACTTGCTGCCGAAAGAGCGAAAGAATTTTTGAGAGAAATTTCATTTGATGTCGACAATAAAAATATTTTGAAACAAATCGCTATGACTGCGATGACTGGCAAAGGTGCCGAAGGAAACAGGGAACAACTTGCTAGCCTTATTGTCGATGCGCTTGACCACGTCGGAAATATGAGGATAATTGATTTAGATACAATCAAAATAATTAAGCAAAAGGGTGGTGCGATTGGTGACAGCGAACTCGTTCAGGGAATTGTTATTGATAAGGATGCCTCGAATGAAGCTATGCCGAAAAAATCTGAAAACGCGAATATTCTTCTCGTGGATTTTGCTCTTGAATTAAGAAACCCTGAAACCGAGACAAAGATTTCGGTATCTACACCTGAACAACTTCAACAGTTTATTGCTTCGGAGGAATATGCGTTGAGAGAAATGACTCAAAAAATTATTTCGTCTGGCGCTAATGTCGTTTTTTGTCAGAAAGGTATTGATGATGTCGCGCAGTATTATTTGGCTAAATCTGGAGTTATGGCCTATCGACGTGTTGCTAAATCTGATATGGAAAAATTAGCTATGGCTACTTCTGGAAAAATTGTTTCGAGTTTGCAAGAGATACGAAAAGAGGAATTGGGTTTTGCTACAGTTGTTGAGCAGATAAAAACGAGTGGCGATACGATGACTTATGTGCGCGGATGTAAGAATCCTAAAGCTGTTACAATCTTATTGCGTGGTAGCACCGATCACGTGCTTGACGAAATTGAAAGAGCAGTTAAGGATGGGCTTGGCGATGTTGCTGCGGCTGTTCGCGACGGTAAAATTGTTTCTGGTGGTGGTGCCGTTGAAATGGAGCTTGCTCGCAGACTTAGAGCATTTGCGCGGACGCTTGGCGGACGTGAGCAGTTAGCTGTTGAAGAATTTGCTTCGGCTCTTGAATCTATTCCAGAAGCATTGGCGGAAAATGCCGGACTTGACCCGATAACTTTAATGGCAGAATTAAAACAGCGACACGAATCCGGCGGAATTCGTGATGGGCTTAATTTGTTTTCAAACAAAATTGAAGATTGTCTTGCGGCTGGAATTGTTGAACCTATGCGTGTCAAGTTGCAAGCAGTTTCGTCTGCGTCTGAAGTCGCAACGATGATTTTACGCATTGATGATGTTTTGGTGGCTTCTGGTCCTAAGACTTCAGTTATGTCCAAGAATCCGTATGATGGAATGGATTAATTAATCCAATAAATGTTTTTTGATGTATCTTTTATTCATCCACCAAAGCAAAATTGCCGGCAAAATTAAAAGTGGATGGACCATAAATGCTAAGACTATAAATCCTAATGCTGCGAGAGCAGTTATGATTATTTGAGGATGTGTCTGCCTTCGATTAATTTCTTTTTTTTGAGCTAATTTCTTTTTTGTTTTGTTCATTTCAGTATTTGTAGGTTTACTTGCGTTTTATACTTGTTGGTAATCCTATTTCAATGCGATTCTTTCCTTTACTTTTAGCGAGATATAATGCTTTGTCTGCTCTACTTTTTATTTTAACTAATGTGTCGTTCTGATGGTATCCTGTAAGGCCTCCCGAAAATGTTACTTTATATCTTTTTAATTTGTTATCCACTAAAACTTTTTTTCTCAATCGTTCTGAAACCATTTTTGCTCTTTGCAGAGTCGTCTGTGGAAAAAGAATTATGAATTCTTCACCGCCGAATCTTGAGACTATATCGTATTTTCTTAAACCCTCTTTAAGTAAATCTCCTATTCTTTTCAGAATTGCGTCGCCGGTTAGATGGCCGTAAGTATTGTTCAGTTTTCTGAAATCATCTATATCTATCATGAGTAAACTTAACGGTTCGAGTCCCCTTTTCGCTTTCGATAATTCTATTTCAGAGATTGTCTTGAAAAAATTATGGTTGTAAACTCCGGTTTTTTCGTCGATTGTCGCGATTTCATAAAGGTAGTCCAAGCTGTTTTTTAATTCTTGAATCAGCATCGACATTTTTTTTCTGGCTTCGGGATTTAGCAATTTTAATTTTTTGTTGAAATCCATAAATTAGCTAAGAAGTTTTCGTATATAAATCCTAATATCTTTGTGAAATTTGAATGGCCCCACCAAGAATCGAACTTGGGGCTCCTCTACGTGAAAGAGGCATTTTACCATTAGACTATGGGGCCTTTAATTGATTAATTTTTTGCTCTTATAAAATAAACTATGTTCGCTACGAGGATACCTGCGCTGTCAATCAACCAATCATTTATTGATGCGACTCTGCCTGGCACAAATATTTGGTGGAATTCATCAGTTGCTGCGTACCACATCGCTAAAAAAATCATTGCGATAATGTAATCTCTTTTTGGTTCTTTAAATGACGTTCTGAGAAAAAATGCTAAGATAAAGAATATTGTAAAATGATAAATTATTGCTTTAAATGGAATTTCTATTTGTGTCGTGGGATCGTTTGAAATTGAAGATAAATAAAATATAGTTGAGGCTGTGAGGATTGCGCCGAAAATTGATAAAATGTTAATTGGTTTCATTTCGAAGTGATTTCTGGCAGTTCTCGTTGTGCTGATGCGCTTCGATTCTGCTATGATGGCCCCACGCAGACTCGAACTGCGAATTGCTCGGTGTAAACGAGCCGTTTAAACCCTTAGACTATGGGGCCATATACATCTGCGAAAATAAACCTTTATAAAACCTTTTTGTTGTGGTTGATTAAGCGCGGGTAGTATAGTGGTTAGTATACGACGTTGCCATTTTCATGGAAAAGCGAAGACGTTGTGACCCGGGTTCAATTCCCGGCCCGCGCATATTTTTCGGGAATTGAACATCCAGAAAATTGATATTTTCAGTCCCTCAAACTCTTCGAGTTATGAGGTGCTCATCGCGAACAAGTCGCGCTGGCAGCTCCAAATCTGGCGATTTGAAGCATTCCCGGCCCGCGCATTCTACATGACAGGGATTTTGGACAGATTTTTATATAGGCTTATCTTAAGGAGTTTAATGATAAGAGAGTTTGACCGGAAAATTATATCTTGGCTTGGACATCACGGACTTATTGCTTTGAGATTTTCTATCGCTTTGATTTTTATATGGTTTGGTTTTTTGAAAGTGATAGATTATAGTCCCGCGGCTAATCTTGTAAAACAAACGTTATACTGGATGAATTTATCGAGCGTCGTCGTATTTCTCGGATTATGGGAAATGGCAATTGGTTTTTGTTTTATGTTTCGGTCATTGATACGTATAGGTATCGCTTTGCTTTTACCACAAATTATTGGTACATTTTTGCCGTTGATTTTGCTGCCAGAAATTACATTTCAGCATGACTCATTTTTGATACCGACACTTGAAGGACAATACATCATAAAAAATCTAATTATTATCGCAGCCGCGATGGTTATCGGAGCGACCGTGAGAAAATATAGTGAAAATATTTAAATATTTATTTTGTTTCTTTTTCGCGATAGTATTTTCGGAAGCCTTAAATATGATTATTCCTAAGTAGCATTATGACAGAAAAGCCGAGTAAAGGATTACACAATCAAATTGGTAGTCCGTCGCAATATGTCGCTCCTGAAAAAATTCCTGGTGCTATGCCTCAAGTTCCTGAAGAATTGGTGAAGAAGGCGGATAAGCTGAAAGAAGAACTTGAAGATTTTAAAAAGAAGATTGTGAAAAAATTTCCGTTTGTGAATTTTCTAAGCGTTTTGCCGGCGAACTCGTTTAAGATTTTTGAGGAAGACGAGGGGCTTTTGCCTGAAGAAATCGCGAGGAAACCTTTGCATTTGATGATGCTTATTCCAGAGGAACAATTCAAGAATATTCCTAAAAAAATAAAGCCGGAAGTTTTGAAGCTGGCTAAGGAAACTAAACAAGAATTGTGGATGCATATTAAAACAGAAATTGATTTGTGGAATTATGGGCTCGATAGCAAGTACGAATTTCTCGACGCGATTGCTTCCAGTTTTCCATTGTATGATAAAGGTTTGTTAGGTTCGTTGAGATTGGCGAACATTCACAAATCGCTCGTTTTGAGAAAGTTTGAAAAGTATGTTGCCTCGTATGTCGTCGGTGGTAGTCTTGTACGCGGAACTGCTGGCAAGGATTCTGATGTAGATACTTTCGTAATTATCGACGATACTGATGTAAAACGGATGCCTCGTATGCAATTGCTTGAAAAATTGCGTGGAATGATTCACGATTATATTCGCGAGGCTACGGCTTTGTCGGGCGTGAAAAATCCTTTGAATGTTCAAGTTTATCTTTTAACTGATTTCTGGGACAATGTCAAAGACGCTAATCCGGTAATGTTTACTTTCATTCGTGATGGTGTGCCGATGTATGATCGCGGAACTTTCTTGCCTTGGAAATTACTTTTGCAGATGGGTAAAGTCAAACCTTCGCCAGAAGCAGTTGATAAATTTATGAAATTTGGCGAACAGAATGAAAGTCTTGTTACGCGAAGAATGCTGGATGCGATGGTGGATATTTATTGGGGGATTATCACTCCGACGCAGGCACTGATGATGCTTGCAGGACATGCGCCACCAGTTCCTAAAACAATGGTGCAAGATGTACAGAAAGTTCTCGTTGATGAAGAAAAAGTTATGGGTCTTTCTGAATTGAAGTTTTTAGAACGCGTGATTAAATTGTACAAGGATCATGAACATGGAAAGCTGAAAAAAATTCCTGGTAAGGAAATTGATGAACTGCTTGTCGAATCTAAGAAATACGACGAGAAGTTGAAAGAGATACGCAAGAAATTGGAAAGTAGACTTCTCGTTTATGACGCTGAGCGTTCTTACTCCGAGGTTTTTGGCTTGCTTGAAAAAATATTTGGTAAAAAAAGTGCCGAACAACTTGCCAAAGATGCCGAACGCGAACTTATTGCAAGTGGCAAATTACAGCCACGATTTGCCAAATCCTTGAAAGAAATAATCAGTATGAAATTAAAAGTCAAAGGTGGTAAGGTTACTCAATTGGAAATGAATGCTTTGCGAAGAGACGCGACTGAATTGATAAATGAGCTGTTGAATTATGCGCAAAGAGCGGACTTGGTATTGACTGAAAAGGGTGTTTTGCAAGTTTCATTTGGGGACAAGAAGGGCGAACTTGTTTTGACGGACGCGGGCGCATTTTTTGTTGAAGCTGGTAGAGTTATGAAAATTGAAAATAGCAAATTTGTCCTAAATAATAAGCAGATTCTTGAGAAAGCAATTACTGAAACTAAAGATAAGACGCAACTTGCTTTGTCGTCGGAAGTTATTGATGCTTTACACAAAGAGCTTGGGAAGTTTAGCATTAACTTTTAACGGATATTAGATTTGTTTATATTTAGAAAATTATGGAAATCTTTTTAAAGCGAGATGTTTTAAGGTGATTATGGTCCCAGAAAGAAGGGAAAGGCATCTGCAATTTTATGATTTTAGTAAATCTGAATTGGGTTTGGCTGATAGCCGTTACGATCCGGCAAAAATGTTTGAACGCGAGGAAGAAAGAGTTGCGGGCGCATTTAAATTAGAGAATTTTTTTAATCAACTTCCTGTGAAAGAACAAACTCTCGTCAGATTGAGATACGGCATCGGTTATTCTCATCCTTATAGTATTTCTCAATGCGCCGGACTTATGCATGTGGGTTCAGAAGAAGTTAGAAGAATGGAATCGCACGCAATGATTACGATGCAAGACCAGGCAAAACAAATGCCTGACTACGACGTCAAATAAAATTTTAAATTATTTTTTATAGCTGTAAACTTGTATTTTGTGCGAAAATATTTTTGCATAATTTCGATTGCGTGATAAACGGTCGCGATTAAATGAGTATAGTGCTTTTGCGAGTGAGAGAGCAAATCTTTAAAAGGGCATTTTTTTTATAAGGGATATGAAAGGAATTGTTGTCCAGTTTAGAAGAAGTAGACATAGAATTCACGAAAGGCATTATTTGCTTGACTTAGGTGTGACTTCGCGCGATGAGGCGAAGAAGCTCGCAGGTAAACATGTTTCGTGGAAAAGTCCTGCTGGAAAAATTATAAATGGGAAGATTAGCGACGCTCATGGAAATAAAGGACTCGTTAGAGCTATTTTTGAAACTGGTTTGCCTGGACAAGCTGTTACGACCGAGGTTGAAGTAAAATAATATGAAAATTTATAAATTTAACAATAAATTTCCAATACAAGAAAAATCTATAGATTTTTCTGTCTGTTTAATTTCCAACTGCTCATCTTCATTCGCATTAGGGGGAAGAAATTAAACATGGCCATTCGTAAAGCACTTTCATATTCGAAAAAAGTTAACAGACCTTACACAAGAATTTCAAAAGTTAAATCGCGGGCCTACATAAAAGTCGTGCCTCCGAACAAAGTAGTCAAATACAACATTGGAAATCAACGCGCGTTTGACGAAGGAAGATTCCCATTTGTTTTGCGAATGATTACTGACGAGACGCTCGTTATTCGAGACAACGCTATTGAATCTGCGAGAATGGTTCTGACAAAAAATCTTGAAGGTAAATTGCCCGGTAAATTTTATTTGTGGGTTAAGATATTTCCACACCATATTTTGAGAAACAACAAGGCTGCCGCCGGTGCTGGAGCAGACAGATTGTCTACAGGAATGAAGCAGTCATTTGGAATTATCGAAGGAAGAGCTGCGCGCGTTTTTGCTGGGCAGGAATTGTTTATGGTTGCGTGTGATGTAGAAAGTGCCGTTAGCTCTGCACGACAAATACTCTCGATGGCGAAGGCGAAATTGCCCTGCAAGACAAGAATTATTTTTGAGAAAATCGAACCAAAAATGCCTTCAGCTTGAAAACATTAGCATTTTATAGTCTTTCAAATTGTAAATTTTATGAATAATTTTGAAAATCAGAAGAATAATTTCTTTTCTTTTTTAGATAAAATTAACGAAAATGACTTGATTGGAATTGTAGCACATGCAAAATGTAATGATGGCTTGATTTCATCAATATTTCTTAATGAAATTTTGAAACATAAATTTCCTAAAATGAAAAAACCTCTTTTGAAGTTTAGCGATTATAGTCTTGATATTTTTGAAAAAGTTTCTAAAGAGCTTAAGATAAATAAGATAAATAAAGTTTTTGTTTTAGATATCTCTATCAATTCTAAAGTTACAGAATCTTTCAAAATATTTTGTAAAGAATTTGATGTTTGTTATATAGACCATCATCCGTCTGATGCCGACCTTGATTTTTTAAAAAATATTATTCGAACTGAATCTGCTGATTGCACGTCGTTAAATCTGTATAAACTTGGACAACCATTCTTGAATAAAGATTATTTTAATGAACTTCTTTGTGCTGCTTTAGTCTCAGAATTTTCATATGTCAAAATAGATAATATGAATATTTTGCAAAATTTCTATTCAGATATTTCTTTGAGTAATCTTAATCAATCTGTCCCATTTAAACTTTCAAATTCTATAGGCTCTGTTGTTGTTTATTATAAGGATAATACTCCTAAAATTTATGACCTTGTTTATAATAATAAAATTTCAGAGATTGAAAAAATTCATAAAATTGTGTCATCAGAAATAGAAAAGAATATTCAAAATTTTAATAAAATTAATAATTTATCAAAAGAGAAAATTTTGTTTTATGAGGTTTCATCTACTCTTTCCATAGATTCCATAATATCAACTATTTTATCAACAAAAAATAAATCTAAAATTATTATTATTTATTCTGTCTCTGATTCTAATCCTAATCTAATTAAAGTTTCTGCGAGATGTCAAATTGAAAAGCTTCCTTGTTCGATGTCGGATTTATTGAAGATAGGTATTTCTGGACTTCATAACGCCTCGGCTGGAGGACATCCTCGTGCTTCGGGAGGGGCATTTTTGAAAAAAGATTTGGAAATATTCAAAAAACAAGTCGTTTCTTATATAAATTCTCACGTTAATTGAATGATAAAGTAAATGTTTATTAATCTCTCCTGTCTATTTTTTGTATGAACGAAAGAGGGAAGTGGGTGAGGTGGTTTTCTGAACTTTCAAATAAAGATATTTCTATTGCTGGTGGAAAAGGTGCGTCGCTTGCCGAGATGTATAATAACCACTTTCCTGTGCCGCCCGGATTTGCGGTGACAGCACAAGCTTACGATTATTTTATCGAGAAATCTGGAGTGAGAAAAGTGATAATGCAAATACTCAACGAAACCAATGTTGATGATACTGCGCAGCTTGAAAAGAATGCGAAGAAAGTTAGAGAATTAATTGAAGACGCTTCTCTTCCCGATGATTTAAAGAATGAAATTGTTGAAGCGTATGAGATTCTTGATATTGATAAAAATAAGTTTCACGGAGCGAGTGGTGGGGCGTTGGCGATTTTGAGAAATTCGCACGAACCACCTTTTGTCGCCGTGCGTTCTAGTGCCACGACGGAAGATTTGGCGGACGCGAGTTTCGCAGGACAACAGGAAACTTTTTTGAATGTTAAAGGAAATGACTCTTTGCTAATTTCCGTGAAAAAATGTTTTGCTTCTTTGTTCACGGCGCGCGCGGTTTATTACCGAAAGAAAAAAGGATTTTTCCACGAGCAAAGTTATCTTGCAGTTATTGTTCAGAAGATGATTGACTCGCAAAAATCCGGAGTTGTATTTTCCAAGAATCCTTTGAAAAATGATAACACAATTATGATTGAGGCAGTTTTTGGGCTTGGCGAGGGTATTGTTTCCGGAATGATTTCTCCAGACCACTATGTCTTGAATCGAGACCTTGAAATTATTGAGAGCAAACTTTCTGACAAGAAAATTGCTTTGACGCGCAGTTCTTCCGGAAAAACAGAACAGGTTAATCTTAGACCTGAAGTAAGTGTGCGCGACGTGTTAACGGGACATGAACTCAAGATGCTCGGAAATTATGCGAAACAGCTTGAGGAACATTATGGTAAACCTCAAGACATCGAATTCGCTATCGACAAAGATGGAATTTATATCGTGCAGTCAAGACCGATAACTACTCAAAGTCGTGAACACGAGACAGAGATAGAAGGGAATGTATTATTTTCTGGATTCCCTGCTTCGCCGGGCGTTGCTTCGGGTGTTGTCAGAATTGTTCATTCTTTGGATGAGCTCACGAAAATACAGAAAGGGAATATATTGGTGACTACGATGACTAATCCTGATATGGTTGTTGCTATGCAACGATCTGCGGGAATAATTACCGACGAGGGTGGTGTAACTTCGCACGCGGCGATTGTTTCGCGCGAGATGGGAATTCCGGCAGTTGTTGGGACCCGCGACGCGACGCGCAAATTAAAAGATGGAGAAATTGTGACGGTGGATGGATTTACGGGAAGAATTCTTGAAGGCAAAGCTGTTGAGAAGAAAGTCGAGATAAAAGAAATTGTGCCGACGAAGCATGTCAAAATAAAAGTGATAGTCGATTTGCCAGATTACGCTGCGCGTGCGGCTTTGTGTGGCGCGAAAGGGGTTGGGCTCGTGCGACTTGAAGCACTTATTGCGACTTCCGGAAAACATCCTGTGTGGTTTGTTAAAAAAAATAAACTCGGCGAGTATGTTTCTTTGCTCTATAATGGGATGAGAAAAATTGCGCAACCATTCGGAGAGATTTGGTTTAGGACTTCAGATATTAGAAGTGATGAATATCGAAATTTGGAGGGCGCGCCTGATGTCCACGAAATGAATCCTATGCTCGGAGATCATGGAATTCGGTTCAGTTTGAAAAATCAAGATTTACTTGAAGCTGAATTTATGGCGTTGAAAGAACTTGCCGACGAATATGCGCATAAAATATTTGGAGTGATGTTTCCACAAGTTATTTCTGTCGAGGAAGTCCGAGAAGCGAAGAAAATCGCCGAAAAAGTGCGTTTTCCTAAAAATGTGAAAATTGGAATAATGGTTGAAACACCTGCGGCTGTACAAGTGATAAATGAATTATGCGAAGAGGGAATTGATTTTATCAGTTTTGGAACTAACGACTTGACGCAGTTTACTCTTGCGCTTGATAGAAATAATGAGAATGTGCAGAATTTATACAATGAATTGCATCCGGCGGTTTTGAGTTCTATCGCCCATGTGATAAGCCACTGCAAGAAACACGGAGTTGAGACGTCTATTTGTGGACAGGCAGGGAGCAAGCCCGAGATGGTTGAATTTTTGTTGAAGGCTGGAATTGACAGCATCTCGGCGAATGCCGATGCGGCTCACAATGTTTCCAAAATTGTGGCGGAATTTGAGAAAAAACTCGATGTGCGCGAAGTAATTCGGAATGATAATGAACATCTTACGCCTAAATTTTTAGAGCAACCACATTCAATTGAGAGCCATGCAACTCACGCTCACCCAATCAATGTTCGGCCGTTAATCGTGCAGACTGCACAAATGTCTGACAAGGCCTCGAATACATCTACAGAAGACATTATTTGGGAACAGATTGAAAATTGGGGAAAAGAAGAAGTAGATTATAATCCCAGTGTTGGCGTTAAGAGCGACGTTCCTTCGCTGAATGACGCGATTCCTGTGACTTCGGAGCACTTACAACCGAGGATTTCTGAAATTCCATTAATTGAATTGGTTGGAGATATTCCTGAAACGGGAGAAGTATTTGAGAATCAGCAGGACGCTATTTTCAAGGCGTTAGTCGTTTCAGAAGTCGAGGTGAATATGCCTCATCAAGCATCTGCGCAAGAGGGCGAGGCTTCTCAACAGGGAGAGATTGACTTACAGGGATTAATTGACGAGGCATAATTTTACGGAAAAAGGGAGTTTTGTTGTTACTTAATAGTTTGTACAAAATCGATAGATTTAAATAGTGATTTCTTTTGTATAACTTATGGCATTAAAAGAATTCGTTGAGTATATGAATGAATTGAGCGATATTAGATTAGCGGCTGCTACTTCAGAGAAAGCTGACGATATTGATAAAAAAGACAAGGCTCAAGCTTATTTGGAAGGAAAGGGTCTTCAAACTATCGGAAGTCTTCTTCCAGGATTTAACCCTTCAACTCTGACTCCGGAGCAAAGAAAACAATATGCCAATCAAGGAATTGATTTAAGACAGCGTAGCCTTAACGAGGAAGCTGGAAAAACGCTCCAAGGTAAAAATCTTGAAAATCTTTTAGGCGAGATTAATCCTAACTCTTTAGAAAGTCTCGCGCGTCGAGAAGAAGTTGCTAAAGGTGGCGTTAAGGGATATGATCAATCACTTGAATTTTATGGCAAATATCTTGGAGCCAAAGATTTTGGAGAGAGATATACTTCTGGAAAAATCGCTCCTGACGAATTAAAGGGGCTATATAGTTTGGTTGCTCAAGATATCTCTAAAGAAGTTGTTGAAAAGAATAAGGGGAAATTTAGCAAATCTACTTTGGAAGCCATGGGTAATGTCGTGAAGATTGTTGTCGAGACCAGAGGTATCGATAGCAAGAGTTACCTTGACAAAGCTGTAAAGAGCTTGATAACTAAAGCTGAAAAAGAATTTAGAGACTACGAGAATAAAAGCGGTAAGAAAATAGTTAACTATGTCAGGGACAGCTTGAAGAACATGAGAAATAGCAAGAATACTGAAGATGCTCTACTTGCGAGGGCGATGATTTATTCAGTCGCTAATTAATTCTTTATAGCTGAATATTTTTTATTTTTCAAGAAATGATTTATTTATTTTGTGCCGCGTCTTTTCTTGCATCGATTAGTTTGTCGATAATGTCTACCATTTTTTTCATGAATTCTTCTGCGCGCGAGTGCCACGCTTCAACTTCCGACGCTTTGACTGACCTGACCTCGCCGTGCGCGATTTGTTTGTGAAGGACGTAAATGTCGCGATACCATTTAACGTAATCGGATTTTAGAATTCCTGCTTCAACGAAACTTTCGTGGAGCATTTTTGTGACGTGTTCTGGCGATGGGGGAAGTTTGCCTAAAGTGATTAATGCGGCTTGTGCGGCCTCGACCATGCACCAGTAAACTCCTTCAACTGAACTAAGGAGTGCGAGTTTGCTTCGGACTAAATGTTGTGGTGAGCGTTGAAGCGATGCGTAAACTGCTTCCGGTGTTGAATGTATTTTTCCCTGAATCATTAGCGCTTTTATCGGATTGAAAAATCCGCCGAGGTCTATTAAAACTTGGCCGTTGCGAATTATGTTTAAGACGACAGGGTCTCCATGCATCAAGTCGCGCCACCAAGTCGTTAGGCGTATTGTGTTTATGTGTAAATCCTTTCCGTAATTTTGAGCCGCGATTAGTTTCGCTAATTCTTCGCGATACCACGACGTTAATTCTAAATCCCAGTTTATTGCAGCGTCGTCAATTATAATTATGATATCAATATCAGAGCCAGACTTTTGTTCACCAGTTGCTTGACTACCAAAAAGAACTGTCGCTTTAATCAAATGGTCAAATAATCTGTGGGCTTTCGTCGCGAAATCCATTGCGAGTTCTTTGTCTGTGCGAAATGTCGATTTAATTTCTGAAATGTGTTTTTCTGATTTTATTTTTGAGTTACCAGCTACATCACGGATTATTTTTTGCTTTAACTCGCCCTTTTCTTTTTTAAAAGATTTTACCATCGCGCTCTCTAAAGTATATATTGGAGCGCATTATTTAAAGATGTCGCTGGGAGTTTCGAGATTAATATTTTCTGTGTGATATTGGCGTTTATGAAAAAATTTAGTTTAAATAAAAAGGTAAATAAACAAATTTATATAACACCTTTGCGTCGTAAAATCATAAAGATGGCGAACTACGAAAATTTCTATTCTGGCTCGGAGTATCCGTTTGAAAAACCCTATGGAGGTTTTATGCCTTTGGGAAGTGCTTATAGTCCGTCGGCAAAAGATATCGCATATCCTACGGATCCATTAACGGCGAATCAACTGAAAAAAGTTTATGACAAAATAAGTACGGGAGCACAAACGATTGAAGTTTCTGGTCTTAGTCTTACAGGAGGAGGTCCGATGAAGCACCTTGCTTCAATACCGAGACAACATTGGAAAGAAATAGATAGATTGAGAAAATTAACCGGTGTTGATTTAACATTTCATGGTCCTTTGGTTGAGCCAACGGGTGCGGGTGGCAGGGAAAACTGGACAGAAGACAAAAGACAAGAAGCCGAGACACAGATGAAAGCTGCTGTTGAGTTAGCCCAGCAAATGAATTCAGAAGACAAAACAAAAGGAGTTGTAATGACTTTCCACTCGAGCACTGCGTTGCCCGAAGTCAAGCGCAGAGTAAAAATTGGCACGACGGCAGAGGGCTTTCCAATAGAAGAAGTTGTTTCTTTCAATGTGGTAAATGAGCGAACGGGAGAGATGGGTCCGCTCCCTAAGATGAAAAAAGAGTATCTTGAAAAAGAAGGAATAAAACCAACAACTAAAGACTGGTTAGCCGAATATAATAAACAAATATGGTCTGACCCTTTGCAAAATATCTCAATAAGTTCGCGCAGGGCAGAGGACGCAATCACTGAAACTAAGAGGTTGGACAAACATATTCCTGGCGGAAGCAGTGGGTCTTTCAAGCTTTATGAATTATCTACAAAAGACCCCCAACAATACAACAACGTAATAAAAGAATTTGAGAAAGTTGATCCGAATATTGCACAATGGCAGGAACAATTTAATTCGTATATTTCTTTCGCGAGGGCGAATGTGGATAATGCCTATATCGGATTTAAAGATTCATTTAATAAGGCGATGGAGGTAGCGACGGATAAGGATAAAAAGAAATTAGAGATTTATAAAAAAGAAGCATTGCCCGTATTTCTCAAATATAAAGAATACAAAGAAGGAAAAGATGTCGAGCTAAATCTTTCAGATTTTAACAAACAGATAATTAAAGGAATAAATGTTTTGGAATCGCTTGATAAAGTTCCTGAAACTTACAAACCACTTGAAGAATTTGCAGTTGACAAGGCGTCGGAAACTTTTTCAAATGTGGCTTTGCATGCTTTCACGAACGCGAAAAAAAATGGTCTCGCTCCTGGAATAATTAGTATTGAAAATCCCCCAGCTGGTTCGTCTGGTCTCACGCGCGCGGATGAAATTGCTGATTTGATTAAAGCATCTCGAAAAAAATTTGTTGAAAAAGCAGTTGAACAAAAAATTCTTTCGCGTGAGGAAGCTGAAAAAAAAGCGAGTCAGATTATCGGCGCGACTTGGGACGTGGGACACATCAACAGTATTCGGAAATGGGGTTACGGAAAGGAAGATGTTATTGGAGAGGCGAAGAAAATTGGGCCCTATGTCAAGCACATGCATATTGCGGATAACTTAGGTTTTGAAGACGCGGAGCTTCCAATTGGAATGGGGAATGTTCCGATAGCTGAAATTTTAGCTTCAAATGAGAATTTCCGAAAAGCGAAAAAGGCAATAGAAACAGGAGACTGGTTTTCTCGGCAAGGTGGTTTGGGAATACCGCACACACCCGTAAGAGAATCTTTGGCTGGGCTGACTGTGCCAGTTTATGCGATGGGTGAAGCGGGACATTCGGCTTATTGGAATCAGGCAGCAGGAGCATACGGCGGATATTCTGGAGGTCTTGGAACAATCAACCCTGACGTGCATCACTCAATTTATGGCGGAGGATTCAGCGGACTTCCAGCTTATTTAGGTGGAGAAATGCCTGGTCGAGGCAACTCCGGTTTTTCAGGCACACCGATGGACTAAAAATCTAAATTACATATTGCGTTTTCTGCGCTCTCTTTCTTGATGATTTTGCTGACTGGCGTATGTTCTTTCAGACGAATCCGTCGAGCGGTCGTTTTGGGAGAATTCTTCTTGGCGTTGGATGAATTCATCTTGTCGGTTTAATGTTTGCTCGCCTAAGGTTCGACTCCGAATAGATGTTCCGCTTTCTGCTGAACCGACGGGAGTATATTTATTTTCTCTGTAAGGATTTCCTCCGCCAGAATAAGAGGGTTTGAAATTTATTTCTGCGTCGTCTTCTTTTTCCACCATTCGTTTTCTATTTTGCATTTCTTGCGGGATTTCTGTTTGAGCCAACGTTGAATTCGCATTTCTCCTTCGCGTAAAATTAAAATTCGGAGATTCTTCCATTATTTCTTCGTCTTCAACTTCTTCTTCCAGAGTTTCCGTTTTTGCTGGAGCGATTTCTTTGATATTTTTAGTTATTTTTTTTATTTCATTTATTTTCGCCATATTTTTTCACGAATTGAGTATTAAAATAATTTACTATTGTGTTCGAGGCAATCACTAAATTATAACGGCGTAGTTGGGTCTGCGTGGGAAGGCATTCCTTTTGATTTCTTGAATACATCGAAAATTGCGAAGCAAGTCTCTCTAGCACTAATTGCCGTTTGGGAGCGCATCACTTTTTCGTAATCGTTGTCTGGTTCAATTGGGTCACTCAGTTCCCATTTTTTCTTTTCTTTTTTCTTGAATTTGAAACCTGAAAATAATGCTTTGAAAGGATTTGTGTCATCTGAAGTTGAAATTGGTTTTACTTCTTTCTTTTCCTTGTTGTCTCCAAGAAGTTCGTCGATATCTTTTTGTATTTCTTTTAGACTACCTTCTGTAGCGCCTTCAATTAATTTCATGACGCTGTTGAAGTCGTCTTTTTTTAATTCGTTTTTGATGACTTCGAGCTCTTGGTTATTTAACGCGTAACTTGTGAAATTTATTTTAGCTCTTCCTCCGAAACTCCAATCGCCACGTTGAGATACTTTTTGCGGAATGCTTCTAAACTCAAATTCTAGAACTAATATCTTGGAATATTTGCGGGATTCTTTTTTTACTTTTTTGAATACGTCTGGAAGCAGTCCGGCTGCGACATCATCGTCGGTGTCGTATTCCGCGCTTGCTAGAACAGCAAGTTCAAATATAACTGTGTTGAATGCGGTGACTAATGCTGCAGAGCTACTATCTTTCTGTTCTAATTTTTGTGATGCTTTGAGATAAGGTTTGACCCAGCGAGCGTATAATTTTAACATATTTACTTGCGAACGCAGATAATTTTTTTCAATTTCAAATCTTTGATTGAGCGAACGATGGGATTCGTCAATCCAATCAAAAAATTCTTGAGCTCTTTGTTGTAAAATTCTGCGGACGCGCTCATTCAAATCAAGAGATCCTTTTTCTCCGGATTTTTTCATTATCTGTTCAATGGACTCGAGCGCCATAAACGCGTCCCTTAAAGTTACAAAATCTAGCTCGCCAGAAGCAAGAGCGTTGATACTTCCGCGACCTTTTTTGATGTCTACATTGTCGAGCCAAATTTGTTTCAAAGATAGGAGCTTGTTGAATTTTTCCTGTGTGCCATTACCCGCTTTTTTGAAATCGTCATATGGTTTCAGACGCAAGTTGAATTCTTTCAAATCATAAACTAAATTCAGGACTGATTTTATTACGGTGTTTATGTTCCCCATTGTTCGCGAGACCTCTTGTTGCATTTGTGTCGCCTTACCTTGGAGTTCTGAAAAGTGGCCTGAACCCGGAGATGACACGAAGTTATCGGTGATTTTTTCAACGTTTTTGTAAGCTTCATTCATAAAATCAAGAAGCCAGAAATAAATCGGTTCTAACCCTTCTGTTGGCGAGTCGTAAACTATTTCGTGTTTTTCTATCGGCGACTTTAATCCCCAGAGGTTGAATGCATCTGCTTTGGCGTCGTCGTAGTTGTACAATGGAAGCTCACCTGACTTTAATTTTAAATCTGAAAATTTTACTTTCTCCCCCTTAGACAATTCCTCTATTGCTTTTCCGTATCCTTTTTCTTTCACCAATTTTTTTACATATTCTCTTAGATTTGTGTCTTCCTTTGACTCTTGACAATAAGTGTCTGGGCTAACTATTGGAATGATTTCGTGGATGTTCACCATTTTACTAGACTATATGGGGGAATGTTTATTTAAAATTGTTTGCTACTTACATCAGACTAAATTCTCACTTCGTTTTAATGGGTAAAATTAGAGTTTCGAATTACATAATTATAAATACTTATTTCGTTTTATTTTGAGATGGGAATTTTTTCCAAGAAAGATGGTGTTGATATTATTGATTTGCCAGATTTGCAAAGACGTGGGCTTTTGAAGTTGCCTGCGCCACATTCGCCCAGGGATGATTTGATTGATTTGACTAAAATACAGCCAACTGTTGCGACTCCGATAAATCCTCCGTTTCAACCGCCGACGAATAGTCCTGAAATGAAAGGTGTTTCAGATTTTTTGAGTGATTTTGCGTCTATTGGTGCGAGTGTTCCCAGCTCTCCTGTTGAGACAAAAAGCTCGACCGATAATATTCCTTGGCGAGTCGAGAACGCTGAATACAAAATTGAACAACTACTTTTAAAAATTGCAGAACTTGAAAAGAAAATTAGTAGTTGATTTTATTGTCTGCGATAACTTGGCGCGTGCGCATATCGATAGTTTTGAAAAATAGTTCCGGACTAAATTTTTTATATATTGACTTTTTTTTGTATAGGTCGTGCATTACTTCATCTATCGGGCGAGACCTAATTTCAATAATCTCTTTTCCGTCGGGCGTCAGGTCCGACAAGCTATTTATTGGCACAACGTAAGAATGCACTTTCCATCTTAACGCTTTCTGACATGCTCTATCTCTGTATTTTAAAATTATTTCTTCGTCTAAATCGAAGAATCCGTTTTCCATTGTGTAGTTTAATTCTTCTTTTAATCCTCTTGTTAAAGTTTCGAGTGTTGTGCGGTCTTCGGCTTTTTTGTGTTCGGACATAAAGAAAACCCATTCGTTGCCTAGAAGTCTTTTTTTCCCGCTCCTTAATAATTCCGCGATTTCGTCTGTGCCGATTAACGGAAGAGTTGCACAAACTAGAGGTAGAATCTCACCCTGTTCGTAGGCTTTGTATCGTTGAATCTTTTTGCCGCTATTGACTCTTACAATCTCAAACTCGCCTGTATCTTTGGGTTCGCGCATAAAAATAGCGCATATTGTGTTTTTTAAACGTTGCGTTGGTAACTTTTAAATAAGAAACATATTTGTGATTTATATGGATTTGTCACGAGAGATTTTGGCTTATGCTTTGCAGAATGCGATTGAGCACGGAAAGGCTGATGCGGGAAGAGTTTTGCCCAAGTTGTTTCAGCACGGGTTAGACAAAAAAGATGTTTCTAAAATTATGCCCGAGATTCAGGAAATTGTCAAGAGAGTTAATTCTGCTTCTGATGAAGAGCGAGTAAAATTATTTGCCGGAGTTGAGGGCGTTGTCAAAAAACACGAGCGCAAAGACGAGCATGAATTGCCTGAGCTTCCGCCGTCTGAAATCGGCAAGAAAGTTGTTTTGAGGATGGCGCCGTTTCCGTCGGGCGCAGTGCATATTGGAAATGCGAAAACATTTTTGCTGAACGCGCTTTATGCTGAAAAATACGACGGAGATTTGCTTCTCGTTATGGACGACACGATTGGGAGCACGGAAAAACCTCTCGCCAAAGATAGCTACGATTTAATTGTTGATGCGTGGAAAATGCTCGACGTAAAATATAAAAAAGTTTATTACAAGTCAGACAGATTAGACATTTATTACGAATATGCTGAAAAATTGATTGACTTGAATAAGGCGTATGTTTGTCATTGCGTTGCTGAAGTTTTGAGGCAGAACCGCGCCGACGCGAAAGAGTGTGCGTGTAGACAATTTCCTATTGGATTGCAGAAAGAACGTTGGAAGGAAATGTTCAAGCCAGAAGTTAAAGAAGGGAGCACGGTTTTAAGAATAAAAACAGATATGACTCATCCTAATCCTGCTTTTCGCGATAGAGTTTTGTTTAGAATTGCGGACAGACCCCATCCAAGAGTTGGAAATAAATACCGGGTTTGGCCGACGCTGGAAATGACTTGGGCAGTTGATGACCATCTTTTTGGAATCACGCACGTTATTCGTGGAAATGACTTGATGATTGAAAGCGACATGGAAAAATATATTTGGGATTTATTTAGATGGAAGCACCCCGTTTTGATTCATACGGGTATGGTGCGACTTGAAGGCGTCGGCGCAAAATTGTCGAAGTCAAAAGCGCAGAAAGAAGTTTTGTCCGGACAATTTTCCGGATGGGATGACCCGCGAACGTGGAGCGTGCAGAGTTTAGTACGACGTGGAATTACTAAAGAAGCGATACGTGAATTTGTCAAGAGAATTGGACTGAACAAACAAGACATTATTGTTCCTGTTGAAGCGCTTTATGCTTTGAACAGACAAATTCTCGACTCTGAAACTTTGAGATATTCATTTGTGCAGGACGCGGTTTCGCTAAATATATCGAACATGTCTGAACTTGCGGAAATTTCTGTGCCAATTCATCCGGACAAACAAGAACAGCGGGTTGTCAAACTTGGCAAGGAGATTTTTATCTCGCAAAAAGATTTTGATAATTTAAATGGAAACGAAGTGAGATTGATACATTTGTTCAACGTTAAAGTTGGCGCGAATTCCGAAATCACTTCTGTGGATAACAAGAAAATTCCGAAGATAAATTGGGTGTCTGATGGTGTCAAGGCTCGCGTTTTACTTGTTGACGGAAATTTTGTTGAGGGGCTTGTTGAATCCGCTGCCACGAAACTGAAGAAAGGCGATGTCGTGCAGTTTGAAAGATTCGGATTTGTGAAATTTGACGGAGTCCATAATGGCGTTCCGGAATTTTGGTTTGCACATTCCTGATTCAATTTGAGAAATTTTGTCTGCGGAGAAGAATTTATAAACTTCGTCGTATTTTGGGTTTTGAAAGGAGGTTTATGAGAATGTTTAATAGAAAAGGAGTGAGTGAAGTTGTCGCGAATGTCCTTATAGTTCTTCTCGTTATTGTCGGAGTCGCAGTCATTTGGGCTGTTGTCAAGCCGACGATTCAGAAAGCTTCTGATACTGTTCAAAGTGATTGTTTTACGGTTCAGGTAGAACCGCAGAGCTGTGAGCTTTCCGATGGAGTCCCTGGAACATGTAGGCTTACCCAAGGAGGTACAAGTACGAACACCCCTTGTAATTCTAATACTGATTGTCCTGTGTCTGGCGAAATTTGTAGTGGAGGAACGCCTGCAGGAGCTACTGCCACGTTAGTTATAAAGCGAAATCCTGGTGCGGGAAGTTTTGAGGATATTGAAGTTGTCTTTGAAGATGCTACTGCCGCAACAGAGCGTGTATCTAGTGGTATCGCAAGTACTGCTCTTGATGAGCTTGAGACAACAACACCTATTGTGCTTAATCCTGCATTGACACCTGTAAAAGCAAATGTCGCTTTGAAAGTGAATGGACAGTTGTGTGCGATGACTGCGTTGCCAGTTAACTGCGTTTAATTCAATTTATTTTTATTTTATTTTTTGTTTTTTTTGA
>SXGU01375590.1_pt1 | contig 23316 bp, 21 predicted proteins | sample 3174531 | NCBI WGS metagenome assembly SXGU01 (sample SAMN11356863, study PRJNA531348) | freshwater metagenome | isolation source: freshwater sample F1-140 | place: China: Fuxian Lake, Yuxi | collected 2017-12-25
GTGCCGCTCGACTGGTGCTTCCGGCCGGGCGTGCAGCTGGATTTCCGGCACCTGCCCGACGGGCACGTCGTCACCGCCGACGAGGTCGAGGCGGAGCTCGCCCGGATCGGCTACGTTCTCCAGCCGCTCGACATCGTGCTGGTCAACACCGCTGCGGGCGGCGCGCTCGGCAATCCCGATTTCGTCAACATCGGCTGCGGCATGGGGCGCGCCGCGACGCTCTACCTCACCTCGCGCGGCGTGCGGGTGACCGGCACCGACGCCTGGTCGTGGGATGCGCCGTTCAGCCACACGGCGAAGAAGGTCGCCGAGACCGGTGACACGTCGCTCATCTGGGAAGGCCACAAAGCGAGTATCGAGATCGGCTACTGCCATCTCGAGAAGCTCCACAACCTCGAGTCGCTGCCGCCGTTCGGCTTCACCGTTTCCTGCTTCCCCCACAAGGTGAAGGGCGCATCGGCCGGCTGGACCCGCGCCGTCGCGATCTTCGAGGACTGACCCATGATCGACGGACTGGAGCGGGTGCTGATCATCGGCGGCGGCATCGGGGGCATGGCGGCCGCGATGGCGCTCCACGCGCGTGGCGTTGCTGCCGAGATCATCGACAGCGATCCCGACTGGAAGGTCTACGGCGCCGGCATCACCATCACCGGCCCGAGCCTGCGCGCCTTTCGCGATCTGGGGCTGCTCGACGCCATCGCCGAGCACGGCTTTCTATCGTCGGGCGCCCGTCTGTACCTGTTCGACGGAACCTTGCTGTCGACGCGGGTGCAGCCGCCGATCGAGCCGGGCCTGCCGTCCGCTGGCGGGATCATGCGGCCCAAGCTCCACCAGATCATGTCGGGCGAGATCCGCCGGCTCGGCTTGCCCGTGCGGCTCGGCACGACGGCCGAGGCGCTGGACCAGGACGAGGACGGCGTGACGGTCCGCTTCAGCGACGGCAGCACTGGCCGGTACGACCTCGTCGTCGGCGCCGACGGCATCTACTCGCAAACCCGTGCCATGCTGTTCGCCGATCCGATGCAGCCCGAATATACCGGGCAGATGAGTTGGCGCGTCGTCTCGCCGCGGCCGCCGGAGCTGGAGGTCAGCAGCTTCTACTTCGGCCACAGCACCGTCGCCGGCACCGTTCCGTGCTCCAAGGCGGAGGTCTATTCCTTCGTCCTCCACGCGGAGCCCAATCCGCGCCGCCTGGCGGAGGCCGACAAGGCGCCGTTCCTTCGAGAGCTGCTGAAGGACTTCGGCGGCGACATGGCCCGCATCCGCGACGGCATCACCGATCGTTCCTCGATCATCCAGCGGCCGTTCGAATGGGCGTTGCAGCCGCTGCCGTGGCACCGTGGCCGCGTGGTGCTGATCGGCGATGCTGTTCACGCCACCACGGCGCACCTGGCGAGTGGAGCGGGCATCGCCGTGGAGGATGCGCTGGTGCTCGCCGAGGAGCTGGCGCAGCGCGGCCGCACCTTGGCGGCGGCGCTGACCGCCTTCGAGCAGCGGCGCTTCGAACGCTGCAGGCTCGTTGTGGAAGCCAGCCTCGCCATCTGCCGGCGCCAGCTGGAAAAAGCGCCAGCCGAGGAGCTCGGCATGCGCATGGGACAGGCGATGCATCGCCTGGCGGAGGCGATCTGATGACGGACGTGATCTCGACCTGCGGACAGGCGCGCGCGCCGATTCCGATTGCCCGGCGCGGGACGCATCTGGTGGTCGTCATCCACTGCCACCTCAACGTCGCGGCTGCCGACGGCCTGATCCGGTCGCAGGTGGAGAACCCGCCCAACCCGCTCGCCTTCACCTCGGCGGCATCGAAGGCGGTCAATGCCAAGCTGTTCGCCACCATCGGGCCGCGGCTCAACGGTGTCGACGAGCGCATCGCCGACATGGACGCGCTTGGCATCGACGTGCAGGCGATCAGCCCGTCGCCGGGCCAGTTCTACTATTTCGCCCCGCCAGAGCTCGGGCGGGATGCCGCGCGCGTCGTCAACGACGGCATCGCCGCTGCGGTCGCCAAGCATCCGGATCGCCTTGTCGGCATGGGCACGGTGCCGCTCCAGAATGTCGAGATGGCGGTGGCGGAAATGCGCCGCTGCGTCGGCGAGCTAGGGCTGCGCGGGATCGAGATCAGCTCGAACGTCAACGGCCGCGAACTCGCCGAGGCCGAATTCCGGCCCTTCTTCGCCGTCGCGGAGGAACTCGGCATTCTCGTGTTCATGCACCCGCTCGGCTTCACCCACGGCCAGCGGCTGGCCGAACATTATCTCGACAACATCATCGGCAACCCGCTTGAATCCACCATCGCGCTCAGCCACCTGATCTTTGGCGGCGTGCTCGATGCTCATCCGGGGCTGAAGCTCTGCGTCGCTCATGGCGGCGGTTACCTGCCCGGCTATTGGGGCCGGATGGACCATGCCTACCGCGCCCGCGAGGATTGCCGCCAGCACATCGCGCGTGCGCCCTCCACCTATCTGCGCCAGGTGTGGCTCGACACTCTGGTGTTCGATCGCGACCAGCTCGACAATCTGGTGCGGACCCACGGCGCCGACCGGCTCTGCCTCGGCACCGACTATCCGTTCGACATGGCCGAGCCCGATCCGGTCGGCCTCCACGCGCATCTCGACGAGCCGGCGAAGTCGAAGATCCTTGGCGGTAACGCGGCCGAACTGCTCGGGCTGACCGTCGCCGCTTAGTCTCGCGTCAGGCGCTCCCGTGCGTCGGCAAGCGTGTCGCAGCCGGCGATCACAGCCGCGCGCGCCGCCTCACGCAGCGCGTTCCGCTCGTCGCTGCCGAGATATTCCAGTGGCGATTTGCCGTCGACGCGCGCCAGCGCCAGGATCGGCAGCAGGCTTGCCGCCCGCGCTTCCAGCGCCGCGCGCTCCTCCCAGTCGACATGCTCCAGATAGGCGGCGGCGAGCCGATCGCACGACGCCGCCAGGCCGTCGCGCGAGCCAGCCACGACGCGCGTCTTGATGGCGATATGATTGAGGCAGAATGCGAGGTCGAACGCCGGATCGCCGAACCAGGCGACCTCGGCATCGAGCAGCACCGGCCCCGCCGGGCCGACGAGGATGTTCTTGGGGCTGACATCGCCGTGAACGAGCGCGCGCTTCGTGCCGGCGGTGCGATCGGCGACGGCGTGGATGGTTGGTGCGAGATCGGGATGCGCGCGCGCAGTCGCGAGCAGATAGGCATCGATCCGCAGCGCGTGGAAGCTGGCATCGGTGTGGAACCGTGGTGCGATCCGCGCATCGGCAGCGGTCGCGGAATGGATCCGGCCAACGAGATCGCCGACGGCCGCCGCCGTGGCCGGCTCGACGCGGCCGTCGAGCAGTTCGGCCTTCCACGAAAGGTGATCCTCGGGCGCCAGCCATGCCATGGCAAGGACGCCCCCGTCCGGATCGTGCGCGATCGGTCGCGGCACGCTCCCGGGCGCGATCCGCTCGGCCACCTCCATATAGGCCCACTCGAACGCGTTGCGTTCAACGGGGGCGAACCACTCCGCCGCCACTCGCAATCGGGCGAGCGCGCGCTTGACGCAGCAGCGCCCGCGGCTGGTCTCCACCTTCCAGATGTCCGAGGAGACGCCGCCCGTCAGCGGCAGCCAGCTGCCTTCCTCGTCGGGCGCCGCAAGGCCGTTGCGCTGGAGGAAAGCGGCGAGCTCCGGCGCTGGCGCGCTCACAGCGGCGCCAGGCTGGCCGCACCAGCCCAGGGCACGCCCGCTTCCTCGATCCGGAGCAGCTGGTTGTATTTGGCCATGCGTTCGGAATTGCGAACCGACCCGATCTTGATCTGGCCGCCGGCGACGCCCACCGCGAGATCGGCGAGGAAATCGTCCTCCGTCTCGCCGGAGCGGGCGGAGATCACCGTCGCATATCCGGCCTCGCGAGCAGTGCGAATCGCCTCCAGCGTGCCGGACAGCGTCCCATTCTGGTTGACCTTGATGAGCGCGGCATTGGCGATCTTGTGGTCGATACCGCGACGGATGCGATCGGGCTGCGTCGCGAACAAATCGTCGCCGACCAGCTGGATATGGCCGAGCCGGCGCGTCAGCTCCGGCCAATCGCCCCAATCGTCCTCGCCGAGCCCGTCTTCGATCGAGACGATCGGAGAGCGTGCCACCCAGGCCGCCTGCATGTCGATCAGTTCGCCGGCGTCGTATCGGCGGTCCCGGCGGGCGAAATGGTAGCGCCCGTCCTCGCCGATGAGCGAGGAGGAGGCGAGGTCGAGCGTGATCGCGACCTGGTCTCCGGGCACGAGGCGGGCGCGCTCGAACGACTGGACCATGAGGTCGAGCGCGTCCTCCGAATTCGCGAAGCCTGGCGACAGCCCGCCCTCGTCCGCCAGCAGCGTCGGCATACCGCGCTCCGCGCAGAGCTCGGCAGCCGCGGTCCGCACCCGGCAGATCCAGTCCAGCGCTTCGGAGTAAGATGTCGCGCCGAGCGGGACGACGAGGAAATCCTGCACGTCCATGCCGCGGCCGGCGTGCAACCCGCCTGACAGGATGTTCACCATCGGCAGCGGCATGGTCGGGCGGGCGCCGGCTAGCTCGGCAAGGCGTCGGAAGAGCGGCTGGCGTTGCGCCGCTGCCGCCGCGCGTGCGGCTGCCAGGCTGACGGCAAGCACGGCATTCCCTCCGAGCCGGGTGAGGTTGGGCGTCCCGTCCGCCTCCGTCATGGCGGCATCGAGGCCGGCCTGATCGGTCACGTCGCGTCCGCACACCAGCGGCGCGATCTCCTCGCGTACATTGGCGACGGCGCGGCCGACGCCGCGGCCCTGCCAGGCATTGCCGCCGTCGCGCAGCTCGACGGCTTCCGCCTTGCCGGTCGATGCGCCGGACGGCGCGGAGGCGCGGGCGACGATCCCGCCGGTCAGACTGATCTCGGCTTCGACGGTCGGCCGGCCACGGCTGTCGAGGATCTGGCGGGCGTGCACGCCGGCGATACTGGTGGCAGCCACGTCAGCCCTCCGGATGGTTGCAGGGACAAAGAGGCGGCTGGCCGCCGAGCACACGCACCACCTCCTCGGCACCGCGCTGTCGCAGCTCGCGTAGCGACGCGTCGGACGAAAAGGCGACGTGCGGGGTGACGATCACGTCCGGGCGCTCGACCAGCGCTCGCGGCGGAGCCGGTTCTCCTTCGACGACATCCAGGCCGGCGCCAGCCAGATGCCCGAAGACCAGCGCGTCGAGCAAGGCAGACGTGTCGACCAGGGCGCCGCGGCTCACGTTGATGAGGAAAGCGCCGCGGCGCATCCGCGCGATCCGGTCGCGATCGAGAAGGTGATGGGTGTCGGGTGTCAGCGGAGCGTGGAGGATGACCGCATCGCTCCGCTCGAGCAGTGCGTCGAGCGGCATGCCTTCCGAACGGCTGTGCACCAGCACCTCGCATCCGAAGGCGCCGAGCTTGGCCGCAGTGCTGCGCCCGATGCGGCCGTGCCCAACGATCCCGACGACGAGGTCGGAGACGCGCCGCAGCCTGGCACCGGCGGGGTTCCAGCTGCCGGACTTCACGGACCGATCGAAGGCCACGGTGCCGCGCGCCCAGGCGAGCAGCAGCGCCACCGCGTGATCGGACACCTCCGGCACGCAATAATCGGGCACGTTGGCGACCCAGGACCCGCGCGCGGTGGCGGCGGCGACCGCGATGTTGTCGAGGCCGACGCCGAGTCGCTGGACGATGCGGAGGTCGCCGGCCGTCTGCACGGCGCGGGCCGAGACCTCCGCCCAGCAGGTCATGATTGCCTGCGGATCGTGCGCCGCGACCAGCGCCTCGATGTCGGTCGCGGTGAGGGGAGTCGATGGGCCGCTCACCAGGCGGTGCCCGGCCCGTTCGATCACCGCACGTTCGATGCGATCGTCCGGCCAGGCATAATCCGTGAGCAGCACGGTCGCCATCAGGCGGGCCTGCTCCGCCAAAGGCAGCTGAGCTCGATGCCGCTGCCGATCGGCAGTAATACCGTCTGCAGATCGGGCTTGCTCCGCACGGCGGCGCGGTAGGCCTCCGCATCCGCCCGGGCCATTTCCGGGAACAGCATGTTGTCGGCCGCGATCACCGCATTGTCGTCAAGCTTTGGGTAGAGCGCCTCGAAGCAGGGCACGTAGAGCTCCTTCCAGAGATCGATCAGGACGAAATCGACGCCCGCTTCCTCACTGGCGAGCAGTTCCACGGCGTCGCCGCATCGCCATTCGACGAATGTTCCGAGCCCTGCCTCTTCGATCTGAGCGCGGGCGTAAGACTGCTTTGCCTCGTCGAGCTCGTATGTCGCGAGCCTGCCCCCGGTGCGGCGCGCCGCCTCGGCCAGGAACAAGGTGGAGTAGCCATAGGATGTGCCGAGCTCGACGATCCGCCGCGCACCGCGCGCGGCGGCCAGCGACAGCAGGAACTCGGCGACTTCGGACCCGACGTGGAGCAGGAACTCGTCCCGCCGCGCGAACAGAATTTCCGGCGGGGTGTTATCCCACTCGGCCTGCTCAGCGGCGGCGCGGTCATTGAAGCGTGCGAGCACGCGCTCAAAGGCTGTGTCCACTGGCGATCTCCTCCGCTGCGGGGTTTAGGCGATTACCGTGTCGCGCTTGGCGGGCCGGCGGAACGTGGCGGCTACCGCGTCGATCTCAGCCAGCTGCGAGCAGATATGGTCGGGCATCTTTTCGCCGATCATGCGCTGGAGGAACGGCGTTCGATCGAAGACCAGATCGCGCAGCGGCCGCAGCGAGCGCGGAGCGTGATGGAAGATGCGCCCGATGCGGTAGGCGGTCTCGGTAACCTCGGCGGTGTGCGGCTTGCGCCGCTCCTCGAATGCCTGGAGCGCACCGCGCACCGCGGGGGTATCGCGCACATCGACCTGCGCCAATTCGTGCGCGAGAAAATAGCCGTCCTCGATCGACATGCCGGCGCCGTAGGCGGCATACGGAGAGGTCGGGTGGGCGGCGTCGCCGACCAGTGTGATGCGCCCCTTCGACCATCGCCTCAGCGGCGGCCGGTCCCTGATCTCCCAGCGCTGCATGTTGTCGAGCGGCGTCGCCTCTATCAGTTCGTTGACGAACGGCGGGAATTCCCGCGCGCGGTCGCGGCAGAAAGCCTTGAGATCTTCGGGCGGCGGCTGCTTGCGGTCGAACGCCTCCAGCACCCACCATTCATAGCCCCAGCGCCCATGATGTCGGATTGGCGTATAGCTGACCTGCGTGGTGCTGTTGTGGGAGATGACGCCTTCGCCCTCGCTGCCGCGCTTGTCGTAGAGCCAGCCGCCGACGAGGTGCAGGTTCTGATGCCGGATGGGCTGGTCGCCCCACAAATGCTTGCGGACGATCGAATGCAGCCCGTCGGCGCCGACCACCACGTCCGTCTCGATGGGATCGCGGCCTGCGACATGGACGGTGACGCTCCCGCCGCGGTCCTCCAGGCTCTCGACCTCGTGGCCGAGCTTCAGCGTCTGCGCGGGAATCGCGTCGATCATCCGCTTGTAAAGGCCCCAGCGTAGCAGGCCGATGAAGCCGCCGCCGAACTCGTGCTCCACCTCGGGCGACAATCGGACGTCCGCGCGCAGTCTGCCCTTCGCGTTGCGGAAGGTGCTGTGGCATGGCGCTCCAAGATCGTCGGTGTCGACCCCGATCAGGCGAAGCACCTTCTGAGGCGGCGGCCACAGGTTCAGGATGTTCCCGGCCGCCCTGATCTCCGCCGCCCGCTCGAGCAAGGTCACGTCAAAGCCGGCCTTGAGGAGAGCCAGCGTCGCCGCCATTCCGCCCGGCCCGGCGCCGACCACCACGATGCGGCCCCTCGTTTCCATCTTCGCGCCCCTCGTCGGATCGCCGTTCACTCCGCCGCCGGCACCTGTTCGTCGGCTTGGTGCGCTTCCTTGTGCGTGGGATTGGGCAGCGCGCCCTCAGCGTCGCCCGGCGAGGCCGCGATCACGTGATCGGCCTGCTGCGGGTGGGGCTTGATCTGCCGCGCCGGCGTCGATCCCGCGACATAGCCAACCTCCCAGGGCGCCTCGTCGAAGATCCACGGCTGGAGATTGTGCATGAAGCTCATGGTGCCGAAGCGCGAATTCCAGGTGCGCGGCACCCAGCTGTCGTCCAGCGCGTCGCTGTCCGTGCCATATTCCGCGTCGCCGCCTGCGGGGCAGGGCAGATAAAGGAAGACCGAGCTGGCGATGCGGTGGCGCCCGAGGCCCCACACCGACTTCTCCCAGCCCTTGCGCTCCATGTAATTGGCGCCGACCATCGCCTCGTCCAGATCCTCGACGCCATAATTGACGTGGTTGAACCGCGTCTTGCCGTCGAGGCCGGGGAAGGGCAGGTCGGCCTTCAGCCAATAGATGTTGTGGTGGTCGTTGGTGCCGGGCGCTCGCGCGAACACTCCGAACCCCTCCTGGACGTCGGACAATCGGAAATCGAGATTGTCGCGATACCATTCCCAGCTCGCATTCGGATCCGGCACCTGGAAGACGACGTGCTGGATCGTCTTCGGGTTGGCCTTCAGCCGCCACTTGCGATGCGTGTTGATGCGGTTGACGTTGCCGTAGCTGTTGACCGGATCGGGCGCGCCCCAGATCGTGCGCTTGGGATAGACGCGCAGGCCGCAGGCAATCCCGTCGCAGTCGAAGAAGCGAGCGGTGCCGTCGGCCTCGATCATGACGTCCGCGACCTTGCGGAGCTTGGCGAGCGCCCGGTCGAAGTGCTTCTGGCTGGCGGCGCCCCAGATCACCTGCTGGACGCCGAAACCCTCCAGGCGCTGGCCCGGCACAACCGCGTCGGCGAGCGGGCGGAGGACCACGGACGATCCTTCCTCCAGCTCGAACACCGCCTGCCGCTCGTCATGCGCGACGAGCGGCAGGCCGAAATCGACGAAGTAGCGCACGCAGCGGTCGACGTCCTCGACCCCGTAGACGACCGTTTCGACGCCGTTGATGCCCATCTCGCTCTCCCGCTCTTCCTGGCTGTCAGACGCCGGCCGGCTGGAACAGCCCGCGGTCCGGTTCCGGCGCCGGCATGGCCTGCGGGCCGCCCGTGCCGAAGCCCCACTGGTCCAGCACTTCGGGGCTGGGGGGATAGGTCTTGGGCTGCCAGGTCGCATCGTCCACCCGCTCGAGCTCGGCGGTATACTCGACGGCAAATCCGTTCGGCGTCGTGAAGTAACTGAACGTGTTGTCGCCGGCGGTGTGGCGGCCGGGACCCCATTTCACGTCCACGTCGAGCTTCTTCAGGCGCGACACGCCGCGCAGCATGTCATCGGCGCTCAGCATGTCGTAGGCGACATGGTTGAGGCAGGGCGGCCCGGGCAGGAAGGCGATCCGGTGATGCCATTCGTTGCAGCGCAGAAAGGCCATGAAGTCGCCGATCCAGTCGCTCAGGCGGAAGCCGAGCACGTCGATGAAGAATTGCGTCGCGGCGCGATGATCGGGCGAGTGCATGACGATGTGGCTGATGCGCTGCGGGATCGCCTCCCAGCGGACCAGCTTGCGCGAGGTGCCCCGCGCAACGTCGCTGGAAATCTCGAACGGCAGTCCGTCGGGCGAGAAGAAGCGAAAGCCGTAGCCCCCGCCGAGCTGGCTCAGTTCGGCCGGCTCGCCAAGCACCTTGGCGCCTGATCCGGCGACCTTCGCGAACAGGGCGTCGACATCGGCTCGGCTGTCGGCCGCAAGCGCGATCACGTCGATCCGTTTCTGATCGGACTGCCGCAGCCGCACAACATAAGGCTCGTCCGCGCCTTCGGCCGCGAAATACACCATGCCGTCCTGCTCGCCGGCCTCGCGCAGCCCCCATTTGTCCTTGTAGAATGCGCGTTCGGCGGGGAGATCGGGGCAGCCATAGCCGACATAGCGGATTTCGCTCACTCTACTCATCGCGCATTCCTCGAGCCGCGCGGCTGCGCCGCATCCATGGCTCACGAATAGGAGGCGGCGCTCGCATTGGGGAAATCGATTGTTCCGATGCACGGCACAAGCGCCGCTTATGCAGGCGAAGCCGCATCCTCATCGAGCGGATTGGGCATCTTGCGCGCCTGCTCGCGAACCAGTTCGATCAGCCACTTGAGCCCGGCGTCCGCCGACCGCAGGCTGTGCCACTGCACGTCTTCGCGAACCGTCGGCAGCGTCACCGGCGGATCGAACACCGCGATCGGCAGCGTGCGCGCGAAATGCTCGGCATGGCGGCGATACATGGTGGCGAGCCGGTCGGTGCCGACGATTGCGATCGGCAGCGCGGTAAAGCTCGGCAGCCGCAGCTCGATCTTTCGATTGATGCTCTGCTGCGCGAAATAGGTCTCGGTGAAGGCCGGGTGCCGGTCGCCGCCGAAAAAGGCCACGGCGTGGCCTGCCGCGAAGAACGAATCCTGGCTGATGCCGTCCTTGTGGATGCCCTCGGACCAGCAGATCACCGCATGCTCGTCCGTGAACAGGGGGACGTGCGGATGCCCGTCGGACATGAAGGTGCTGATCGTCAGCAGCAGGTCCGATTCCCCGCGCTCGAACCGCTCGCTCGCGCGTCGGCCGGTCGGCTCGAAGTCGAAGGTGACGCCCGGCGCGATCCGGGCGGCCGCGGCGATCACGCCGGCACCGAGCACGTGAAAGGCATAGTCCGATGCCACGATCGTGAAATTACGCTCGGCCGTCGCTGGATCGAATGCGAGCGGCGTCGTGATCTTGGCCTTGATCAGCATCAGGGCCTCGCGCACCGGCCCGCGCAGCTCCTCCGCCTTAGGAGTCAGGATCATCTGCCGCCCCGACGGCACCAGCAGCTCATCCCCGAAATAATCGCGCAGGCGGTTGAGCGCGCCGCTCAAAGCCGGTTGGCTGAGGAACAGCCGCCGCGCCGCGAGCGAGACACTGCGATCCTCGATCAGCACGTCGAGCGCGACGAGCAGGTTCAGGTCCAGGCGTTCGAAACGCATCGCGCATTCCCCTCCGGCGGCATCTATTCAGAAGAACGCGCAACAGGCAACGAGCTATCGCCGGTGCCGATAAGTGGCACCGACGCTTGCGATTGGTCGTGCGTGCCGTCCTGTTCTAACCGGGGCTCCGGACGGGAGGGGGCGAATGACCGACATGTACGCGCTGGGCACCTTCAGCGGCGGGGCCGGGCCGCTTTTTGCGGGTGTGGTGCGCAACGGCCGCGTGCTGCCGCTCGCCAAGCTGCTGGCGGACGCACCGGCGGATCTCGGCGCCGTGTTCCGCGACTGGGGACGCTGGGGAGGGGCGATCGACCGCGCGGTGGCTGCCGCCCCGTCCGACGGCTGGCAGGACGAAGCTGTGCTCGTTGCCCACCTGCCCTTCATGCCCGACAACCTGTTCGGCGCCGGCGCCAATTACCGCAAGCACGTGATCGATCTCATCATCGACAGCGGTGCCGGCGGCGTTCAGCACCTCAGCCGGGACGAGCGACGCGCATATGGCGAGAAGGAAATGGACGAGCGCGCGGCCAGCGGCATGCCGTTCGTCTGGGTCGGCCTCAGGAGCAGCATCGCCGGTCCGGCAAGCCCATTGCAGCTGCCGCACGATGTCTCCCAGCCCGATTGGGAGTTCGAATTGGCGGTGGTGATGGGCCGCAAGGCGCGGCGGATCGGGGCCTCGGAGGCGCTGGACTATGTCGCCGGCTACACGATGGCCAACGACATCACCTCGCGCGAGCTCGTCTCGCGCAACGACCTCAAGAATCTCGGCATGGACTGGATGGCCTGCAAAGGCTCGCCCGGCTACAAGGTGATCGGTCCCTATGTGACGCCGGCGCGCTTCGTGCCCGACCCGCAAAAGCTGCACATCCGCCTGTCGGTGAACGGCGAGGTGATGCAGGACGAGGGCACCGACGACATGATCTTCGGCGTCGGCCGCATCGTCGAATGGGTGTCGGCGCATTGCGAGCTGCAGCCGGGCGACATCATCATGACCGGATCGCCGTCCGGCAACGGCACTCATTATGGCCGCTTCCTGCGCGACGGCGACGAGATGCGCGGCGAGATCGACGGGCTGGTCGGCGCGCAGGTGGTGCGCTGCGTCGCCGAGCAGGCAGCGGCCTGAGCGCTTTGCGCGTCCTCGTCAGCGGCGCGGGCGGCTTTGTCGGATCGGCGCTGGTGGAGGCGCTCGCCGGCCGGCACGAGGTGGTCGCGCTCGATCGGGACTGCTCCGGCGTGCGCGGCGCCAGGACGATCGAGGGCGATATTGCTTCTCTCGAGGTGCAGGCGGCGGCGGCGGCAGGGGGCGTCGATGCTCTCATCCATCTTGCCACCATCCCCGGCGGCGCAAGCGAGCAGGATCCGGCGCGCGGCTGGCACGTCAACGTCGATGCCACGGCCGGGTTGATCGACGCGGTGTTGCAAACGTCGGAGCGGCCGAAGGTGCTGTTCGCCAGCAGCATCGCGGCGCTCGGCGATTCGCTCCCCGAGATCGTTGATGACGAGACGCCGCTGCTCCCGCGCATGCTTTATGGTGCGCACAAGCGGATGATCGAGGAATGGATCGCAGCGCTCACGCGGCGCGGCGCGATCCGCGGGCTGTCGCTGCGGCTGTCCGGCATCGTCGCGCGGCCAGCGGCGCCGTCCGGCATGATCTCCGCCTTTATGAGCGACGTCTTCCACGCCGCTCTGGCGAACGCGCCCGTCGTGGTGCCGATATCGCCCGGTGCGACGATGTGGCTGATGTCGGTGCGGCAGGTCGCGGCGAATTTCGTGCACGCGCTCGAGGCGGACCTGCCGGCAGCCGAGCCGCACGCGCTCAACCTGCCTGCCATTCGCACCAGCATGGCCGAACTGGCGGCCGAGATCGCGCGCCAGGTCGGCTGCGATCCCGCGCTTGTGCGTTACCATCCGCAGCCAGCTGTGGAAGCGGCGTTCGGTCGCTATCCGTCGCTGCGAACAGCACGCGCGGATGCGAGGGGCTTCTCGCACGACGGGTCTCTCGAGCAACTCGTGAGAACCACGCTCGATCAGATCGGGAGAGGGTAAATGGGCACCAGCAACCTGCCGCCGGTGCGCCGGATCGTGACGGGCCACGATCCGGCCGGGCGCGCCGTGTTCCGTTCGGACGACCGGTTTGGCACGGAAGACATCCCGGGCGGCGACGCGTCCTTCGCGCTGATCTGGACCACTGCCGCCGTGCCCGCCGACAACAATGACGAAACCGACGGCCGCACGCGCGACGCGGCGCTCACGCTGCACGGCGGGTCGGTGATCAGGGTCGTGGACATGCTCCCGGGCGGCGCCTCGCCGATGCACCGCAGCAACAGCATCGATTACGGCATCGTCATGTCCGGCGAGGTCGAGCTCGAGCTTGACGACGGCGCCACGACAATCTGCCAGGCAGGCGACATCGTCGTCCAGCGCGGCACCATCCACCTGTGGCGCAACCGCAGCCGAGACGAGGTATGCCGGATCGTGTTCGTCCTGACGGAGGCACTGCCTTATGTTCATGACGGCAAGGCCTATCCGGAAGTTCATCCATAGGGGGAGCCAACATGCCCACCGCACTCGTCACCGGCGCATCGGCCGGGATCGGCCGCAGCTTCGCCGAGCAGCTCGCCGGCCGCGGCCACGATCTGGTGCTGGTCGCCCGGCGCGAGGATCGCCTGCGCGCGCTGGCCGAGACGCTGGAGTCAGCCCACAGCATCGCGGTGGAAGTGCTGGCCGCCGATCTTGCCAGCGATGCAGGGGTAGCGGCGGTGGAACAGCGGATCGCTAGCGGGTCGGCGCTCGATCTCCTCGTCAACAATGCCGGTTTCGCCGCGCGCGGCCCGGTCGCCGATCTCGATCTCGGCGCCTTCGAGACGATGCTGCGGGTCAACATTTTCGCGCTGGTCCGCCTGTCGCGCGCGGCGATGGCGCGGATGCTGGGGGACGGCCGCGGCGCCATCGTCAACGTCGCTTCGGGCACCGTCTTCATGCAGATGCCTGGCAATGCCGGCTATGGCGCGTCCAAGAACTTCGTGACCGCCTTCACCCGCCACATGCAGGTGGAGGCGGCGGGCAGCGGCGTCGCGGTGCAACTGCTGATCCCCGGCGTGGTCGCCACCGATTTTCACGAGGTCGCCGGCAACGACCTGCGCAACTTCCCGCCCGAGCGGGTGATGAAGGCCGGCGATCTTGTCGCCGCCTGCCTCAAAGGGCTCGACATGGGGGAGGCGGTCTGCATCCCGTTCTTGCCCGATGTCCGAGACTGGCAGGCCTATGTCGCTTCCGAACAGGCGCTGGTGCCCAACGAGTCGCGCGACCGCGTGGCGGAGCGTTACCAGTGACCTCGGCGCTGGTGATCGGCGGCGGCATCGTCGGGCTGGTCGCCGCCAGGGCGTTGGCGCTGCGCGGCGTTCGCGTCACCTTGCTCGAGCGCAAGCCGGTGATCGAGGATGAGGCGGGGATCGGCATCGGCCTCCAGAACAACGCGCTGAATGCGCTCGGCGAGATCGGATTGGCGCAGGCGATCGTCGATGGGGGCGTGCCGGTCGGCCTCATTCACGTCTACGCCCCGACCGGGCACCGGCTCGGCACGCGGCCGACCGAGCGCTATTGCGGCTCGCTCTGGCCGGGCTATGCCGGCATCAGCCGAGCCTCGCTGCACGCCATCCTGGTGGCAGGTGCGCGGGATGCCGGCGCCGAGCTGGTGACCGGCGCCGAGGTCGAGCGCCTCGAGGAACGTCCCGACGGAGTATCCGTGACGCTGGCGGGTGGCGGCGAGCTGACGGCCGACATGGTGGTCGGCTGCGACGGCATCTACTCGACATTGCGCCGGCAACTTTTTCCCGAACATGCCCAGCCGCAGCCAACGGGGGAGGCGGTCTGGCGCGGGCTCGTGCCGGGCGTGGACCTCGACGACATCTCCTTCGTCTTCGGCGGGCCGGTCGGCACGATCGGCTATTGCGCGCTGCGCGGCGACGTCTACCTCTACGCGGTCGACCGCGACGACCGGCCGCCGCCACGCGACGCTCCCGACATGGCCGAACGCATGCAGGCGCTGCTCGCCGGCGCCAAGGGGCCGCCGGTCGAGCTCGCCGCCCGGATTTCGCGCGTGCCCGGCGACGTCACCTATCGACGGCTCGAAACCGTCCAGCTGCCGGCGCCGTGGCATCGCGGCCGCGTGATCCTGATCGGCGATGCCGCGCACGCCGGTCCGCCCACGCTGGCGCAAGGCGCGGCGATGGGGATCGAGGATGCGGTCGTGCTCGCACAGTGCGTCGCCGCGGCCGACAAGACGGACGAAGCATTTGCCGCCTTCATGGCACGGCGCCACGAGCGCGTGCGGACGATCGTCGAGGCCAGCATCACCATCGCCCGCGCGCAGATGGAGCCCGACGGCCAGGCGCAGGTGGCAGCGGCAGGAGCCCGCGCCGCGGCGGTCCTCGCTGAACCCTATTGAGCCGGCCGCGCCTCCACCACGCGCTGATCGATCGCGCCGAACAGCGTTTCGCTCGCGCCCGGCAGCGATGCTTCCATCCGCACCCGGTCGCCGAAGCGCATGAACGGCGTCTCGGCGACGCCATTGTCGAGCAGCTCGATGCCCCGCCGCTCGGCGATGCAGGACGAGCCGACGCTGCGGTAATCGGCGTTCGAGACGGTGCCCGAACCGATGATCGTGCCGGCGACGAGGTCGCGCGTGCGTGCGGCGTGCGCGACGAGCTGGGCGAACGAGAACGCCATCGCGCCGCCATTGGCGGCTCCGAACCGCTCTCCGTTCCAGTGCACGTCGAGGTTCAGGCAGACGCGGCCGTCGCGCCAATGCACCCCCAGTTCGTCGGGTGTGACGGCGACCGGAGCGACGCTGCACGGCGGCTTGGCCTGGACCCAGCCGAAGCCGGTCTTCATCTCGACCGGCGCGATCGTGCGCAGCGACCAATCGTTGATGAGCAGGATCAGCTTGATATGCGCTTCGGCTCCCGCGGCGGACGTGCCGAGCGGCACCTCGTCGACGACCACTCCGACCTCGCCCTCGATGTCGATGCCGTCGGCCTCGCTCGGCAGCGCCACGTCCTCAGTCGGCGCGAGGAATCGGTCGGAGACGCCCTGGTACATCAGCGGCCGCTGATCGTAGGGGAGCTTCTCCATGCCGAACACGGTCGACATCAAGTCGCCGTGGCTTTGGAAAGCGGAGCCGTCGAGCCACTGCCAGGCGCGCGGGAACGGCGCCAGCGCCGTCGCGGGATCGAACGGCTGGCCTTCCCCTTGCTCCAGCCGCTCGGCGAGCGCTCGCAGCGGCGCTTCCACATCGCTCCAGCGCTCGAGCGCTGCCTGCATGGTCGGCGCGATCGCCTCTGCGCTCGTCATCCGGGTGAGATCGCGCGAGACCACGGCCAGCGCGCCGTCCCGGCTGCCGTTGGGGATGGTTGCCAGCTTCACGCCTCTCTCCTTATGTTCCGTCGCTGATCAGGGTGCCGCCGTCGACGACGATGGTCTGGCCGGTGATGAAGCCGCCGGCACGGCTGGCAAGCAGCAGCGCGACGCCCGCGACCTCAGTCGGTTCGCCCGCGCGCCGCAACGGCGTCATCTGCATCCGCCGCGCCATGAACGCCGCGTCCGCGAGCAGCGGCGCGGCGAGATCGGTGCGGATGAAGCCCGGTGCGATGGCGTTGACGCGGACATTGTCGGCGCCGAGCTCGACGGCGAGATTGCGCGCGAGCTGCGACAGTGCCGCCTTGGTCAGCGAATAGGCGCCCAGCGCGCGATTGCCGCGCAGCCCCGCAAGGCTCGCCATCAGGATGATGGAGCCGCCGCCGCGCGCCCGCAGGTGCGGCGCGGTCAGGCCGCTGAGCGCAACGATGCTGTGCAGATTGACGTCGAAGGTGCGGGCGTAGGCGTCGGGGTCGAAGGAAAGACTGCCCGTGGTCGGACCGGGGATGCCCGCATTGGCGACGAGAATGTCGAGGCCTCCGAACCGCTCAACAGCCGCCGCAACCAGTCTCTCCTGGTCGGCACGGATGCGCACGTCACACCGCAGCGCCGCGACGCTGATCCCGAGCTCCCCAAGCGACCGCCCGGCGGCGCCGACCTCGCATTCGTCCTCGGCAGCGATCACCAGGTTGGCGCCGGCCCGGCCCAGTGTCTCGGCAATGACGAGGCCGAGACCGCGGGACCCGCCGGTGACGATCGCGGTGCGCCCGCCAAGGTCGAACAGGTCCAGCATGGCGCCGGTAAAGCACGCCGGAGGGCGGCTCGCCAATCGATAGCGGGGAGGTGATCTATCGCGGAGGCTTATGCCAAGCACGTCTCCTATCGATTTGTCGTGATCTGCCGTTCCATCCTAACCACCGTCTCCTGCGAACCCCGCGTGAGCATCCCTGAAGTGCTCAAAAGACGGAGCGCAGCTTTGGGGAGGACATCGATGAAGAGCGCGTTGCTGACGACCGGTTGTATTCTGGCCTGCCTCGGCGCCGCGGTGCCGGGATGGGCGCAGGACACGGCGACCAACCAGCCCGATCTCACCAACCGGGACGTCGGCGCGCCGACCACCGGTGCGCCGGCCGGATCGGACATCGGCGACGAGGCCGGCGATCCGGGCGGGCTCGAGGAGATCGTCGTCACCGCTCAGCGTCGCGAGGAGAACCTGCAACGCGCCGCCATCGCCGTCAGCGCCGTCGCCGGCGACACGCTGACGCAGCAGAGCATCACGCAGGCGACCGATCTCACCCGGCTGGTGCCCTCGCTCCAGGTCGCGCCGGCGTCAGCCTTCACCCAGATCTACCTTCGCGGCGTCGGCACGTTCGGCGCGAACGCGTTCGCCGAGCAGGGTGTCGCCTTCAACCTGGACGGCGTCTACCTGTCGCGGCCGTCCGCGCCTGCCGGACTGTTCTACGATCTGGAGCGGATCGAGGTGCTGAAAGGGCCGCAGGGCACGCTCTCCGGCCGCACCGCGACCGGCGGCGCCGTTAACGTCATCACCGCCAAGCCGCGGCTCGACGGCATCAGCGGCTTCGTGACTGCCGAATACGGCAATTACGACACGGTCAAGGCGTCGGGCGCCTTCAACCTCCCGCTCGGCGACCGCGTCGCGGCCCGCATCTCGGCGCAGCTGGCCGAGCATGACGGTTATTATAGCGACGGCTATGACGATGAGGACACGCGCGCCATCCGCGCCCAGGTGCGCGCCGATTCGGGGCCGGTCGATATCAACGTCATGGCCGATTACGCCCATGTCGGCGGCAAGGGTTCGGGCGGCACGATCGTGCCCCTGCTGTTCCGCGAGGGCGGTCGCCGGCTCGGCCCCAGCGACCCTGCCGTGATCGCCGCATATCTCCAGCGCCCGCCGAGGGCGCCCGTCCCGCAGATCATCGCCCGCGACGACGGCTACCAGGACAATCATTATTTCGGCTTGTCAGCGACCGCCAACATCGATCTCGGCTTCGCCACGCTGACGGTGGTCCCGGCCTATCGTGCGACCGACCTCGATTTCGTGGGCTACGCTTCGAGCTTCCTGATCGACGTCGTCGAGAAGTCCGACCAGATTTCGCTTGAAACGCGCCTTGCCAACCAATCGGATCGTTTGAACTGGGTGATCGGCGCTTATTATTTCAACGAAAGCGTAAAGGCCGACCAGCTGTTCGATCAGGCCAGCAACGCCACCATCATCAATTCCGACCTGGATACGGACAGCGTCGCCGTGTTCGGCCAGGCGACCTACTCGCTCACCGACACGTTCCGGGTGACCGGCGGCATCCGCTACACGCGCGACGAGAAGATGCAGAACACGCAGCAGGTCTCGCGCCCGTTCGTCGGCTTCGTGCCGCCCGGACCGCCGGCCTTCATTCCGATCATCCTCAACATCCCGTCGAATCCGCGGACCGACGTGAGCTTCAGCAAGGTTACCTACAAAGCGGGCGTCGAATTCGATGCCGGGCCACGCTCGCTCCTCTACGCCACCTTCGCGACCGGCTTCAAATCGGGCATCCTGTTCTCGGCCGTCGGCAACAATTTCTCCGATCCCGAAGAGCTGACCGCCTACACCATCGGGTCTAAGAACCGCTTTCTCGACAATCGCCTGCAGGTGAACGTCGAAGCCTTCTACTGGGACTATAAGGACCAGCAGATTTCCGGTCTCGGCCCGGTCCAGGTCGCCACGACGCCCGCCGGCCCGATCTTCGGCCCGGTGTTCCGCACGGAGAATGCCGGCTCCGCCACGATCTACGGTGCAGAAGCCGAGCTGCTGTTCCAGTTGACGCCGAACGACCTGTTCTCGGCCAATCTCCAATATTTGAAGACCAATTATGACGAGCTGCAGTTCCAGGTCTATTCGACGAGCGGCGCGAGCCCGGTGATCGGCTGCGCCGTGTCGCCGACCACTCTGGTCGGCACCGCGCCGCAGGCCCGCATCTTCAACGTCGACTGCACCGGCCGGCCGCTCCCGAACGCGCCCGAGTTCGCGCTCAACCTCGGCTATGAGCGGACTTTTGAGCTCGGCGGCAGCGGCCGCATCATCCTCGGCGCGGACACCCGCATCGAATCCTCGCGCTTCCTGTCGCTCGAATATCTCGCGCTCGGCAAGCAGGATTCATACATGATGTCGAACGCGCGCATCACCTACGAGACGGAGGACGGCCGCCTCGCGCTGACCGGATTCGTCAACAATATCGAGGACGAGCTCGTCTTCTCCAACTCGCTGCAGAGCCCGGTGAAGAATGGCACGGTCTACAACCAGATCCGCCCGCCGCGCACCTATGGCGTTCGCGCCTCGGTGAAGTTCTGAGGCGGGCGATGCTGGCGAGGGCGCTTCTCGGCCTGGCGCTGATCGCCGCTGCTCCCGGCGTCTCGGCGGCCGAGTGGGTGACGCTCGGCACCGGCGGCGGCCCGCTGACGCGGCTGCAGCGCGCGCAACCCGCGAACGCGCTGGTGGTCGATGGCGCCGTTTACCTGTTCGACACCGGCGATGGCGTCCAGCGCCAGCTCGCCGCGGCCGGCCTTCAGGCTGCGAAGGTCAAGGCGATCTTCCTGTCGCACCACCATTATGATCATAATGGCGGGCTCGGGCCGCTGCTCGTGTCGCGCTGGCTGTTCAACACTTATTCGCCGCTGCCGGTGGTCGGCCCGCCCGGCACGGTCGCCATGGTCGCGGGGCTCGCCGCCGCGTTTCGCGCCACCGAGCTTGCTCCGATCACCATCGGCGGACCGCCCAAGCCGGCGATTGGGGCCACTGCCGCACCGAAGGACCTGCCGGCAGATCTTGCCGCCCCTGCGCTCGTCTATTCGGACGACAAGGTGCGCGTGTTCGCCGTCGCCAACGATCATTATCATTTCGCGCCCGGCAGCGAGGAAGCGCGGCAGGCGCGCTCCTACGCCTATCGCGTCGACGCGAATGGCCGAAGCGTGGTCTACACCGGCGATACCGGGCCGTCGAAGCGCGTCGAAGCGCTCGCGGCGGGCGCCGACCTGCTCGTCAGCGAAGTCATCGACCTCGCCGCAATGCGCGATGTCCTCTCGCGCGCGGCCGATCTGCCGAAGGCCGCGCTCGGCCCGATGATGGCGCATATGGAGCAGGACCATCTGACGCCGGCGGAGGTCGGCAAGCTCGCGACGGCGGCGAAGGTGAAGGCGGTGGTGCTGACGCACATTGCACCCGGGCTCGACGATCAGGTCGATCCGGCAGCGCTGAAGGCCGGGGTTGCCGCCCATTTCCGCGGCTCCGTCGAGGTCGCCGACGATCTCGATCGGTTCTGAAGCGGTGGCGGCTCGGCGGTGAGCAGCTTCGTCCAGGATGTTCGGCAGATGGCGGCATGATCGATCGCCGCTCGCTTCTCGCCGGGGGCGCGGTCGCGACAGCGGCGCTCGCCGGCGATGCGGTCGCGGCGGCTCCGGCGCGGCTGATCGCCGCCGAGGAGGGGTTCGCGCTTGCCGAGACGCAGGCGGCACAACGCGCCTGGCTGGCGCAGCATCCGGGGGAGGAGCCCGGCCTGCTCGCGCTGATGCAGGGTTTCGGCCCGGAGCAGGGCCGGCGCTGGGCGGGCGAACTCGTCGACTTCGGAGAGGTGCGCGAAGGTGCGATGGACGCGGCGGGCATCACCACACAGGTGCTGCTGCACGGCGCGCCGGGCGTGCAGATCTACGGCGCGGCGGAGGCGACGCGCCTCGCCGCGCTCGTCAACGATCGCATGGCCGAGGTGAAGCGCCGCGCGCCGCGCCGCTACGCGCCGCTCGTGACGATCGCGCCGCAGGACCCAGGCTCGGCAGCGCGCGAGCTGGAGCGCGGGATGCAGGCGCTACGCCTCCACGGTGCGCTCATCAACTCGCACACGAAAGGCGAGTATCTCGACTATGGGAAGTTCTGGCCGATCTTCGAGGCGGCCGAGGCGCTCGGCGCGCCGGTCTGCCTCCATCCGCGCGAGCCCGCGACGGCGATGCTGACGCCTTACATGCCGCATGCGCTCGCCGGCCCGATCTGGGGCTTCGCCGCGGAGACCGGGCTGCACGCACTCCGCCTGATCATGGCCGGCCTGTTCGATCGGTTCCCGCGCCTCCAGATCGTGCTCGGGCATCTCGGCGAGGGGCTGCCCTTCTTCATCGACCGGATCGACATCCGGTATCGGGTCGACGGCGCGCCGAGGCGGGTGAAGCTCCGGCGGCTGCCGAGCGACTATCTCCGCACGAACTTCCATCTCACCACCAGCGGCATGAACTGGTGGCCGGCGGTCCAGCAGGCGCTCGTGGTCATGGGAGAGGAGCGGGTGATGTTTGCAGCCGATTGGCCGTTCGAGGACGCCGTGGAAGCCGCGCAACGGTTCCGTGGAATGCCACTCCGCGGCGCGGGGCGCGACCGGATCGCGTTCCGCAACGCCGAGCGGCTGTTCCGGATCGATCCCTTATAAGCGGAGGGCGCCCGGGCGCGGCGCGCTGATCGCGGTGGTGACCCTTCCGCGGTGCGGCACGCGCTCGGCGGTATATCGACAAAATGAACAGCGTGCTCCAGAGGCGAGGGGGAAGAACATGGCAACGGCACTCAAGGGAACTGCCGCAGTTCCGGGCTGGAAGGCGCCGACCCCAGCCGCCACGCGCAACTATCCCCATAACTGCTGGTGGGTGGCGGCCCTGTCCGACGAGGTCGGCCGCGCGCTGCTCGGACGCTGGCTGCTCGACACGCCGGTGCTGCTCTACCGCAAGGAGGACGGCACGCCGATCGCCGTCGAGGATCGTTGTCCTCACCGCGGTGCGCCGCTGTCGCTCGGCTGCCTCAAGGGCGATGAAGTCCAGTGCGGCTATCACGGGTTCCGCTTCGACGAGAGCGGCGCCAACACCTGGGTGCCGTCGATGAAGGCGCCGCTGCGCACCGCCCGCGTCCGCAGCTTCCCGGTCGTCGAGCATGCCCCCTATCTCTGGATCTACCTCGGCGATCCTGGCCGCATCGACTCGGTGCCGCCGCCGCCGCGGCTCGACTGGCTGGAGGATGGTCGCTTCGCGACCGTTCACGGGCGCATGGACATCCGCGCCAATTACATGCTCCTCAAGGAGAATGTGCTGGACCTGACGCACTTCGGATATGTCCACGCGGCCAGCTTCAAGATCAGCGATTGGGTCGATCCGCCGGTCTTCAGCAGCGACGCCGATACGACCTCCTATCGCCAGGCGTTCACGCGCAGCCCGCTGCCGCCCGTGTTCGCGGAGCCGATGGGCCTGGCCGCCGGCACCCCTTACGACCGCGACAATTACGGCTCGTTCGTGTCGCCGGCGCTGCAGCGCGCGGCAGTCGATCTCCGGGATCCTGAGACGAGCGAGGTCACCGGTCGCTTCCGGGTGGCGCATGCCACCACGCCGATCGATGGTCGCTCCATGCATTATTTCTGGGTTGCGGGGCGCGATCACGGTACCGCGCCGGCGCAGATGGAGGCGCTGGCAGCGATCACCCGGATCGGCTTTGCCGAGGACGAGGCGATCATCGAGGCGGTCCAGGCAGCCGCCGAGCGCGATCCGCGCGGCAGCGCCGCACCCGAGATCAGCGTGAGGATGGACACGGCGGGCATTCAGGCACGCCGCATCGTCCAGCGCTGGATGGCAAAGGAGACCGCATGATGCTGACGCTCGATCATGCCGCGCGCATCGTCGATGCGGCTCTGGACGCGGCGCGTGACCGCGGCTTCCAGCCCCTGTGCGCCGTCGTGCTCGACGCCGGCGGGCACGCGCTTGCGTTGAAGCGCGACGAGCGGGCGTCGATTTCTCGGCCCGAGATCGCCACCGCCAAGGCGGCCGGCTGCCTCGGAATGGGCTATGGCGGGCGCGAGATCGCGCGGCGGGCGCAGGCGATGCCGGCCTTCGTCGCCGCGCTGAACGGCATCTTTCCGAAAGGCATCCTGCCGGTGCCGGGCGGCGTTTTGATCCGCGATTCCGACGGGCGCTTGATCGGCGCCGTCGGCATCAGCGGCGACACGTCGGA
>SXGU01315358.1_pt1 | contig 23311 bp, 20 predicted proteins | sample 3174531 | NCBI WGS metagenome assembly SXGU01 (sample SAMN11356863, study PRJNA531348) | freshwater metagenome | isolation source: freshwater sample F1-140 | place: China: Fuxian Lake, Yuxi | collected 2017-12-25
GAATCCATCGTGACCGAAGATTACTCCCGCGCCCGGCGGTTTCTCCGGGAAGTCGATTCCAGCTCCGTGATGGTGAATGCCTCGACACGGTTTGCTGATGGCTTTGAGTACGGTCTGGGCGCTGAAATCGGCATTTCCACCGACAAACTGCATGCCCGGGGGCCGGTTGGTCTGGAAGGGCTGACCTCACAGAAGTTCGTGGTGCTGGGCGACGGTCACATTCGGGACTAGCACGCCGCAGACGCAACATGATCGGGATCTACGGCGGCACCTTTGATCCCGTCCATTACGGACACCTGCGAACGGCACTGGAGGTCAGGGAAACCCTGGGGCTAACTGAACTCCGATTTGTCCCGTGTCAAATTCCGGCGCACCGGGACACCCCGGGCGCAACCCCGGAGCAGCGGCTTGCCATGCTGCGGGCGGCTCTGCCGGATGCAGCTGCCGGCACCCGCATCGACACCCGGGAACTGGAGCGTTCCGGTCCTTCCTTCATGGTCGACACGCTTATCTCCCTACGAGAGGAAATCGGCAGCACCATCCCACTGCTACTCATCGTTGGCCTGGATGCCTTTCTCGGGCTGCCGCGCTGGCGGCGCTGGGAGACCCTGCTTGAACTGGCTCACGTGGCGGTCATGCGTCGGCCCGGATTCGAGCCGGAGTGGCCCACAGAACTGGTGCGCGAACAGGATCGAAGACTGACCCACCAAGCCGCCGATTTACGCGACCGCCCCTCGGGCCTCATCCATTTCGTGAATGTCATGCAACTGGACATTTCCGCCAGCCGTATCCGCTGCCTGATAGCCAACGGTCAGAGCGCCCGCAACCTGACCCCGGATACCGTACTCGAAGTCATCGACCGGTTGGGCCTGTACCGCCAGGCCGGGTGACGGGATCGGCCCAGTCGGCCGGCTCCCATGGGTTTTGGAAAAAGCGTCCGGGGGCAGCTTAAAACGCCTGGCCGAAGGAAAACTGGAACATCTGTATGCGGTCACCCTGAACCGTGTTGAGTGGCCTGGCTACGCTGACACCCAGCGCACCAAAGGGGGAAAGCCACCGCGCAAGCAGGCCGGGTGAGTAGCGCAGAAAGTCGCCCTTGGCCTCCGCAAAACAAGGGGTGCCGCCGCCCTCTGTTATGGCTTTGGGGGATGCGACCTCAAAGGCATTACAGTAGACATTGCCGATATCCACGAAAGCCCCGATGCGCATATTTTTGCTGTCCGTCAAAAACGGGATAGGTGCCAGCAACTCAAAAGAACTCACAATCTTGCTGGAGCCGCCCAGAGACAGACCGCCACCCGCACCCAGCGAATTAGGCAGGGTACGAGGCCCCAGGGAGCTGGGATAAAAACCACGCATGACCTGTGGGCCACCCGCGAAATAGTTTTCCCAGAAGGGTAGCCCTGGGGTGTCGTCATAGCTGCCACCATAGGCCACTTCGGCCATCACCATCAGCGTCAAATCTTTAGCCACAGGGAAATAATGCTGGGTCTTGGCACTCGCTTTGTAGAAGTTGACACTGTCCTTCCCAAAAACCGGGGGTGTCCCCAGAAATGACAGCCGTTCCGCCCCACCATCCGTAGGAAATATCGCCCTATTCAAGGTGTCATGCACATAGCCCACCGCGATTGGAACATAGCTAAATCCATAGGAGCTATCGGGGGGTACTGTCGTGTAATGATCAATGTACCTCAGAATCTCCCGCGATGACTGGTTACTCACCCGGAGATTGGTATAGTCATAATCCAGATTGAAGCGGATACTGTCAAACTCACTCAAAGGTATACCTAGATTGGTACCTACCTGACCGGTATCCGTTGCGTAGTTTGCCAGATTAATGACATAAGCATCCATCTTACGGTACGACAAATCAAAACCAGTACTTACCCCATCAAGCGTGGTGTAGGGATTGAAATAGCTAGCCTGGTAAATGGTGTTGATACGGCTATTATTGAAGTTGAAACCTACCCGCTTACCCGTACCAAAAACATTGTCCTGAGTAACATTCGCATTAAATATGATGCCCTGCTGCTGAGAGTAGCCCACACCCGCCATGATGTTGCCGGAAGATTTCTCGACAATATTGTAATTAACATCAATCTGATCAGAAGTTCCTGGAACAGCCGGCGTCTCCACATTGATTTCCTGGAAATACCCCAATCGTTCGAGACGCGTCTTGGATCGCTCAATCTTGGTACTGGAGGCCCAGGCAGACTCCATCTGTCGCATCTCGCGACGCAATACTTCATCCCGGGTTCGAGTATTTCCCCGGAAAGTCACCCGGCGCACGTAGACCTGCTTACCGGGGTCAACAAAGAAAGTCATACCAACGGTTTTGCTCTCCTCATTGATCTCTGGAACCATATTCACGTTCGCAAATATGTAGCCCTCGTCACCCAAGCGGTCTGAAATGGCTTTTTGGGTTTCGGTTGCCAAACGGCGGGAAAACGTGTCGCCAGGCCCTATCGCAACCAGTGGCGTGATTTCTTCTGGCCGGATGATCAGCTTGCCTGTGACCTTAGCTTCACTGACCTTGTACACCTCGCCTTCCTTGATGTTGACCGTCAGGTACATTTCTTTCTTATCCGGGGTCATGGCCACCTGCGTAGATTCAATCTGAGAATTGATATAGCCACGATCCAGATAAAACGACCTCAGTCTTTCAAGGTCAGCGGATAGCTTCTGCTTGGAGTACTGATCGTCCTTGGTATAAAAAGACAATAGATTCCCCGTGCTTAGCTCGAACTGACTTAATAACTCCTCATCCGTGAAGGCGTTATTTCCCACAATATTGATTTGCTCGATCGTCGCCACCTTGCCTTCGGAAATGGTGATGTTGATGGCTACACGATTTCTCGGCTGATCAGTGACGCTCGACTCAATAGTCACGCCGTATTTTCCACGACTGTAGTACTGTCTGCGCAATTCCTGCTCAACCTTATCCAGCACTGCGCGATCAAAGACCTTGCCTTCCATGAGGCCGATCCCCTTGAGTGCCTTTTTTAGATCGTCAGTACTAATATCCTTATTACCCTCAATTTGCACGCTCGATATTGAAGGCCGCTCTTCAACGATCACAACCAGTGTGTCGCCCTCCTGCTCCAGCCGCACATCCTTGAAAAAACCGGTCTTAAAAAGCGCCTTGATACTTTCCGAGGATAGGCGCTGATCAAATTCATCTCCCACCTTGACCGGCAGATAATTGAAAACGGTGCCCGGAGCTACGCGTTGCAGGCCCTCAATACGAATATCCTCAACCGTGAAGGACTCCACTGAGAACACCGCTGTCGCTGGTAGCATAAACAAGATGAACAGGGCGACGACACGAGGTAATCGATGCATATTGGGACGTTCTCGAATGACTAGTGGGAGCAAGGAAATGGGCTTCGTTTGGCCGCTTTCGCCTAGAACCTTAACCCGAAAACGATTCAATTCGCGCGCAAATCACGCTCAACGTCATCAATACTGATATGGCGAATGTTTTTGCCCATGGCGTAATAGATGACATATTCGCAGATGTTGCAGGCGCGGTCGCCCACACGCTCCAGTGCGCGTGCCGCCCACATGATATTCAGCGATACCGGAATGGATCGCGGATCTTCCATCATATAAGTGATCTGCTGACGCATGATGCTCTCGTACTCCCGATCCACCTGGCGATCTTCCTGCACCACTCGCAGGGATTCGTCCACGTCGATACGCGCAAAGGCATCCAGCGCCTCACGCAGCATCTGCCGCGCGTGATGCGCGAGCTGCTGCAAGTCGGTAAGTTGATTCCTCTTGGGGAAGTGATCGACCAAATCCACGGCGATTCGCGCGATTCGCTTAGCCTCATCGCCGATGCGCTCCAGGTCTGTAATGGTTTTGATGACCGCCACCACCAGGCGCAAATCCCTCGCTGCCGGCTGTCTCAACGCCAGAATCTGGGTACATTCCTCATCAATGGCCACTTCCATCGAATTAACCTTGTAATCATCACTGATCACCCGTTCGGCCAGTTCAATATCGCTTTCCAGCAGCGCATTGACGGCAGATTCTATCTGCGCTTCGACCAGCCCGCCCAAGGTGAGTACCCGGTTGCGTATGGCGAGCAACTCGTGGTCATACTGCTTGGAAATATGGTGGTGACTGAGGTCATACTCAGCATCGGGAACTGTCGTCATGGTAGGAGCCTGCGGCGGGAATGAATAAAAACAATCGCTAAGCGCTCGCGATTATAGTCCAACTCAGCGAAAAAACCGTGAAAAAGCCCGTTCCGTCAGCCATCCAGACACACCACATAGCCCGTTATTTCCGCCCTATCGTGATACAGCTGGCGGAATTCAAGCGTGTAATGCCGATTCGCCTGGATCAGACGAGACTCGATCATTTCACGGCACAGCTGGACCGTCTCATAGCGCTTTTTCATTGGCAGCTTAAGATTGAAAATCGCATACTTGCAGTGCCTCTGGGCCAACCAGTCTCCAATCAGGGCGGCGATCCGGGAGGGTTGCTCGACCATATCGCACACCAGCCAGTCCACCGGTCTGACCGGGCGGAAGCGAAATCCGTCCACGCGCAAATGTTCGACAATGCCTGAATCCAACAACACGGCATCAAGCGCACCGTTGTCGACGGCAATCGTCCGAATGTGACGATGCACCAACTGCCAAGTCCAGCCTCCCGGTGCCGCCCCAAGATCTACCGCCGTCATGCCGGGCCGTAAATCCTGGTCCGGCTGCTGGACAAACACCTGAAACGCCTCATCCAGCTTAAGCGTGGACCGGCTGGGTGCGCCTCTCGGAAACTTCAGTCGCGGGATTCCCATCAGCCAAGGGGAGGCATCAGTGACATTGGACAACCCCACTGACACTGAGGTGGCACTGAGGAAAAAGGCATGCAGCCGGGGCAGATGCCGGTTACCCAAAAGCTGTTCATGCTCCAGTGCGCGGCGCAACGGTGTGGCGAATTTACGCAGAAAAACCGAGAGGGATTTAGCCTCATTGGTGTCCGCCGTTTCAAGGAACAGCTCGGAAAACCGGAGCCCCGACTCCCGGATAATCTCCATCAGGGGCGTCAGGCGATCCTCGGGCGGCAGGTCTTGATCAGAGCCGAAGAGGTAGACCAGTTGCCGCGCAAACATCAGATCGCCAAACCGCAAATTCTGTCGCAACTGCTCGCAAGCCGAGTCCCCCTGAGGCATAAAGCGGGCAAATCCGCTGCCTTCATCGGCCTTCACATAGCCATAGACACCCAGTAAACCGGCCTGCTCGATGATGTCGGCGGCACATTCCTTCTCGAACCCGGGACGACAGTACAGCAGCACACTCTCAGGCTTGATCCCCGATGTTGATTCAGTCATTAGAGGAAACCAAAAAGCTCAATATCGACAAACTCGCCCGCCTCCACCCCTGTGGATTCCGGAGGGAGCACAATAAAGCAATCAGCCCGGCTCATGGAAGTCAGCCGGTGACTGCCTTGACCAGCCAGGGCAGTGACGCCTGGCATCCCATCACGCCAATCAAGTACACCCCGCTGAAACTCAAGCCGGCCCGGCGATTTACGCAGACGCTGACGACATTCGACCCGCCAGCGCGGAGGACGCACCGGCACTGTACCCGCCATGCGCAGCAATGCCGGACGTGCGAGCTGAAGAAAAGTCACCATCATCGATACCGGGTTACCTGGCAGGCCAAATACTGGCGTAGTGCCCAGGCGGCCAAACACGAACGGTTTACCCGGCTTGATGGCCACCTTCCAGAATTCCACCTGGCCTCGCTCCTGCAACAAATCAACAATGTAATCTGCCTCCCCCACCGAAGCCCCCCCGGTCGTGATAACCACGTCGGCCTTTTCAGCACCTTGCCACATCGCCTGATGAATCGATTCGCGGTCATCACCGACCCGGCCCAAATCCAGTGGCTCCATACCCATCTCGGTCAACAGCGCATGCAGTACGGGGCGATTGCTTTCATAAATAAACCCCGGCGCCAGTGCCTGACCGGGATCAACCAATTCATCTCCGGTAGCGAGAAACGCTACACGCAGACGCCGGATAACATCCACATCGCCACAACCCGCCACGGCTAATACACCCAGATCGGCTGGTCCTAACAGCTTCTTCGCTGGCAGCAGCCGTTCGCCAACTTTCAGCTCTTCGCCTTGGTGACGAACATTTGCCCCCGACTTTAGAGGCATGGGGGCCATCAATACCACTGCGTCACCGTTCCGGCTGGTTTCCTCCTGCACAATCACGGCATCGGCTCCCGCCGGAAGAGGAGCACCGGTAAAAATCCGCACACACTCACCGCGCCCAAGTGTGCGGGGGAACGGACGCCCGGCGAGCGCCGTGCCGATCACGCGTAACGAGGCACCGGGCACCGCTTCACCCGCATGGACGGCATAACCATCCATAGCCGAGCTGGTAAAACAGGGCAAATCCAGCGGTGTGCTGACATCTCTCGACAAGACTCGACGGAGAGCCTGAGCCAAAGGCAGACGCTCCTCGCCACGGATGCGTGGCACGTTCTCCAGCAGGCGCTCGACCGCTTGATCGAGACTGAGCAGGCCGGTGGCACTATCGCAAATCGAGGACACGACGGGCATCGGGAAGGAATCTACGCAAAATAAAGTCCGCTATGGCCTGGGGCTGATTGATATCCAGACAGGGAATCGGGGGGGCAGGCGCTAGCCCGGCATCGGTTGCAATACCGATAATCTCCGCATCCCCTGGATAGAGTAGCGGATGACCCAGCGATGGGCGATGCAGCTCCAGCTTGGGAAAACTCTCGCGCTTGAACCCTTCGACCAGCAAGAGATCGAGCCCGGCCTGATTCAGATGAAGCAGCTCTTCGTTTAATGACGGATCCCTCGCCACCGGATAATCAGTCATGATGACGCGACGGCGCGATGAGCACAGCATGACGGGGCTGGCCCCGGCCTTGCGCAACTCGAAACTGTCCTTGCCCGGCGTGTCGACCTCGAACGCATGATGTGCGTGCTTGATCAGCCCAACCCGCAGGCCATCAGTTTTCAGAAGAGGGATCAATAGCGAAAGCAGCGTGGTCTTGCCTGTTCCGCTGAACGCCGCGAACCCCAGCAGAGGCACCTTCGCATGAGTCATGCCCGACATTGACACCTCAGCCTGCTCCATCAAGCATGACCATAATAGTCTTTGTACCACTCGACGAACCGGGCGATACCCGTTTCGATGGAGGTTTTCGGCGCATAACCCACGTCGCGTTTCAGGTCATCGACATCCGCAAACGTAGCCGGCACATCGCCATCCTGCATCGGCAGGAAATTCTTTGCAGCCTTCCTGCCCAAACAGTCCTCGATCACCTCGATAAATCGCATTAACTCAACAGGCTCGTTATTACCGATGTTGTAGAGCCGGTAAGGTGCCTTGCTGGTGCCAGGATCGGGATGGTCGCCGCTCCATGCAGGATGGGGAGTAGCCACCCGATCCAGGGTACGCACTACGCCCTCCACAATGTCGTCGATATAGGTGAAATCGCGCTTATGTTTGCCGAAATTGAAGACATCAATCGGCTCCCCATCAAGAATACGGCGGGTAAACATGAACAACGCCATATCCGGCCGCCCCCAAGGTCCGTAGACCGTAAAAAAGCGTAGTCCGGTAGTGGGCAGATTGAACAGGTGGCTGTAGGTGTGGGCCATCAACTCATTAGCCTTCTTGGTCGCCGCGTAAAGGCTAACCGGGTGATCGACATTGTGATGAATGGAAAACGGCATGCTCGTGTTAGCGCCGTACACGGAACTGGAAGAGGCATACACCAGATGCTCGACCGAATGATGGCGGCAGGCTTCGAGGATGTTGCAGAAACCGGCCAGATTCGCATCGATGTAAGCATGAGGATTGGTCAGCGAATAGCGCACCCCGGCCTGGGCAGCCAGATTGACCACGCGCTGCGGCTGATGCTGGGCAAAGGTGGCAAACAGTGCCTCACGATCCTCCAATGCAATCCGCACCTCGGTAAACCCCGCCTGATTCGTAAGGCGTGCCAGCCGCGCCTCCTTGAGGTTGACGTCGTAGTAATCATTGACATTATCGACGCCGATCACTTCGTCGCCACGGGCGAGCAGAACCTGTGCGAGGGAAGAACCAATAAAGCCGGCGGTACCGGTCACCAGAATTTTCATGCGAGAAGAATCCTTCAGATAGATCGGGGCCGCAGAGGTGGCCACAAAACGGGTAATTTAGCATTCGATGGCCACCGGGTGACGGAAAAGCCATGAAAAACCTCGCCCTTTGCTGCCGCCCCACCAGCAAACACGGCGCGATCCCGGATGATTGTCTTGCCCGATTAGGCAGGCTTGAGGGGGTTGAGATACCATTGCGCTCCCGCTCGGCAGGGCGGTGACGCTTCATAAACGGCACCTCCCGGTGAGCCATTCAATTCTTAGAAAGATAGCAGCATGGTTATCCTACGCTTTTTGTTGTTCACGTTAGCCCTGACCATCCTTCAAGCCGCTCAAGCGGAAACAGAGACCTTCTACATCGGCGCCAACGGACCCGCTGAGCTCCGAACCGGCCTAGCGAAGAAAGACAAAACCATCAAGTCGCTGGAGTCGGGAACCGCCGTCAAGGTCTTAAAGCTGAACTCCAGGCTGGGCTATGCCAGGGTAGAACTCGGCAGCGGGGAAACGGGATGGATTGCAAGCCGTTTGATGACCAGCGAAGCGCCGGTCCCGAAGCTGGATACAGACCCAGCGGCCACCGCGCCAGAAGCACCGCCCAAAACGGCCCCGCAACTGCAAGCCGAGGTAAATCAACTCCAGACCGAACTGATTGCTGTGCGTCAGGCTTCCGCCAATGTCCTGCGCATCCAGGCAGAGCGGGATCAGCTTCAGGAAAGCGTCATCTCCCAGCGAAAGGAACTGGAAACGGCCCTGCGTGATAAAAATGCAATGACCGACGACCAGAAACAGGCCTGGTTTCTGATCGGCGGGGGCGTTCTCCTGGCGGGCATTCTTCTGGGCGTTTTTTTACCCAGACTCAGTGTGAGACGGCGGAGTCAGTGGAATTCCTTCTAGGCCGAACCCAGCATGCGGCTTCTTTTCATCAAGAATCAACGATACCCAATAATTTTTGAGTCATGAGCAATAACCAGGACAATACCCGCCGTTTTTCCTCCCAGGTCGTTGACGGTATGGAGCGCGCACCCAGCCGCGCCATGCTGCACGCGGTCGGCTTCACCGATCAGGATTTTGCCAAGCCCCAGGTAGGCATCGCCTCGACCTGGAGCATGGTGACGCCCTGCAACATGCACATCAACAAGCTGGCCGATGACGCGGCAAAAGGGGTCGATGGCCATGGCGGCAAGGCGGTAATCTTCAACACCATTACCATCTCCGATGGGATTTCCATGGGAACTGAGGGGATGAAGTACTCACTGGTATCCCGCGAAGTCATTGCCGACTCCATAGAAACCGTCGTCGGTTGCCAGGGCTTTGACGGCATCGTGGCGATCGGTGGCTGCGACAAGAACATGCCAGGGTGCATGATCGGTATTGCGAGACTTAACCGGCCGGCCATCTTCGTTTACGGCGGCACCATTCTGACCGGCTGTCACGGCGAAAAGAAACTCGACATCGTCTCGGTCTTCGAGGCGGTCGGCGCCCGCGCCAACGACAAGATCGATGACGCCGAACTCAAGGCCATCGAATCCAAAGCCATTCCCGGCCCCGGCTCTTGCGGCGGCATGTACACGGCCAATACCATGGCCTCCGCGATCGAGGCACTGGGCATGAGCCTGCCAGGAAGCTCCGCGCAGGCGGCTATTTCCAGTGACAAACAGCGCGACTGTGAACAAGCTGGTGCCCAGGTATTGAAGCTGCTGGAGGCCAACATTCGGCCTCTCGACATCATGACCAAGAAAGCCTTCGAGAACGCCATCACCATTGTCATCGCCCTTGGCGGCTCAACCAATGCCGTACTGCATTTACTGGCAATGGCCGACGCTTGCGGCCTTGATCTCAATCTGGATGATTTCACCCGCATCGGCAAGCGGGTTCCCTTGCTGGCCGATCTGAAACCCAGCGGCAGGTACGCCATGGCGGAGCTGGTCGAAATCGGCGGTATCCAGCCGCTGATGAAGATACTGCTGGATGCGGGACTTTTGCACGGCGACTGCCTGACCGTGACCGGCCAGACATTGGCCGAAAACCTGGCGGTAGCGCCCGGTTACCCCGCCGGTCAGGACATGATCCGTCCACTGGACAACCCCATCAAGAAAGACAGCCACCTGGTCATCCTGCACGGCAACCTGGCCTCCGGAGGCGCTGTCGCCAAGATCACCGGCAAGGAGGGTCTGAGCTTCACCGGCAAGGCGCGCGTCTTCGATTGCGAGGAACTGGCACTCAAGGCCATTCTGGATGGCACGGTAAAAGCCGGCGATGTTCTTGTGATCCGCTACGAAGGCCCCAAGGGGGGACCTGGCATGAGGGAAATGCTGTCTCCGACTTCAGCCGTTATGGGAAAGGGGCTAGGCAAAGAGGTCGCGCTCATCACCGATGGCCGTTTCTCCGGCGGCACCCATGGTTTCGTGGTCGGCCATATCACGCCGGAAGCCTATGCAGGCGGAACACTGGCTATTGTTCATGACGGCGATGAGATTACGATCGATGCTGAAAAGGCGGTGCTTTCACTGCATGTCCCGGACGCTGAAATCCAGTCCCGGCTTGCCGCTTGGCAGCAACCCGCACCGCGCTATACGCGGGGTGTGCTTGCCAAATACGCCAAGCTGGTTTCATCCGCATCGGAAGGGGCCGTTACCGACAAGGATCTCTAGGTCCGCCCAAATAAAGTGAGCCCAGCCCTTCCCTCCATTCGCAACATGGTGGCTGCACTGATTGGTCAACCCTCGATCAGTTGCGCCGATCGCCGCCATGATCAAAGTAATCTGGGGGTAATTCACCAATTGGCGGAATGGGCCGAAGGTCTGGGATTCCGGGTGGACATCGATCCGGTAGGCCCCAACAAAGCTAACCTGATCGCAACTTTGGGTGCCTCCAGTTCAGCCGACATCACCGGCGGGCTGGTACTCTCGGGACATACCGATACCGTCCCTTGCGACCCTGAGCTGTGGTCAAGCGACCCATTCACGGCGACAGAGCGCGATGGCCGGATTTATGGTCTCGGCAGTGCGGATATGAAGTCCTTCTTTGCCCTCATCCTGGAGGCGGCTTCCCAGTTTCAGGCAAAAAACCTGCGGCACCCGTTGATACTGCTAGGCACGGCGGACGAGGAAAGCTCAATGTCGGGTGCGCGACAGCTATTGGCCCAGAACAGGAAACTGGGCCGGCAAGCCGTTATCGGAGAGCCTACCGGGCTAAAGCCCATCCGTATGCACAAGGGCGTAATGATGGAATCGATCATGGTTCGTGGTCGAGCCGGACACTCCAGCAACCCGGCGCTGGGCGCCAACGCTATTGTGGGCATGCAGGCGGTGATGAGCGAGCTGCTCGTTTTCCAGCAGGCGCTAAAGGATAAATATCGTAACGCGGCCTTCGAGGTCGACTACCCGACGCTCAATCTCGGCGCCCTCCACGGGGGCGACAATCCCAACCGCATCTGCGGCGCCTGCGAACTGCTGATCGACATTCGCCCCTTGCCGGGAATGAACATTGATGTGCTACATGAAACGCTGTGTGAGCGACTGGCAAAAACGCTGGAGAGCCATCCGGAATTCACGTTAGAGGTCAACCGGCTTTTTCCAGGACTTCCCGCCTTCGAAACACCCGCAGACAACGAAATGACTCAAAGCTGTGCAGCGTTCAGCGGTCAACCCGCTGGCGCCGTGGCCTTCGGCACCGAAGCGCCGTTCCTTGACCAACTGGGCATGCAGACCATCGTCATGGGCCCGGGATTTATCGACCAGGCTCACCAGCCGGATGAATTTTTACCACTGGAACATATCCGGCCCGGCGTCGACATCCTGTCCCGGCTCATCCACCGTTACTGCGCCAACTCCAGCCACCAAGCCCGCTTCCACCCATAAAAAAGCAGCCGAAGGCAGCTTTTTTATGTTCTCGGTCACTCAGGCGCTCAGGTCGCGTTATTTTTGGCGTAATCGGTGATTTTCTGCGTCAGCTTGTTCAGCAAAGCGTCAAAACCCTCCCGATCGATAACACTGGTGTACTGCGCCTTTTTCAACGCCAGATCGCTGATGCCGTCCACCACAATATTGATGATGTGCCACTGGCCATTGAACTGACCGACAAAATATTCAAACTTGATTGGCTTCTCACTGGGGGCGACAAGGTTGTAACGCAGCAGTATTTTCCCGTTCTTGATGTCTTGGCTGGACTCAAACTGAAAGGACTCGCCGCCGAACTCCTTGAACTGGGCGGCGTAGGTAGCAATGCTCAAGTCTGTCAGCTTATCCATGAATGCCAGCTTTTGTGGCTGATCCAGCTTTTTCCAGTGTACGCCCAGCGCAATCAACGATACCGCCTCGAACTCGAATGTCTGCCTAACCACCGGATCAAGCCTCTTGTACCGGCCCGCATAACCCAGTTTCTGGCCGCCCTTCATCACTTCAACCAGCGTACTGTTCAGCCGATCAACGGGCTTTCGTGCTTCTTCAGGGCTGTCCGCCAACACGTAGAGCGGCAACAAAAGAAACAGCAAAAAAGCCGGGAAATATCTCGGGGTCATACCTCAAGCCTCGCGCAAAAAATGGCGCTCATCCTAGCATAATCAGGGGCTTTCACCTCGAATTGAAGCACTCGAACAGACGGGCTTTTTCGGGCGGCGCTTCCCGAATACACCCATGCGTGATAGTGTAACATCACCACATGAAATCACGAGACTTCCCCGCCATGCGTACATCGTTGTCTTGGCTGCTCCTGTTCGCTCTCCCTCTATCCGCCCATGCCGAGGGAATGGCCGAGAAAGCTACCGAGATCACCTCCGATAGCCCAACTCCCGCCAAAACCGTTACCCCGAAGAAGAAGGAGAAAAAAAAACCGGCCCAGGACGATAACGAAGAGCAACCCCATCAACTTGAAGAAGTGGTGGTGGAGAGCGAACCGCTGGAACGCACCATTGGTAGCCTGGCCAGGCCCGTATCAGTATTGAAAGACGCAGAACTTCGCCAGCAGATGGCGCCCACCATCGGCGCCACGCTGACGCAGGAGCCCGGCATCAATAGCCAGTCGTTTGGCCCCGGCGTCGGCCAGCCGGTCATCCGCGGCCTGGCCGGGCCTCGCGTGAGAATCATGGAGAACGGCATCGGCAACAATGATGTATCCAATATCAGCCCCGACCATGCCAACAGTATCGAGCCCTCCCAGGCCGAGCGCATCGAAATCCTGCGGGGCCCTTCGACATTGCTCTACGGCAGCGGCGCCATTGGTGGCGTGGTTAATGTCATCGACAACCGGGTCCCCGAAAAGAAGGCTGAAAAACCGATCGGCGGTGCGCTGAACCAAATCTACAACTCGGCTCTCGACGAAACGTCCAGCTCACTGAAACTGGAAGGCGGGGAATCAGACGTGGCCTACCATCTGGATGGCTTCTACCGGAACAGCGGCAACGAAATTATCGGCGGCCAGGCCATTGATGAGCCGGCGGCCCGCATGTATGACCCTGCACTGGCCGAGGCACCTTATCTGCAAAATACCAACGGGTATGTTCCTAACACTAATGCACGCGCCAAGGGCGGTACGGCCGGCATATCCTGGGTCGGTGACCCGGGTTATGCCGGGGTCGCCGTCAATTACCTGGAAAACAACTACGGCATTCCCCCCATTGGTATCCCGGGCGAACCAGACATCCGGATTAATCTCTGGCAGACCAAATACGATTTTCGCGGCGGGATTGATAACCCGTTCGAGTACGCCGAAAAACTCAAAGTTAAATTTGGTTACACCGACTACAAACATGTCGAAATGGAGGGCACGGAAACCGGTACCACCTGGAAAAGCGACTCCTACGAGAGCCGTATCGAGCTGACTCACAAACCCATCGGCCCCTTCAAGGGCCAGTGGGGCTTCCAGTCCGTCAACGGCACCACTTCAGCCACGGGAGAGGAGGCCACGATTCCGCAAACCGGCATCGCCAACTACGGGCTATTCGCGGTTGAAACCCTGGAGACTGACCCGCTCATCTATGATTTCGGCTTTCGCATCGAACCACAGAGCGTAACGCCGGATGCCGCCAGTGCTTACGCTGCCCGAAGTTTCCTGCCGGTCAGCGGATCCCTCTCGGGACTCTGGAAAGTTGATCCCTCCAACAACCTGAGTTTGGCGTTTACCGAATCACAGCGCGGCCCACAGGCGCAGGAACTCTATGTCAATGGGGCCCATCATGCGACCCGTGCGTTCGAGATCGGCAACCCCAACCTGAACATGGAGTCGTCCTACAATCTGGAGCTGGGCTACACCTTCAAGGAGGAGTGGATGAACGCCCAATTCAATCTCTTCAATAACTGGGTAAACGACTATATCTACTCCCAGTACACCGGTGAGCTCTATGGTCACGAAGAAGGGGTTCACGGCCCCGAGGAGGCAGGGGGCGACCATGACCATGGCGGTGAATTACCCATACTGCAGATTGAACAGGCTAACGCTGTATTCAAGGGTTTCGAAGCCAACCTGATGTTTCCCATCATGGAAAACTCCTATGGACTCGTGGATCTGACCCTGTTCGGCGACTACACCCGGGGCACTTTAAGTGCCGGCAATGGCAATGTTCCTCGCATGCCACCCCTTCGCTTTGGTACACAAATCGATTACGCCAAAGACAAATGGTCGACCTACTTTCGCGTTACACGAGGGCAAGCCCAGGAGTACGCAGGAGAAAATGAAACCGAGACCTCAGGCTGGGTTTTGATGAATGTCGGCGTTCAGTACGAAGCCAAATCGTTTGCCGACAGCAAGCTGCTGTTCTACCTCAAGGGCAACAACCTTCTGGATCAGGACATCCGCAACTCCACCTCCTATCTCAAGAACTTCGCCCCCGAACCAGGTCGCGGCGTCCAACTGGGATTCCAGATCAGCTATTAGGCCATGCTCCTGACATCGCCAACCCAGGCTCCAGGCGATGCACATTTCTCCATCCATTTGCACCCACGAATCTGCGGGCTGATTGCCGCTCGCGCCATGGGAAGTTCGCCCAGGATCAAGCAAGCGGTTATCATCACGGCATACTGAACTTTCAATCCACGCACTCATGAAAATCCTCATTGTCGGCGGCGGTGGCCGCGAACATGCCTTGGCCTGGAAGACCGCCCAGTCACCGCTGGCGGATAAAGTCTACGTCGCACCCGGCAATGCCGGGACGGCACTGGAACCTCATCTGAAGAACGTCAAAATCGCGGCAGCCGATGTCCAGGGACTGCTGGCCTTCGCACTTCGCGAAAGCATCGATCTGACCATAGTCGGCCCGGAAGCCCCTCTGGTGCTGGGGATTGTCGATACCTTCCGGGCAGCGGGCCTCAAGTGCTATGGCCCGACGCAAGCCGCCGCACAACTGGAAGGCTCCAAGGCTTTCTGCAAGGATTTCCTCGCACGCCACCACATCCCGACGGCGGACTATCAAACCTTCACCGACATTGAGTCGGCCATCGCTTACATCGGTCAAAAAGGGGCCCCGATTGTGGTAAAGGCGGATGGGCTTGCCGCCGGCAAGGTGGTAGTGGTCGCACAAACTGAAGAGGAGGCTCTCAGCGCCGTGCGCGACATGCTGGGTGGCAACGCCTTCGGTGCGGCAGGTCATCGGGTAGTCATTGAAGAATTCCTGCAAGGCGAGGAAGCCAGTTTCATTGTCATGGCCGATGGCGAGCACGCGCTAGCCATGGCCAGTTCCCAAGACCACAAGGCTCGCGATGATGGCGATACCGGCCCCAATACTGGCGGCATGGGTGCCTACTCGCCGGCCCCGGTAGTGACACCCACCGTTCATGCCCGTGCCATGGAGGAGGTGATTCTGCCGACCCTACGCGGCATGGCGGCGGATGGCATCCCCTATACTGGCTTTCTTTATGCCGGACTGATGGTCGCTCCGGATGGGACGATTAAGGTGCTGGAATTCAATTGCCGCTTTGGCGACCCCGAAACGCAGCCCATCATGATGCGCCTTAAAAGTGACCTGCCAGTGCTGTGTCTGAAGGCGCTGGATGGCAAGCTCGACGCAATGGAAACGGAATGGGACCCCCGGCCCGCACTCGGCGTCGTCATGGCGGCCGGCGGCTATCCGAATGATTATGCCAGGGGCGACCTCATCGAAGGCTTGCCGGAAAGTGAAACAGCGGATGTGAAGGTTTTTCATGCCGGCACGGCATTGGACAATGGTGCCGCCATCACGGCGGGTGGCCGGGTTCTCTGTGTCAGCGCACTGGGCGACACGGTGGCCGAGGCACAGAAGAAGGCCTACGAACAAGTGCATCGCATCCAATGGCGCGGCGCGTTTTACCGCAAGGATATCGGGCACCGGGCCATTACACGAGACTGAGCCACCGCCCATACCTTGCCATCACACTGAGTGCGGCTATCGAAACGGCTCACTCGAAACCCGTGTAACCCTGCGAACCGTTGACATGACCTCTGAAAATCAAGCCACCGAAAAAACCCTGACCGACAATCAAGCTCAACTGCTACGCCTTCGCGACTATGTCTCAAGTCAGGTCCTGGGCCAGGAACGTCTGGTCGAGCGCATGCTGGTTGCCTTGCTGGCCGACGGTCATATCCTGGTCGAAGGGGCGCCCGGACTGGCCAAAACTCGCGCCATCAATGTACTGAGTCGTGGTATCGAGGGCGACTTTCACCGCATCCAGTTCACCCCGGACTTGCTGCCGGCCGATCTGACCGGCACGGAGATCTATCGTCCCCAGGAAGGCTCCTTCCATTTTCAGAGTGGGCCGCTGTTCCACAATCTGGTACTGGCTGACGAAATCAATCGCTCCCCCGCCAAGGTTCAGTCGGCGCTACTGGAGGCAATGGCGGAACGGCAGATTACCGTGGGCCGTGTCACCTACAAGCTCCCCGAACTGTTCATGGTCATGGCGACCCAAAACCCCATTGAACAGGAAGGGACTTACCCCCTGCCAGAAGCCCAGCTGGACCGGTTCATGCTGTTCATCCGCATCGGCTACCCGGATGCCAGCCACGAACGCGCCATCCTGCGACTGGTGCGCGAGGAAGCCAAGAGCGGCAAATCCGTCACCGAACAGCCATTCACACCCATCCCGCAAAGCACGCTGTTTGCCGCCCGCAAGGAAATACTGGATCTTTACCTTGCGGAATCCCTTGAGGAATACTTACTGCAACTCGTCCTGGCCACGCGCAACCCGGCGGCCTACGATGCCGACCTGGGGCGCTGGCTGCAATACGGTGCCAGTCCGCGTGCCACCATTGCCCTGGATCGCTGCGCCCGCGCCCGCGCCTGGCTCAATGGCCGGGACTTTGTAATTCCGGAAGACATACAATCGATAGCACCGGATGTCCTGCGTCACCGCCTCATTCTCAGCTATGAAGCCGAGGCCGATGGTGTTGACACGGATCGCGTCATCAACGAGCTGCTGCGACGGGTTGCCGTTCCCTGACCGAACCAGCCACAGCGGTCCCCTGGCCAGAGAGTCTTAACATGCAAAGCTATCAGCACGATTTCATCCGCTACGCCATCGAATGCAACGTGCTTCGCTTTGGCGACTTCACGCTGAAATCAGGCCGGCGCAGCCCCTATTTCTTCAACACGGGCCTGTTTGATACTGGCGCAAGGCTGGATCGGCTCGGACAATTTTATGCTGAAGCCCTCCTGGCCGAAGCAATCAGGGCAGATGTCTTATACGGCCCTGCTTACAAGGGCATCCCCCTCGCCTGCACAACCGCCATCGCCCTGTCACGAAAAACCGGGCAGGAAATCCCCTTCGCCTTTAACCGCAAGGAAGCCAAAGATCATGGCGAGGGGGGCACCATTGTCGGCTCACCACTCAGGGGCGACGTACTCATCCTGGACGATGTCATCACGGCGGGTACTTCGGTGCGGGAGTCAGTAGAAATAATCCGTACAGCCGGCGCGCACCCCTGTGGAGTCATGATCGCGCTGGATCGACAGGAAAAAGGGCAAGGCCAGCGCTCTGCCGTTGAAGAAGTCTCAGCCCTGTTCCAAACGCCGGTGCATAGCATTATTGGTCTGAGCGACATCATTGAATATCTCGAAACCAGCGGCAGGCGGACCGAACTCGAAGCAATTCGGCAATATCAATCCAGCGGTGGAGAGGCTCCTTGAGCAGTGGCTTGCTTGCTTGCCTGCTGACGGCCGGGCTCCTCACCACGACCGTCCACGCCGACACCTTTCGCTGGGTCGACGAGAAAGGCACGGTCCACTACTCGGATCAGGTACCCCCTGAGCAGGCCAAGACCCGGCATTCAAAATTGAGTGCACGAGGATTTGAGGTCGAGACCGTGGAAGCACCGAAAACGCCAGAACAGGTGGAACGGGAACAATTACTGAAACAATTGCGCACCCAACAGGAAAAAGTGCTCAATGAACAGCGGGATCAGGACCAAGCGCTCATGCGCACTTACCGCAGCACGGAAGAAATCCTGACCGCCCTGAAGGTCAAGCTGGACAGCCTTGAAAGCAACATCCGAATGACTCAGGCCAGCATTGACCGCGATACACAAAGTCTTGCAACCCATGAAAAACGGGCTGGGGAATCCGTCAGCAAAGGACAGCCGGTCTCGCAAGCCACACACGACTCCATCGCCGCCCTCAGGAAGCGAATGACCGCCTATCAAAACCAGATCCAGCGTACCGAAAACGAAAAACTGGCCACGTCGGACCGGTTTGGTCGCGATATGAAACGGTTTCTGGCCATCAAGGCAATGCAGGATCGGAATGAAAACCCGAATGTCGACTGGACGCGCAGCGTGGCCAAAGCCATGGGTAATGGTCCTGGCGACATCATCAGCGTCGTGGAGTGCGAGGGGAAAAGCCAGTGCGATCACTACTGGGCTTTGGCGGGCGACTATCTACGCCGAAAGTCCGGGTATCACGTCGCTGTGGAGACAGAGAAAATCCTGCAGACGCCCTACCCCAGAAACGATACCGACTTCGGCATCACCATTACCCGGCTGACGGGCAAAACAAATTTCCTGATCTTCATGGACGTCATCTGCCGCCCCACCAGCGTCGGGGAACAACTCTGTAAGGGCGAGCGAGTAAGGGAAGTTCATGAAGGGTTTCAAAGGTCGGTGCTGGGCGCATTACCCGATACCGGGCCACCACCTCAGTCCCAGCCACGTTCCACCCGCACTGATCCAGACTGAAATCAGACCCAGGCGGAAACGGTACCAATCCGCGATGGCATCAGCAGCGTGCCGATGCCCCGGTCGGTCAGCAGTTCCAGCAGCACCGCATGCTCGATGCGCCCATCAATGATGTGCACACTTTTGACGCCGCCTTTCAGGGCATCAGTGGCGCAGCCAACTTTCGGAATCATGCCGCCGCTGATGGTGCCATCTGCAATCAGATCGTCCACTTCGGCCAGTGACAGTCCTGTTAGCAACGCCCCATGCTTATCCAGAATGCCCGCCGTGTTGGTCAACAACATGAGCTTTTCGGCCTGCAACACTTCGGCCATCTTGCCAGCAACCAGATCGGCATTGATGTTGTAGGAAAAACCGTCATCCCCCACGCCAATGGGGGCAATGACTGGAATGAAATCACTTTGCACCAGCGTGTTAACGATACTCGGGTCGATGCTACGCACCCGCCCCACATGGCCGAGATCGATGATTTCCGGCTCGTCGGTTTCCGCTGAACGCTGGGTCACGGAGATTTTCTCGGCGCGCACCAGGTCGCCGTCCTTGCCGGTCAGACCCACCGCCGCCCCGCCATGCTGATTGATGAGATTGACGATCTCCTTGTTGACCAGCCCTCCCAGCACCATCTCCACCACGTCCATGGTCTCGGCATCCGTGACTCGCAGACCCTGAACGAAGTGACTGGTTTTGCCGAGCCGCTGCAGCAGATTACCGATCTGCGGTCCACCGCCATGCACCACCACGGGGTTGATACCGACCAGCTTCAGCAGCACGATGTCCCGTGCGAAGCTGTGCTTGAGGTGATCTTCTGTCATGGCATTGCCGCCATACTTGACGACCAGCGTCTTGCCCTTGAAACGCTTGATGTAGGGCAGCGCCTCAATCAGGACATGCGCAATGCGGGACGCGGATTCGTTTTCCAAAGCAGCTTGTTTATGCACGGATTGCAGACTCACCTTGATGATTGAAAAAATGCGGTGTGGACTTGCGGGACGTTACTGATGGCCGGTATGACCAAAGCCGCCGTGGGCGCGCTGACTCTCGGTAAACGCATCGACCTTTTCAAACTGAACCTGCACCACCGGCACAAACACCATTTGCGCGATACGGTCGCCCACACCAATCGAAAACGCCTCCTGACCCCGATTCCAGCAGGAGACGAATACCTGCCCCTGATAATCCGAATCGATCAGCCCCACCAGATTACCGAGCACGATGCCATGCTTGTGCCCCAAACCCGAACGCGGCAACAACACCGCCGCCAGCCGCCCGTCATCAATATGGATCGCCAAACCTGTCGGGATTAAATGCGTTGCACCGGGCTGGATCGTCAACGGCTGATCCAGGCAGGCGCGGAGATCCAGACCCGCCGAGCCGGGGGTCGCATATTCCGGCAAGGGGATTACCTTGCCCAAGCGGTCGTCAAGAATTTTTAACTGGATGTTGTGCATGGTAACGATCTGCGATGAGCGTCAAAAGTTGAGTAGCAAGTTTCGATTTCGGTGCGGTTGGCAGGCGCGTTTCGCCACCCGGCCAGCAAACGTACAGAGCGTTATCGTCCACCTCAAAGCCCACACCGGCCCCCACCTGATTGGCGGCCACCATATCGAGTGACTTGCCGAGCAGTTTGCCTTGAGCAGAGGTTTCGAGACTTTGGGTTTCGGCGGCAAAGCCGACGGTAAAGGGACGGGACGCCGTCAATGCGGCGACTGCGGCCAAAATATCCGGGGTTTTGACCAGATTCAGCGTCAGGGAACTGGCATCTTTTTTAATTTTATGCGGCGCGGTCTCCGGAGCATAGTCGGCCACCGCAGCGGCACCGATGTAGATATCGGCGTGGCCGGCCCGCGCCAACACGGCCTCGTACATGTCGGCGGCACTCTGGACCTGCGCCACCTCGACACCAGATGGAGGCACCAGAGCCGTCGGACCACTGACGAGAACCACCGTCGCCCCCTGCATAACCGCAGACTGCGCCAGAGCGTAGCCCATCTTGCCGGAGCTGCGATTACTGAGATAACGGACCGGGTCAATCGCCTCACGGGTCGGTCCGGCACTGATCAGAATCCGCAGCCCCGCCAGCGATCCTGCGCCTGACCGACTGGCCAGCGCCGCCACAATGGCAGCCGGCTCCAGCAGGCGGCCGGGCCCCGTCTCCCCGCAGGCCTGCACGCCCTCGGCAGGGCCCAGCAGGCAAACGCCCCTCGCCTTGAGAACCGCAACATTGTCCTGGGTAGCCAGATTCAGCCACATGGCCTGATTCATTGCCGGTGCCAGCACCAGCGGTGCCGTCGCTGCCAGACAGACGGTCGTCAGCAAATCATCCGCCAGCCCGGCACGCAATCTGGCCATGACATCCGCTGAAGCCGGCGCGATTAAAACCACCTCTGCCCACCGCGCCAGATGAATGTGTCCCATCGCGGATTCCTCGGCGGCATCAAGCAAATCGAGATGTACCGGATGCCCCGACAGCGACTGAAACGTCAGCGGCGTAACAAACTCCGTCGCCGCCCGGGTCATGATGACCCGCACCTCAGCCCCTGCCCCCCGCAGCTGGCGTACCAGTTCGGCGGCCTTGTAGGCGGCAATACCCCCCGTAACACCAAGCAGAATCTTCTTGCCGGTTAATGCATTCAATCGGTTAGCCCAGAAACGATGAGAAAGGCCGGGATTATGGCAAGTTTGCGCCGGAGCTTCTATGCTTGCCCACCTCAGAAATGAAAATGCCGATACGGGGAACCGACCATGCCAATTACTGACTGGCCTGATGATGAGCGACCACGAGAAAAACTGATGGCTCGTGGCGCGCACTCTCTCTCGGATGCCGAATTGCTGGCGATTTTTCTCCGCACCGGCCTCCCCGGCAAAACGGCGGTGGATCTGGCCCGCGATCTTTTACAGGATTTCGGTTCCCTGCGCGCCCTGCTGGAAAGTGATTTCGACCGATTCCGGCAAAGTCGTGGACTCGGGATGGCCAAATATGTCCAGCTCCAGGCCGTGATGGAAATGGCCCGGCGTCATCTCAAGGAAACGCTACAGCGTAGCAATGCCCTGACCAGCCCGGAGTTGACCCGTCAATACCTCGCCGCGCAGATGCGCGCCTATCCCCACGAGGTATTCGCCTGCCTGCTACTGGACAACCAGCATCGGGTGATCGAGTTTCGTGAACTGTTCCGTGGCACCATCGACGGTGCCAGCGTGTATCCACGCGAAGTGGTCAAAACCGCTCTGGCCTACAACGCCGCCGCAGTCATCCTTGCCCACAATCACCCCTCCGGCATCGCCGAACCCAGCGAGGCTGATCGACTTATTACCCAACGGCTCAAACAGGCGCTGAATCTGGTTGATATCCGCGTGCTGGATCACTTCATCGTCGGTGATGGTGATCATGCCTATTCCTTTGCTGAAAACGGATTACTGTGATGATCCTGGCTTGCACCGCCGAACTATCGTGATACCCTCCCGGCAGCACCCTCTGGCTTGATTAAACACAAAGAGGATCTCATGGCCACTCTCCATCGAAATTCCGCAGCAATCCTTTGGTTTGATGAAATCGGCATCGAGGATGTGCCGCTGGTCGGCGGCAAGAATGCCTCGCTGGGGGAGATGTTCCGGGAACTGACCCCGCAGGGCGTCCGGGTGCCCAACGGCTTTGCCATCACGGCGACCGCTTATCACGATTTTGTCGAAACCTCGGGCGTGGCGAAACAGCTCGACTCCATCCTCGCGGGTCTTGATACTGGTGACATCCAGGATCTGCAACAGCGGGGGCTGTCTGCTCGCCACGCCATCCTCGCCACCGAATTGCCCCCGAGCCTGCAACGGGCCATTCTCGAAGCCTACGACCAGCTCTCAGCCGGCCATGATGGACCGGTCGATGTCGCCGTCCGCTCCAGCGCCACGGCGGAAGATTTACCTGACGCCAGCTTTGCCGGCCAACAGGAAACCTATCTCAATGTACAGGGATCCAGCGCCCTGCTGGACGCCTGCAAGCGTTGTTTTGCCTCGCTCTACACCGATCGCGCCATCTCCTACC
>SXGU01357817.1_pt1 | contig 23309 bp, 14 predicted proteins | sample 3174531 | NCBI WGS metagenome assembly SXGU01 (sample SAMN11356863, study PRJNA531348) | freshwater metagenome | isolation source: freshwater sample F1-140 | place: China: Fuxian Lake, Yuxi | collected 2017-12-25
AAAGCACGCCGGCCGCCCCCGAGCGAGCGAGGACGTGGGTGCGATAGTTGCCCAACCCGCCCCTTTCCCAGCTGCCTTGAATTCTCTCACGCTTTCGACTTATACACTCGTTTCACCCACGAATTGTGCCCTGGAGCCGTTGTTTTCAGTCGGGCCATGAACGGATTTTTCCGCTTCCCGTGCGGAATTTTGCAGATGGTGCTTGGCTTGAGCCTCGCCGCGGGGGCCTCCGCCGATCCGGTGATCACGGAATTCATGGCGGCCAACTCGAAGAATCTGGCCGATGCCGACGGCGATTTTTCGGACTGGATCGAACTGCACAACCCGAACGCCGCCACCGTCAACCTCGACGGCTGGTATCTCACTGATTCGGCGAGGAGCAAAACCAAGTGGAAATTTCCCGCCATCTCCCTCCCGGCTGGTGGATATCTCGTCGTCTTTGCGTCGAACAAGAACAAGCGCGATCCCACCAGGCAGCTGCACACGAACTTCACGCTCGACGCCGCCGGCGAATACCTCGCGCTGGTCAAGCCCGACGGCACCTCGGTCACGAGCGAATTCCTCCCGACGTTTCCCGCGCAGTTGAGCGACTTCTCCTACGGCCTCACGCAATCCACCGCCGCGGGCGAGGTCGCGCGCACCGGCTTTTTCCGCACGCCCACGCCCGGCGCCCGCAATGGCGGCGCCGCCACGCTGCTGCTCCTCGAACGCGTGGCCTTCTCTCGTCCCTCGGGGCCGTTTACCGCCTCGATTGCGCTCGCCATGACGGGCGCGGCGGCGGGCCAGCGCATCCGTTACGTTGTCGTTCCGCCGACGACCGACGGCGCCGTCGCCCCCGAGCCCACCGCGAGCTCGCCGGAATACGTCGGGCCCATCACGCTCTCGGCGTCCGCGCTCGTGCGCGCCGCCGTGTTCTCCGACGACGGTGTGCAGCGGGGGTTTCCCTCGACCGGTCACTTTGTGCGGCTCGCCACTTCAGGGACGGCACGGCTCGACACCTTCTCCAGCCAGCTCCCCCTCATGGTCATCGACACGCACGGCACTGGTTCGCTCGGCAAGACGAGTGGCGAAAAGGCCTCCTGGCTCTACACGTGGGATCGCTCCGCTGCGGGTGCCAGTTCACTCACCCCGGCGCCGACGGCGGCGAGCTCCGGCGCGACCAACGTCCGCGGCCAGTCGTCCGCAGATTTTCCGAAGAAGAGTTTCGGGCTCAAACTCGACGACACCCTCGGCCACGACCTTGCGCTCCCCCTCTACGGCCTCCCCGCGTTCGACAATTGGGCGCTGATCGGTCCGTGGAATTACGATCGCACCTACGTGCACAACGTCTTCACGTACGCCCTCAGCAACCGCCTCGGCCGCTGGGCCCCGCGCACCCAGCTTGTCGAGCTGTTCTTCAACGCTGACGGTGGCGACCTCGATGCCAACGACTACGCCGGCATCTACGTGCTCACCGATTCGGTCAAGGTCGACCCGCAGCGGGTCGACCTCAACGCCATCGAACCCGGTGACGACGGCGCCCGCTCGATCACGGGCGGATACTTGCTGAAAGCTGATGTGCCGGATGCGGACGAGTTCAGCTTCACCACCACCCGCAACTACCCTGGCCCGCCGGGTGCCATCGTCGTGACGAGCCCCAAGGCCGCCGACCTCCCGAAAGCCCAGCGCGACTACATCCAGGACTATGTCCAGAAATTCGAGGATGCACTCTACGCCGATCAGGCGGGCGGTTTCAGCCAGCGCACCTACCTCGACTACATCGACCGCGGTGCGTGGGTCGATCACCACCTGTTAAACGTCCTGACCGGGAACGCGGACGCATTCTTCCGCAGCGCGTATCTGAGCAAGGATCGTGACGGGCGCCTCGCCGCCGGGCCGATGTGGGACAATGATCGCTCGATGCACGGTGGGGACGTCCGCACCGAACGACCGGACGTGTGGAACGGCGAAGGCGGCGCGACTCCGCTTTGGGGATACGGCTGGTGGGGCGTGCTCGCCCGCGACCCGGAGTTCGCTCAGGCATGGATCGACCGCTGGCAGAGCCTGCGTCCGAACGAACTTTCCGCTGCGAGGCTCACGGCGCTCGTCGAGTCCAGCGCCGCGCAGATCGGCCCCGCTGCTGCGGCCCGCGACGCGGTCAAGTGGCGCGACAACGGCACCGGGGGCAATACGCCCCGTTTTCCCGGCGCCTGGGAGGCCGAAATTGCCAACCTGAAGAATTGGCTCGAGCGACGCGTCGCGTGGATTGACTCGCAGTTCACGGCGCCACCGTCGATCACGAGCTCCGGCGGAACGATCACCCTTACTCCCGTTGCCGGCACGCCGATCGCTTACACCACTGATGGCTCCGATCCGCGGTCACCCGGAGGCAGGGTCTCCTCCCTCGCCACTCTTTCGTCCGATCCCGTTACCCTCGCCAACACCGTCAGGGTGCAGGCGCGCAGCTACCGCGCCGAATCTGACGCCTCCAAGGTGCCCAGCAGCCCGTGGAGTGCAATCGTGGGCACCGCACCGACCATCGCCGCGCAATCGGGCAACCAAACCGTGACGGTCGGTCGCCCGGTGACATTTACGGTGACGGCCAACGGAACTCCGGCACCGACGTTTCAATGGCGCAAGGGCGGCGTGGCGATCGCCGGCGCCACCACTGCGACCCTCACCTTGGCCGCCGTTGCTGCGCCCGATGCCGGCGACTACACGGTCGTGGTCTCCACCGCCGCGGGTTCCGTCACCAGTCTGGTTGCCACGCTCGCCGTCGTTGCGCCGGGATCCAATTCCGCCGCCACCATCACGGCGCAGCCCGTGGCGCAGTCGATTGGGAGCGGCAGCACCGTCGTCTTCAGTGTCAGGGCAACCGGTTCGCCCGCCCCCGGCTATCAATGGCGCTTGAACGGCGTGAACCTTGCCGACGCCTCCGGCCCCGTCCTCGTCGTGAGGACGGCGTCGGCCGCCCAAGCCGGTGCCTACACGGTGGTCGTGCGCAGTGGCACCACTTTCGTCACGAGTACCGCCGCCGTCCTGACGGTCACCACCGTCGATCCGACCGCCTTCGGCCGTCTCGGCAATCTCTCGATCCTCACCATCGCGGGCTCCGGCGCGAAAGCGCTCACCATCGGTGCGACGATCGGTGGCACCGGCACGAATGGGTCGCTGCCGATCGTCATCCGTGCCATCGGCCCAACGCTTGCCACCGCCTTCGGCCTCGGCGACGTGCTCGCTGACCCGGTCGTTTCCCTCCATGTTGCCGGCAACGCCTCGCCGTTCGCCGTCAATGACGACTGGGGTGGCGGGGCCGATCTAGCCGCGGCGTTCAGCGACGTCGGCGCCTTCGCCCTTCCGGCGAACAGTCTCGACGCCGCGATCGTTCCCGCCACGCCGGGCCTCGCGGCCGGCGGTTACACGGTGCAGGTCGCCGGCAACGGCAGCGCCGCCGGTACGGTCATTGCCGAAATGTATGATGGCGCCGGCAATCGTCGCTCCGCCACAACCCCGCGGCTGATCAATCTCTCGTCGCTGACCACGATTGAAGCCGGCTCCAGCCTCGCGGTCGGTTTCTTCGTCAGTGGCACCACTGCCCGTACGCTGCTGGTCCGCGGCGTCGGGCCGACGCTGGCCACCGCCTTTGGCCTCGGCGGCACCATGGTCGATCCAAAGCTCGAACTATTCAGCAACAGCACAAACCAGATAATCGCGGAAAACAACGACTGGGCCGGCAATGCCTCGCTCGCGATGGTGCAGGCGTCCTCCGGTGCCTTTGCCCTTGCGAATTCCTCGAGCAAGGACGCCGTGCTGCTCGTGACGCTTGCCCCCGGCGCCTATACTGCACGCCTCAGCGGCGCCGACGGCGGGGGCGGCACGGCCATCATCGAAGTCTACGAGGTGCCCTGAGCCACTCCAGGGTCGCGACCTTGGTCGCTTGTCACGAGTGGGAGTTTCCTGCCAACCTCGGGCCGTGCCAACAAAACTGAACGGGATCTTTCTCGCGGGCCGCAAGCACTGTCGGATCATCGAGCTCGGGCGACTGGGATTCGCCCTCACGCTGGCCGGTTTCTCGGGCGCGGTTTTTGCCCCGGGCCGCGCCGCCGAACCTGCGGCGATGCGCGATGGACGCATGACGTTCGACGTCGAACACGACCGGGTCCTCAACCCGGTCACGACGGGCCGCTGGCGCCTGACGGGATTGAAACTCGAGGTGCGGTTTCATGGTCGCATCGCCCCGCACGACAACTCCGCGCTCCGGCTGTTTGGTCCGGGCCTCGAGGCAATCGAGGGTCGGTTTGACCAGGTCATTCTACCGACCGGATGGCGCGGCGACCTCGACTACAACGAATCGACGCGGAGCGTGACGCTGCAAAATTTGCGTCCGGATCGCGCACCGGCGTTCCCCGGCGCCGAGGGTTTCGGCAAGTACACGCTGGGCGGCCGCGGGGGCCGCGTCATCGAGGTCACCAACTTGGACGACAGCGGTCCCGGCAGCCTGCGTGCGGCCGTCATGGCCACGGGGCCACGCACGGTCGTGTTCCGGGTTTCAGGGACCATCGCCCTGCAGTCCGAACTGAAAATCCGAAATCCGTTTCTCACCATTGCGGGTCAGACCGCGCCGGGTGACGGCATCTGTCTGAAAAACTATCAGTTCAGTTTCGACGCGCAGCACCTGATCATCCGTTACCTGCGGGTTCGGCCCGGCGACGAATCGGGCAGGGAGCAGGATGGCTTCGGCGGCCAGGGCAACCACATCGTGGTGGATCACTGCTCCGTCAGCTGGGGCGTCGACGAGACCTTCTCGATCAACAAGGCCTCCAATCTCACGGTGCAGTGGTGCATGGTGACGGAGAGTCTGACGAATTCCATCCACAAGAAGGGTCGCCACGGCTACGGCGGCCTTTGGGGCGGCCCCGGCGGTTCGTGGCATCACAATATCCTGGCGCACCACACGAGCCGCAACCCGCGCGCGTCGGGCAACGCCGACTCCGGCCTGATGGATTTTCGCAACAACGTGATCTACAACTGGGGCTTCAACAGCGCCTACGGCGGCGAACTTTGGCCGCGCAATTGGATCAACAATTACTACAAGTCGGGCCCGGCGACGTCGGAAAACGTCCGCCACCGCATCTTCCTCCAGAAGGATCCGCGCGGGAAAATGTACGCGGCGGGTAATTTCGTGCACGGCTTTCCCGCGATCACGGCCGACAATTGGCGGGGCGGAATCGATTTTGCGCCTGACGGTGAGGCGACCGAGGCGACGCTGCGGGTGGATCAGCCGTTCGTGGTGGCGTCGGTCGCGACGCAGACGGCGATGGCCGCCTTTCCGTTGGTCCTCGAGCAGGCGGGTTGCGCGCTGTCGCGCGACGCCGTCGACCGAAGGATCATCGAGGAGATTCGGATGGGCACGGCCCGGTTCGGCGAAACCTATCAGGGTGGGGGCAAGGGCATCATCGATTCGCAGCGGGCGGTGGGTGGTTGGCCGGAGCTGCGGTCCCTGCCCGCGCCAGTAGACACGGATCACGATGGCATGCCCGATGAGTGGGAGCGCGCGCACGGCCTCGATCCGCGCGACCCATCGGACGGCGCACGCGCTGCCGGGCCGGATGGTTTTTCCAATCTTGAAGTGTATCTAAACTCACTGATTCCCGTCATGAGAGGCTAATGGTGGCGCAGGGCTTCAGCCCGCGCCCCGCAGATTGCACTCCGATGATTGAACGCACCTTCACCAAAATGAACTGCCCTCGCGTTGTCCTTGTCTCCGTCTGTGCTCTCCTGGCGGTCGCGTCGGTCCAAGCGCAGTCGGTGTCGGCGCGGACGGATGCCGCCGCGCTCGCGCGTTACGACGTCAATAAAAATGGCCGGCTCGATCCCGACGAGCTGGCCGCGATGCAGGCCGCCGAAGCCGCGGCCGCACGTGCCGTCGGCACCGCCGCGCCGGCGGACAGCTCCATGGGCGAGACGGTGCAGTTGAGCCCCTTCGAGGTCGTCGCCGACACCAAGGGCTATTTTTCCGCCAACACGATGTCCGGCACACGCCTCAATTCGAAACTCGAGGACCTCGGCGCCGCCATCACGGTGATGACGAAGGAGCAGATGGCGGATTTCGCGATGCTCGATCTCAACGACATCTTCCTCTACACGGTCGGCACCGAGGGCGTGGGCGACTACACGGACTTCGCGGTGAACAACGCCGGCAGCGTGGCCGACAACGTGCAAAACAACCCGCGCAGCGCGAACCGCATCCGTGGCATCGGCTCCGCCAACCTCTCCTTCGGCAACATCGGCCTTTCCGGGCTCACGCCCGTCGATCCGCTCAACATCCAGGGTGTCGAACTGAGTCGCGGGCCGAACGCGAATGTCTTCGGGCTCGGCAGCCCCGGCGGCACGCTCAACCTGATTCCGGCCAACGCCAACCTCACGAAGGACCGCACGCAGACCGGCGCGCGCGCGGACAGCCTCGGCGGCTATCGATTCGACTTCGACGCGAACCGCGTGTTGTCAAAAAACGTCCTCGCGTTTCGCGTGAGCGGCGCATTTCAGCACGATGGCTACGTGCGCAAGCCCTCGGGCACCGATTCGGTCCGCTACAACGGCATGGCGCAGTTCAAGCCGTTCAAGTGGACGGTGGTCAACGCGTCCTACGCGTACTATCGCATGAACGGGAACCGGCCCAACACGCTCATGCCGCGCGATGGGATTTCCTACTGGCTCCAGAGCGGCCAGCCCGCCTGGGACCCCTCGACTTCGACCTACACCGTCAACGGTGTCACCACGGGCCTCAACGGCCCCGGCCCGGCCGCCACGCGCACGGCGATCACGAGCGACAACAACATCCCGGATTTTTTCCAGCGCACTTTCTCCGGTGCCGACAAGAGCTACCTTTTCATCGACCAGGGCGCGGTCGCCTACTGGACAACTCCCACGGGCAATACCAACGCGTCAATCTCGCCGCTCCTGAACAACTCGAGCAACCGCTACATGGCCGCGAGTCCCGCGACCGGGGTCGCCGCGGGGCGATTCACGAGCCAACCGCTTTTCACGACGACGCCCTCGCTGAGTGACCGGACCTACTATGACTGGTCGAGCGTGAACCTCGGCGCGATGAACCGCCTGACCGACCGCACGCTGGTCGCCCGCGTTCAACTCCAACAGGTGTTCTTCAGTTCGGCGCGGCAGACACTGGTGGGCTCGGGTGACTGGGCGCGCGAGGACTCGCTGCGCTACCAGCGGAACATCTTCGGCACCGCGGCCACGAATCAACTCCTCGTCGATGTGAACTCGCGTCTGCTCGACGGCACGCCCAGTCCGTTTTTCGGGCGGACCTACGTCGGGCTCGACCAGCCGCTCACCCAGTGGATTCCCGGACGCGGCGAGACGTTTCGTGCGCAGCTCGCCTACCGGCTCGATCTCACGCAGGAGAAATCGTGGCTCAAGTGGATCGGTCTGCACCACCTGACCGGCTACGACGAGTACGGCTATGCCTGGACGCGGCGTTACAGCTATCGCGACGTGCTGGCGTCGAATCACCCCTGGGTGCCCGCGGGGACACTCCCGGCGCTCAACGGCAGCATCGCCGGGGGCCAGACCTCGGCCCCGGCGCGATTCCGGGGGTACTTCCGCTACTACGTTGGCGATGCGACGGGCACGAATGTGGACCATGCTCCGGGCACGTTTACGTACGGCCCCGCGACCTACGTGTGGGGCAACGCGGCGACGGGCGTCTTCCAACGCGAGCCGGCGCTCCTCAACCAGCGGCCGACCCTCGACAGCGCGGGTGGCGGCAGCAATTCGCAGACCGTCAGCAAGACCCGGGGCGGCGTGATCCAAAGCATGTTTTTCGATGGCCGTCTCGTCACGACCTTTGGCACGCGTGACGACAAGGTCTATGACAAGCGCGGCACCGAGCCGCGACTCCTGCTGCCCGACGGCAGCGATTTCAACTATCGGGTGATGAACGGCTGGGCCGGTGGGGACTACGCGAAGAACGGTGGTCCGACGAAGACGGCGGGCGCGGTGCTGCGGCCGTTTCGTGACGTGGGCCTCATCAACCGGGCGCGAGAGCAGGGCGGCGTCACCGGCTTCGGCGCCCGCATGCTCGACGGGCTCTCGTTCACCTACAATCAAAGCGACAGCTTTAATCCGCAGGGTCCGCAGCAGGATCAGTTTCGCAACCAGCTCCCCAATTCCTCCGGCGAGGGCAGGGACTCGGGCTTCTGGCTGAACCTGTACGACGGAAAGTTCGTGCTGCGCGTGAACCGGTTTGAGACGAAGCGCATCAAGACCCGCGGCAGCGACGCCGCGACGTTCGCCCAGCGCAGTCTGCGCCTCGATGTGTTTCAGAGCGACGCGCATCAGCTCGTGAACAACGCGCGCGCCTGGATCACGCAGTTCAATCCCGCCTTTACGCCGGCGCAGGTGCAGGCTGAGATCGCGCGCCAGACCGGCCTCTCCCTCGAGGAGCAGGATGAACTTCAACTTCCCGATCCGGGCATCTCCTCGACGCAGGACGTGGAGTCGCGCGGCACGGAGATCGAGTTGAACTTCAATCCGACGAAATACTGGACCATCCAGTCCTCCTTCAGCGAGACCGAGACGACCAATACCAACGTCAGTCCCGCGACGACGCAGTGGATTGCGCGACGCCTGCCGTTTTGGACCACGATTGTCGACCCGCGCTCCAACACGCTGTGGTGGGACACGCCCTATGGCGGCAACACGGCGCACAGCTACTTCACCAACAGTGTCGATCTTCCGCTCAAGATTCTTCTGCAACAGCAGGGCAAATCGAATCCGCAAATCCGCAAGTATCGGGTCAAGGCCTCGACGAGCTTCCAGTTGGCCGGTCTTACGCAGCATCGCATTTTTAGGAATTTCAATGTCGGCGGCGCAGTGCGCTGGGAGGACAAGGCGGGCATCGGGTATTTCGGCGTGCAGGAATTCCCGGCCTCGATCACCGAGCTCGATCCCAATCGACCGATCTACGACAAGTCGCACTACTATGTGGACGCATTCGTGAGCTACCGCCTGAAGCTCTTCGCCAAAAAAGTCGGCGCGAGCCTCCTGCTCAACGCCCGCAATCTCGGTGAAAACGGTCGGCTGCAACCCGTGGGGGCGTTCCCCGACGGCACGCCGCTCGCCTATCGCATCGTCGATCCCGCGCTCTACATTTTGCAGGTGAAGTTCGATCTGTAGTCGCCGCGGAGTACTCATGGCAAAAATTCATCTGCGGGTGCAGCCCGACCTCCGGGCGGGCCGATCACGATTTCCGTCGGTGGCCAGCTCGCCCGGAGGTCGAGCCCCGCCACGCCCGGTTACGCACGGCTGCAGCGCGTCAGTGAGTCCGGCGCCCAATACGCGGTTGGCGTTAAAGGTACTTTTTGAACGCATCCTCCCGATGAAACTCGTCCCCATCCTGCTTTGTTTTGCGACCCTCGCGCCCAGCCTCCTGGCGGCGGCTTCTGACCTGCCCGCCTTTCCTGGCGCGGAGGGCTTCGGACGCTTCGCCCGCGGCGGTCGAGGCGGCGATGTCTACCACGTGGTGAACCTGAACGACGCCGGCCCCGGCTCGCTCCGCGAGGGCATTCGGGCGGCGACCGGGCCGCGCACCATCGTCTTCGATGTCTCCGGCACCATTTTGCTCAAGAGCAAGCTCGTGGTGGACAGGTCCGCCATCACCCTCGCCGGCCAGACCGCCCCCGGGGACGGCATCACGCTGCGCGATTTCACGTTTCAGATCGTCAAGGCGTCGGACGTCATCGTCCGCTATCTGCGGTTCCGACTTGGCGATCAGAACAAGGCGGTGGGCGCCAAGGGCGGCGACGACACCGTCAACACCGATGACATCGACCGCGTCATCCTCGACCACTGTTCGCTCAGCTGGGCCGTCGATGGCACGCACGACCTGCGGCGCGGCGGCAACTTCACCCTGCAATGGTGCATCATCAGCGAGGCGCTCAACCAGAGCCTGCACAACAAGGGCTCGCACGCGATGGCTGCGTCGTACCGCGATCTCTCCGGCGACGTCACGCTCCACCACAACCTGATTTCCACCTGCCGCGATCGCCACCCGACGCTCGGCAGCGCGCAGAATCCGCCGCGCTACACCGTGGATTTTCGCAACAACATCATCTACAACTGGAGCAAGGGCGGCACCTCCAATTTCTGCGATCATTTCGTCAACTGCATCAACAACACCTGGCGTCCCGGCCCGATGACCGATCCCGCGGCCCTGCCCATCGCGATGAAGGGCAGCCGCCTGACCTCGCCAAAGGTTACATGAGCGGCAACGTCTTCGAGGGGCGAGATGACCTCACGCGCGACAACTACGCCGCCCTCGATTTCAAGCGCTGGCTCAAGCCCGTCGGTAACTACGCGTACGCGGGCAAGCTCGCCGACTGGAAGGCCGCCGCCCCCGCCGAGCTCGGCGTCTTCCTCCCCGCGACGCAGTCCGCCATCGCGTCGTTTGAACTCGTGCTCGCGCACGCCGGTGCCTCGCTCCACCGCGACGCGGTGGACGCGCGTGTGACCGCCGATGTGCGCCAGCGTCGCGGCCAGTTGATCAATTCCCAGTCGGAGGTGGGTGGTTGGCCGGAACTGCGCAGCGCGCCCGCGCTACTCGATACGGATCGCGACGGCATGCCCGACGCCTGGAAACTCGCCCGCGGACTCGACCCGCGCAACCCCGCCGATCGCAACGCCGACCGCGATGGCGATGGCTACACCAATCTTGAGGAGTATCTCAACAGTCTGGTTCCGCCGGCACCGACGGCGAAGTGAACGGCAATCCGGACGGACCGGTGCTGACCCCATCGGGGATGACCCGGCGGAATGTTACGGTTGGATCTTCGCCCAGCAGCGCGACTGACCAGCTCGCGGTGCTTTTCTCGCTTTCAAAACCGCGCGCCCTTGCGGCTGGTTCGAATCGAAACTTGTTTTCCGCGAGGCCAGCACTACGTTGGTGGGCATGAGCACCGTGCAGGAAATTGAAAGCGCCATGCGCAAGCTGAAGCCGGAGGAATTGCAGCAGGTGCGCGACTGGCTGGAGGATTTTCTCGAGGACCAAATGGAGTTTACGCCTGAATTTGAGGCCGGAATCCGTAAGTCGGAACGCGAAATGGCTGCGGGCTTGCGTCCGCGGGTACGGCGCCCGGCGACCAAGGATATCGCCCACCGTTGAACGCCGAGCAGGTTTTCTATTCTCTTTTTGATCGGAATCTTTCCGCGCTTCCTGTCGCGGTGCAGCGAAAGATTGCGGCCAGCATCGACGAGATGGGAGAAGACTTGCGCGGGTATCCCCACTATCATCTCACGGGCGCCAACCGATATCGGCTGAGGGTGGGAGACTATCGGATCATCTACACGTTCGATCCGGGCAGAAACGAAATCTACCTGCTCGACGTCGGCCACCGGCGTGAAATCTATCGCTGAACGGCGGATACGAATTTCCCTTTGTGAGCACGTCCGGGGCCATCGAGACGGGGTCCGCTGCCGCGGAAACCCGGCTTGGACTAGCGGGTGGAAACCCATGAAGTCAATTTCCGCAACCTGACCCGTTTGGCCATCTCCCGCTTCTATTTCGCATGTTCTAGCCGTACCGGCGCTGGATCCGATTTAACTCCTATTGATTAGTAACCAGTCGAGGCCAGCGGCCGAATTTCGCGGGCGTGCCCACGACGATTCCACGAATCTTCGTTTCGGCCGATAAACCCACGGGCGGCCCCCCTCAATATCCCGCCGCGTTTTTTGGTTGTAGCGCCAGAGGCGGATCGGTTCATGCCTTCAGTTCCGCCGCTTTGCTCCGGACCGCCCTTCGGCCCCGCTCGCTCTCTCGCTTTCACCCGCCCCATGCCCGCCCTCCACTGGATCGACTACACGATCATCATCGCTTACCTCGTGCTTTCTCTCGGCATCGGCCTCGCCTTGATGCGCCGGGCCGGAAAAGACAGCGAAAGCTACTTTCTCGGAGGTCGCGCACTCCCTTGGTGGCTCAACGGCATTTCCCTCGCCGCCACCAGTTTCGCCTCTGACACCCCGCTGTTCATCACTGAAGTCGTCCGGGGCCGCGGACTGCAACGCCTCTGGTGGCTCTTCGCCGAAGTGCTCGCCCTCGTTGTCGGCGTGTTTCTTTTTTCCCGCCTGTGGCGGCGGCTCGAAGCCATGACCGATGCCGAGTTCTGCGAACTGCGCTACGACGGCCGCGCCGCCACCGTCCTGCGCTCCGTCCGGGCGTTTATGAGCGGCATCGTGGGCAATCTCATCACGATCGCGTGGGTCACCCTCGGCATGGCGAGCATCCTGACCATCATGATGCCGATCAATCAATGGGCTGCCGTGTCGATCGCCATGAGCGTCACTCTGATCTACACGGTCTTCGGCGGCTTTCTGAGCGCGGTCCTCACCGACGTGTTTCAATTTATCCTCGCCGTGGGTGCGATGATTGCGTTCGCCGTCATCGCCGTCGTGCAATTCGGCGGCATGGGAAAAGTGCTCGCCGCCGTGCAAGTCGCACCCGGCTACGGCGACAAAACGCTCTCGATGTTTCCAGATTTCCTTTCCGGCAATCTCGATCTGGCCTGCTTCATCGTCCTGCTCACCCTGCGCTGGCACGACACCGGCGGCTACGTGATGCAACGCCTCAGCGCCTGCCGCGACGAGCGCGACGCCATCAAGGCCATGCTCTTCTTTGCCGTCTGGCAGGCCATCCGACCTTGGATGTGGGCCGTCGTCGCCCTCGTCTCGATCGCGCTCTTCCCCGTCCTGATCGCCCCGCACACCGACACGCACGCGTATCCCCTCGTGATGAATCACTACCTCGGCATCGGCATGCGCGGCCTTCTCATCACCGCCTTCGCCGCCGCGTTTATGTCCACCGTCACGACGCACCTGAACTGGGGTGCTTCCTATCTGATGCGTGACGGATACCTCCGCTTTTTCCGCCCGCACGCCTCCGACCGCGAGTCCGTCCTCGCGTCACGGCTCCTCACCGTCGCCTTGGCCGTCGCCGGGATGTGCCTCGTCCCCCTCATGAGTTCGGTCAGCGGTGCGTGGGAATTCCTCGGCCTACTCACGGCCGGGGCCGGTCTGATCTCCGTCTTGCGGTGGTTTTGGTGGCGCCTCAACGCCTGGACCGAACTCGCCGCCCTCTTCGCCGGCCTCGTCTGCGCCCTGGTGAACCTCGCGCTCAACGCCTGCGCACCGACTTTCTCCGTCTTGGGCATGGACTGGGCCGGCCTGCGTTTTGAAATCAAACTCCTGCTGTTCACCCTCGTCACTCTCTCTTCTGCTTTTGGCGCCACGATGATGACGGCCCCGGTCGCCCGGGAAAAACTTGAAGCGTTCTATCGCAAGGTGCGCCCCGGCGGTTGGTGGGGCGACATCGCGCGCACCAGCGACGCCCGCCTTGATCCGGCGTTCACCACGCGCAACGTCCTCGATATCTGCTGGGGCTTCGCCCTGTGCCTCGGCGCCACCATGATGATCGGCTACGCGATTTTGCTCCGTCCGGGCCCCGCCGCGATCTGCGCTGGCATCGGCTTCGCCGGCGCGGTCGGTGTGTATCGCTGGTTCAAGCGCGAGACCACCGGCTTGCCGGCCTGAGACGAAAAAATTCAGTCCAAAGATGGGTCGGGCGCTTCGCGCGGCAATTTCGACTAATGGATAAAAGCTCGGCCACCCTCGCCAGGTCCGCCCGGGTGGGGATTTAGACTGTGCCGTTAAGTCCACCGCTGCCCACTATCGTGGTGCACCGGTTCTCTTCAACCCCCGACCATCGCCATGAAATCGTCCACCCTCGTCCTTCGCACCCTGCTTCCACTTGGGCTGCTCTCGTCCGCCTTCGGTCAGGCCGTCAAGCCGCCCGCTGCCACCCCCGCTGATGAAGTGGTGGAGATGTCGCCGTTTGTCATCTCGACCGCAGCCGTCAGCGCCGACTCCCGCATCACTGAATCCACCTCCGGCACACTCGTGTCGCGTCCGCTCGACAAGCTGCCCATGGGCATTCAGGTGGTGAGCGCCGAGCTGATGAAACAACTCGACATTTTTAACGCCGACTCCCTCGGCCGCGTCGTCCCCGGCCTGGCCAACCAAAACAACACGACGTCAGAGGGCACGGGCAACAACACGCAATACGCCTCGCGCGGTTTCACCGTGCTGCCCCGCCGCAACGGTTTCGCCCCCGGCGGGCGCCTCTACGACATGACGGGCATCGACCGCGTCGAAGTCATCCGCGGACCCAATTCCCTGCTCTACGGCCAGAGCGATGCCGGCGGGATCATCAATTATATCACCAAGCGCCCCCGGATCCGCAACACGACGGACGCCCGCGGCACCATTTCGATCGCCGCCGGTGACTACGCGTTCCATCGCGCGGTCGCGGACGTCGACGTGACCCTTATGCCCGGCATTTTGGGCTTCCGCCTGCCGGCGTCGTTTACGAGCAACGAGCGCGAATTCGATTTTTTCCGCAACAAGGTCATCGCTTACAATCCCTCGTTGCTTCTCCGCCCCTTGGCCAAAACCGAGGTTTCGTTCGAATATGAATACCTCGACGTGCGGACCAATTTTGGCGCCTTCCAGCCAATCGTGTGGCGCCCGCCGGGGTCGACCGTCGAATTCGTGGACAAGGACAGCCGCGGTCTTGGCCGCGCCGCTCGCGGCGGTTTCTTCGGGCCCTACGCCAAGGCGGAAAACAAGCAGACCAACTGGACCGCCGATGTGACGTCCCGGCTCACGGACCAAATCACCTTCCGCGGCGTTTACTCGGAAAACAAACGCGACCGCAGCGAGATCGTACCCACGGGAGGTGACGCTTTCCGTGCCGTCCCGGTTCCCTACTACGGCGCCAACACCCGGGACGGCAACCGCATCACCGGCTACAAGGGCGACTTGCTCGGCCAGTGGGATCTCGGCCCGTTCAAGACCCGCACGATCGTCGGCCACGAATACAACAAGAACATTTTTTTCGCCACCATCTGGCGCGGCTGGAATGCGGCCGCCAATGCCCGCGACAACATCTACACGATGAATCTCGGCTACGATCCCGTGACCCAGCGCGTCACGAGGGCACCAACCGCGGCCGACTACCGGCCCTTCAACGGAGTCTCGGGTGCTTGGCTCGATACCAAGCTCGATCCCGCCCTGTGGCGCCTGGAGTCCGGCCCCCAGCGTTTCCAGAGTGAATGGACCAACACGCGGATCAGCGAAGTTCTTTCCGGCTTCGATGATCGCCTCCAACTCCTCGGCGGCGTCGCTCGCGGCAAGAGTATTCTCACCAACACCGTCACCGGCGCCGCCGACAGCCGCAAGGCGACGACATGGCAGGCCGGTCTCGGGTGGTCCTTCGATTCGAAAAAGCAGCACATGGCGTTCGTCAACCGCAGCACCAGCTACCAGCCGCAGTTCCTTTTCGACATTAATTTCAACCCGCTGCCGCCGCTCACGGCTGCCGGCATTGAGGCTGGCCTCAAGTCCACGTGGGGCGGGACGGGCCTCTCCACGACCATCGTGTTCTACATGCAGGAGCGCAAAGATATCGGCCGCCAGTTTCAGGACTTTTCCCTCAACCCGCCCCGCACCTATGGCATTCTGACTCCCGGCGAGGAAGTGAAAGGCGTTGAACTCGAGGCCTGGTATCAGGCGACCAAGCAGCTCAGCTTCACTTTCCTTTACGCCCAATTCGACGGCAAGATCACGGGCGCGCCCCCCGGTCGGGAAGCCCTCATCGGCGCCGAACTACCGCGGGCCCCGGAAAAATCCGCCAACATTCTCGTCAACTACACGGTCGGGGGCGCCGGCTTCCTCGGCAACACCCGCTGGACCGTCGGCACGAACTGGAAGAACGACGTCTGGCTCGACACCGGCCTGAACCTCAACACCCGCGAGCGTCGCAGCGACGGCGGGGCGGTCCTGTTCGCGGTGGTCTCGAAAGAGTTCAAGCTCGCGAACCGGCGCGCCATCACGGCCCGTCTGAATGTCGGCAACATCCTCGACCGCGATTACATCAGCGAGGGCTTTACCTTTGGCGAGAAGCGCACGGTCCGGTTGAGCGCGGACTACCGCTTCTGAGCGGCCGCCGCCTTTCCCTCCGCACTCTCACAGGCGGCCGTGCCTCTCCGGCTCGGCCGCCTCTTTTTTGAACTCGTACCACCGCCATGCTTGTCGCCGGCGATTTCCAACTCACCCGTTTCGCCGGCAATCCCATCCTTGCGCCGAAATCCGGTTCGCCGTGGGAGGGTGTCGTCACCACCAATCCCGGGGCCTGGCATGACCCGGCGACCGGCCAGGTATTTTTACTCTATCGCGCGGCCGGCAACGATGCCGACCACCTGATCCACCTCGGACTCGCCACGAGTACCGACGGCTATCACTTCATCCGCGCGAGCGACACCCCCGTCGCCTCTCCGCTTCCCTTCACCTCCGACGGCGGCTGTCTCGAAGACCCGCGCATCATCAAACTCGGCGACACCTACTACGTCACCGTCGCCTCGCGTCCGTTTCCTCCCGGGCGTTACTGGGAAAACGGTTCGCCCGTGCCGCTCCCGCATCACTCCTTTCCCGCCGACTACCCGGCGGCGCTCCGTCAAAATCTCACCTCGACACATCTCTTTCTCACCCGCGACTTCAAATCGTGGATCCGCGCCGGCCGCATGACCGACCCGTCGCTCGACGAACGCGATGTCGTCATCTTTCCGGAACGGGTCGGCGGCAAGTGGGTCACCCTGCACCGCCCGATGCAGTGGCGCGGTGCCGGTTACCCCAATGCCCATCCCGCGATCTGGATCGCCCGCAGCGACGATCTGCTCGCTTGGAAAGAACTTCACCTCCTCGCGCAGGGCGGCGAAGCTTGGGAGCGAAAAATCGGCGCGAACAACCCCCCGCTGCGCACGCCGCACGGTTGGCTGCAAATCTACCACGGCGTCGGAGCCGACCAACACTACCGGCTCGGCGCGCTTCTCCTCGATCTCGACGATCCCACGCGCGTCACCCACCGCACCCTCCGGCCGATCTACGAACCGGTGGCTGACTACGAGACCCGCGGTTTTTATAACGGCGTCTGCTTTCCCTGCGGTCATGCCGTGATCGACGGCACCTACTTCCTCTACTACGGCGGCGCCGATGTCACCTGCAACGTCGCCACCTGCCGCCTCGACGAATTGCTCGCTTGCCTGCTCTCCCAACCCGTCATGCGGTGATGCCCACCTCGGACCCCGCGACCGCCGCGGGGCGCGTTTCCCATGGTCACCCAACACGACATCGCCCGCAGCCTCGGTCTCTCGCAAACGACCGTTTCGTTCGCGCTTCGCGGCCACCCGATGATTCCGAAAGCGACGGCGCGGCAGGTGCTCGCCGCCGCGAAGCGTCTCGGCTACCGCCCCGATCCGCTGATCTCCGCGCTCATGGCCCAGCGCAGTCTCGGCCAGGCCATCCGCCTCCGCGCCAAGATCGCTTTTGTCACCGCCTTTGCGTCGCGCGACGAATGGCGTCGCAGCCACTACGCCGCCGGTTGTTTCGAAGGTGCCCGCGCCGCCGTCCTCGCCCGCGGCTATCTTTGCGACGTCGTCTGGCTCTGGGAGCCTGGGATTCAGGGCGAACGTCTCAGTCAGATACTTTGGACCCAAAACGTGCAGGGCATCCTCCTCGCCCCGCTCCCCGTCGATCTCCCGCCGATCCCGCTCACCTGGGATAAATTTGCCGCGGTTACCCTCGACTACTCCGTCGCCAAACCCGAACTCCATCGCGTCGTCGACGATCACGCCTACGGCCTCGAACGCGTGATGACGGAGGTCGCCCAACTCGGCTACCGTCGACCGGGCCTCGTGCTTCGCGCCTCGCAAGACGTGCGTACGCACCACAGCCGGCTCGGCTCCTTCCTCGTCGGTCGCAAACTCCGCCCGGAATGGGAAGATGTTCCGCCGCTCATTCTGCCGGAGGATCATTTTGACGAAAAACTCTTCGCCGTCTGGCTCCGCCGGGAACGGCCCGACGTTGTCCTCACCGAGGAAACCAAGCTCCCGGCGGCCGCCCGCCGCCTCGGCCTCCGCGTCCCCCGCGACCTCGGCATCGCCTTTTTCCACATGGAGCTACCCGCCCGCGACCTCAGCGGAATTCAAATCGACTCCCGCAGCGTTGGCACCATCGCGGCCACCGTCCTGATGCGCATGATCGAAACCAACGAGCGCGGCGAGCCCGCCGTTCCCACCACCACCCTCGTCAAATCGTTCAACTGGCAGCGTGGCCGCACCCTCCGCGCACAGTCATGACCGCGCCTCCCGCCGTCGCCGATCCCGTCACTGGCCTGCGCCGGTCGCGTCGCGACGACGGCCGCCATCGCTTTTTTCCGCGTCATCCTCTGAGGCGCGCGCTCCTCCGCGTCCTCCGGTTTTTCCTGGCCACGCTCCCCTTGGCCTCCGCTTTCGGCCAAACCTCCGCCGACTACGCCGCCGTCCGCGCCCGGCTGCGCGCCGCGCAGACCGGCGGCGACACGCTCAACGCCACCGATCCCGTCCTCGCAGCCAAGGTCACGTCACTCAACTCCACCGCGCAGACGCATTGGACCAATCTCAACAAATCCGCCACGCGCACCTCGCTGTGGAGCGATCTCGGCATTTCAACGACGCGATCCGACAGCATCACGCCCAATTACGAACGCCTGAAAACGCTCGCCGCCGCCTACGCGACCAACGGCGCCGCCAACGGCACCGGTATCACCCTCGTCGAGGTCTACGAAGTTCCGTGACTCCCGTCCTCGTCGATCTTTCCACCCTCGCTTGGACGCTCACCGGCTGGCGCCCCTTCGCGTGGCGTCTCCGCAAATCTGCCGGGGCTGGCGGCTTCCTCGCCCCCGATCACGGCCCATTTCCGGCGCACCTTCCCGGCAGCGTGCAGGAAAATCTCCGCCGGGCCGGCGAGATTCCCGACTGGCACGTCGGCCGCAACTCGCTCGCCATCGAATGGGTCGAACACCGCCACTGGATGTTCACCGCAAATCTCCCTCCGCTCGCCCTCGCGCCCGGTGACAGGCTGCGCTTCCACGCCGACGTTCTCGACTACTCCGGCTGGCTCCTCCTCGACGGTCATCCCGTCGCCGAATTTCGCGGTCCGCATCAACCAACGTCGATCGATGTCACCGCCGCCCTCGCGACTCCCGGCCCACACGAACTCGCGCTCGTCTTCGCTGCTCCGCCTGAGGAGCACGGTCAACTCGGGTACACGTCCCAAGCTCGCGCCTTCAAACCGCGCTATGACTACGGCTGGGATTGGTGTGTGCGCGTCGTCCCCATCGGTGCCGCCGGCCACCTCGCCGTCGAACGCCGGGCGACGCCAGCCATTTCCCTCCTCGGTGTCACCACCGCGCTCTCGACTGATCTCGCCCACGGATGCGCCATAGTCCGCGTCGCCACCGAGCCATTTCCCCGCTCCCTGTGCGTCGAAGTCCGCCTCACACTCGCACTCGCTGGCCACACGCTCGCCACCGCGATTTTTCCGCTCCTGCCATCGGATTCCACCGCGTCCTTCTCCCTCGACGTTGTCCGCCCCGCCCTTTGGTGGCCCAACGGTCTCGGCGATCCGACGCTCCACGAGTTCACCGTCGAAATTCTCCGCGACGGTCAACTGCACGAACGCTGGCACCGCCGCGTCGGCTTTAAGCATGTCGCGTGGCAACCCTGCGAAGGCGATCCCGCCGACGCGCTGCCCTGGCTTTGCGTCATCAACGGACACCCGCTTTTTCTCCAAGGCGTCAACTGGACGCCCATCCGGCTGTGTTATCTCGATACGACGCCGGCCGAGTCCGCTCACCTCGTCACGCTCTATCGCGACCTCGGTTGCAATCTCCTCCGGGTGTGGGGTGGTGCCACGCTCGAAACGGAATCGTTCTACGATGCCTGCGATCACGCCGGTCTCCTCGTCTGGCAGGAATTTCCGCTTTCCTCCTCAGGCATGGACAGCCGCCCACCCGACGATCCCGCATTCATCGACGAACTCGCGGCCATCGCGCGCCACTTCATCCGCGCACGCCAACACCACGCCAGCCTCCTGCAATGGTGCGGCGGCAACGAACTCCACACCGAAGGGACCACTCCCGACGGCCCGCGGCGCCGCCCGCTCGATCTCTCGCACCCCGCGCTCGCCGCGCTCGCCTCCCTCGTGGCCGACGAAGATCCGACGCACCGGTTCCTGCCGACTTCGCCCTATGGCCCTCGCCTACATGCCACGGCGGCAGAGTTCGGCCGCGGCTTCCACCATGAAGTTCACGGCCCCTGGGGACTTGGTGATTTCCCGACCCGCGCCGATTGGGAGACCTATTGGCGCAACGACGACTCGCTTTTCCGCGGCGAAGTCGGCGTCGCCGGCGCGAGCCCGCTCGATCTCATCCAACGTCACGCCGGGGCCGAAGTCCCATGGCCGCCCACCAACGCCCTCTGGCAACACTCCTCCGGCTGGTGGACGCAGTGGAACCGCTTCGCCCCCGTGCTCGCCGATCTCCCTCTCGACACGGCTCTCGCCCGCTACGTCGAACTCACCCAGCGCGAACAGGCGGAGTGTCTCGCAATGGCCGCGCGCCTCACCAAGTCCCGTTTTCCCCGCTGCGGTGGTTTTCTCATCTGGATGGGGCACGACTGCTTTCCGTGCCTCGCCAACACCTCGATCATCGATTGCGAGCACCGCCCGAAGCCCGTCGCTCAAGCAATCGCCACGGTCTTCCGTGCCGAATCCTGAAACGCCATCTGGACGGGGTCATGCATCGACTCTTGATCGCATCGCCGACGGTAAGGGAATCGACCGCGACTCACGCCCGAACCTGCATCACGAGCGGAATCGTCTTTTTGCGGTAGCGCCGGGAATCGTCTTCCTCCGGACCCGCCGGAGGAGTCGCAATGCGGGCCAGCAGCCAGGAAGCGCGGGGCAATTTACCGCAAATCCGTTTTCGGAGGAGCCATCCGGACGGGGTCCGCTGATTGCAATATCGAATGTCCCAGCAGTCGTGGTCGCACGCTGGGAGACTCAGGCGGAGTTTGCGGAAGAATGGGGTAATATTTGGCCGGGAGATGGCAAAAAAAGAGTTGGCAAAAAAGTCGGGGAACCGGTGGGAATGGAATTATTTGAGCAACCTCACCCTCGGGAAAGAAGGCCCATGCTCGTCCTTTTTTTGCCACCCATTTTTTTGCCAAAAGGATTGGTGGTTTTGGCCCCAGCCCCAGCCAGGCCGGAGGATTGGTTTTTTCCCCTGTCCCCAATCCTTTGTCATGCCGCGCGCTTCTCCCCTTTGGCATGAAACAATCCTCTGGCTGAGGGCCGGTCCGAAACCGGCCGACGGCGGCCGTATTCGGGTTGCGAGTAATCAGGGTGCTGCTCCGATCGCGCCCAGCGGGACTCACCCTTATGCATATCTGCAATCAACATCGTGCGGCCTGGCGAGGCGGACGTGCACGCCATGCGCTGAAGCTCGCCGGCCTCCTTTGGCTGGGAATTGCCAGCCTCGCTCCCGCCGGAGCCGCGGATTTCTTTCTGGCTCCAACCGGCCGCGATACGAATCCCGGGACCGAAACGAGACCATTCGCGACGCTCACCCGCGCCCGCGACGCCGTCCGGGCTCAGAAGCGCCTCGCGCCCAACCGCGATTACGCGGTCGCGATCCGTGGTGGAGTGTATCGCGTCACGGAGACGATCGTATTCTCCCTCGAAGATTCCGCCGCCGCTGGCTACACGATTACCTACGCCGCCCATCCGGGCGAGACGCCGATCTTCACCGCCTCGGTTCCCGTCACGGGCTGGCGGAAGGACGGCGCGGCCTGGACCGCGAAACTTCCGGCGGAGGTACGACCATTCCTCACGATGTCCGATCGCGCCGGTCGCCTGCCGCGGGCTCGCACTCCGGCGTTTTCGCCCTCGAAGGACTATCGCGCCGTCGAATCACTCGATCGCTTCACGCTGCCGTTTCCGCCGGGCGCGCTCGAAAACTGGCCCGACCTCGCCGGCGCCGAGTTGGTGATTCGTCCGAACTTCGGCTGGATTCTCAACATCCTGCCGCTCGAGTCGGTCGACATCGCCGCCGGTCTCGCGCGCACGCGCATTCCGGCGAGCTACCCCATGGTGCGGATCCGCTGGGGCCTGCGCGACGTGAACGCCAAGGGCACGGCGTGGATTGAAAACATCCGCGCCGCGCTGGACGAGCCGGGCGAATGGGTGCTCAACCAGAGTCAGCGCACGGTCACGTTGCTGACGCGCGACGGTGCCGTGCCCGACGGTATCGAGGCGCCGCAACTCACGGAGATGATTCGGGTCGAGGGCGTGATTGACTACGACGGGCCGCGCGATCAACCCGTGCGTGGTCTCGTGTTTCGCGGACTCGCCTTCACGGGCGGAGATCGCTGGCCTTGGGAAAAAGATCGGAGCGGTTCCACGTTGCAGCATGACTGGGAGATGTTCGACCGACCGACGGCGCTCGTGCGGCTGCGCGGGGCCGAGCAGATTCGTTTCGAGCGTTGCCGCTGGTTCAACAGCGGCGGTGCGGGCCTGCGGCTCGATTTGCACGCGCGGCAAAACCAAGTGAGCGACTCCGTTTTGGAACACCTCGGGGGAGCAGGCATCGTGCTCGCGGGTTATGGCCCGGGCACCAAGGACGTGAACCGGAGGAGCGAAATCCTGCGCAACCGGATCCATCACGTCGGCGAGATTCTCTGGCAGGGTGCGGCGATCAGCGTGTGGCAGAGCGGGGAAAACCGACTCGCGCACAATCTGATTCACGACACGAACTACACGGCGATCACCGTGAGCGGCCGTATCGCCTGGAATCGCGACGGCCGGGGCGACGGTTGGCGCACGATTCGCTGGTCCGAAATCGCGGCGGCGGGCGGGCCGGCGCCGCAGACCGGCCCCGGCGCGCCGCGCCCGACCTGGGAACAACGCGCGCCGTACCTGCATGGCCGCAACAATATCGTCGAGCAAAACGAAATTCACGATGTGATGCAGCGCCTCTGGGACGGCGACGCGATCTATGTTTCCGGCACCGGCGCCGGCAATGTCGTCCGCGAGAATTTCATTCACGACTGCCTCGCGGAAAACATGGGCGAGGCCATCCGGTGCGACGACGACCAGCACGACACGACGATCGAGCGCAACGTGATCCTGCGCAACGGCGGCATGGGCACCGGGATCGCGATCAAGGGGCGCAACCATGTGCTTAATAATTTCGGCTCCAGGGCACAATTCGTGGGTGAAACGAGTGTATAAGTCGAAAGCGTGAGAGAATTCAAGGCAGCTGGGAAAGGGGCGGGTTGGGCAACTATCGCACCCACGTCCTCGCTCGCTCGGGGGCGGCCGGCGTG
>SXGU01224114.1_pt1 | contig 23303 bp, 21 predicted proteins | sample 3174531 | NCBI WGS metagenome assembly SXGU01 (sample SAMN11356863, study PRJNA531348) | freshwater metagenome | isolation source: freshwater sample F1-140 | place: China: Fuxian Lake, Yuxi | collected 2017-12-25
AGGCGGCATTACCCAACACATTGGCGCCTATCAGGTCCACAAAGAAGGCCAACTGATCACCTTCCTCGATACCCCAGGCCATGCCGCCTTTACAGCCATGCGCGCCCGCGGTGCCCAAGGCGCCGATATTGTGGTATTGGTGGTGGCCGCCGACGACGGCGTGATGCCGCAAACCCGCGAAGCCATCGCCCACGCCAAGGCCGCCCGTGTACCCATCATTGTTGCCCTCAACAAGATCGACAAACCCAATGCCAACCCAGACCGGGTAAAAAACCAGCTGGCAGAGTTGGAATTGGTACCCGATGAATGGGGCGGCAATACCATCGTTGTGCCCGTTAGCGCCAAGCAACGCATGGGCATCACCGACCTGCTCGCCTCCATCCTGTTGGTTGCCGATAGCGCCAAGATCAAAGGCAATCCCAAGGGTACCGTCATCGGCACGGTCATCGAGGCCGAACTGGATAAAAGCCGCGGCACGGTTGCCACTCTTCTGGTGCAAAACGGCACCCTCAAAAATGGAGATGTCATCGTTGCCGGCACCACCTATGGCAAGATCCGCGCCATGTACGACTTCAAACTAAAACCGATCCAAAAGGCTACCCCCGCCACCCCCATTTCCATCCTCGGGATGACAGGTGTCCCCTCCGCCGGTGAGATCTTTGAAGTTGTCTCCAACGAAAAAACCGCCCGCGAGATCGTAACCACCCGCCAACAAAACATCAAAGACGCCAACCAGGCCTCTAAAATGACCCTGGAGGACTTCTACGCCCGCTTTAAGGCCGGCGAACTAAAAGAACTCAACATCATCCTCAAGGCCGATGTCCAGGGTTCCTTGGAGCCGATCGTAAAAGAACTGAACGAACTGGCCAAAGCCAGCGCCAACGAGATCGCCCTCAAGGTTATCTATGCCGAAACCGGTAACATTGGCGAAAACGACGTCAACCTGGCCTCTGCCAGCAAGGCGCTCATTTTGGGCTTCAACGTCCAAGCCGATGCCAGCGCCCGCCGCCTGGCCGAATCGGAAGGTGTCTCCCTGCGCCTGTACGACATCATCTACCGCCTTACCGAAGACATCGACAAAGCCCTAAAAGGTATGCTCGAGCCCGAATTTGTTGAAAAACACGTTGGTTCCGCCCAGGTGCTGGCTGTCTTCCCCATTTCCAAGGTCGGCAAGATCGCCGGTTGCCGTGTGCTCGATGGCGAACTCAAACGAAGCAGCAAGTGCCGCCTAACCCGCGGCTCCGATATCATCTTCGAAGGGGAAATGGCTTCCCTCAAGCACGAAAAAGAAGATGTTCGCGAGATCCGCAACGGCCAGGAGTGTGGCGTAGGCTTCAAAAACTTCAACGACGTCCTGGTAGGCGATATGCTCGAATGCTATACCCTGGAAAAGAAAAGCTAATTTTGGGGTATCATTAGAGGAAGCAAGGTAAAAATGCCTAAAGGTGTACGTTTACAAAAGATCGCGGATAGGATCCGCGAGGAAATATCAGATCTGCTCCTCAAGCAGATCAACGACCCGCGCCTTGCGCAGGTCTTCGTAACAGATGTAAAAGTAGACAGAGAACTGGCCTACGCCGATGTATACGTCTCTGCCATCGAGGGGCGCCCACGCGCCCCTGAAGTACTAAAAGGCCTTGAAAGCGCCAGCGGCTTTTTAAGGCACGCACTCAGCGGTATCGTTGACCTGCGTACCTTCCCTAAATTGCGCTTCCATTGGGATCCGACCCCCGAAAATGCCGACCACATCGAAAAGGTTTTGGCAGAGCTTCGCAACGGACAAAAATAAACCTCAACTGTATAAAGGTAACCATGAACGAAATCGATATCCAGATCAAAAGCCTGCTCCACTCCGCCCAAAACATCCTGGTCGTTTCCCACGTGCGCCCCGATGGCGACGCGATCGGAAGCTGCCTTGCTTTGGGGCTTGCGCTTAAAAACGCCGGCAAAAATGTAGAGATGGTGCTCAACGACGGCGTTCCCGCTTCTTTTAACCACCTGCCCGGCCACGAATTGATCCTCAAATCCCCTACCCGCGAGGCCGACCTGTTTATCACCGTCGACTGCGCCGATTTCAGGCGCACCGGCAAACAATTCGAAACCCACCGCAAGCCCGAGATCAACATTGACCACCACGTGACCAATGAAAAATACGGCCAGATCAACCTGATCGAGCCAGAATCGGTGGCTACCTCGGCAGTGCTCACCGGCCACCTCGAAGAATGGGGCCTGGAGATCACCAAAGACATCGCGGCCAACCTCGCCACCGGCATCGTAACCGATACCCTTGGCTTCCGCACCTCCAATACCACCAGTACAAGCCTGCGCCAGGCCGCCAAATTGGTAGACCTCGGCATCGATATGCCCAACCTCTACAACCGTGCCCTGGTCAGCCGCACCTTTCAGGCTGCCAAATACTGGGGCGCCGGCCTCAGCAGCCTCACCACCCTCGATGGCATCGTCTACGCCACACTGCGCCTTGAAGACCGCATGGCAGCCGGTTACGGCGGCAGCGATGACGCCGACCTGATCAACGTCATCTCCGCCATCGACGACCACGTGGTGGGCATGATCTTTGTAGAACAACAAGGCACCGTCAAGATCAGCTGGCGCGCCCTGCGCCCCAACATCGATGTCTCCAAGATCGCCACTTTCTTCAATGGCGGCGGGCACAAAGCCGCTGCCGGCGCCGATATCGTGGGCGACCTGGCCGAGATCCAAACCCGTGTTCTTTCAAAAACACGTGAAATGCTCAATTTGTAAGGGGGACGGAGAATCTAATTATGGATTACAACGACAACACTGACAACAACATCAAGAACGCCGTTTCTGGTGTTTTGGTGGTAGATAAACCCATTGGCCTCACCTCGCACGATGTGGTCAACAAGATCCGCTACGGTACAGGCATCCGCCGCGCTGGCCACACCGGTACGCTGGACCCTCGCGCCTCCGGCGTCCTGGTCATCCTCGTCGGCCCTGCCGTACGCCTTAGCGAATTTGTCTCCGCTTCCGACAAGCGCTACCAGGCCATCATCCGCATGGGCGCCAGCACCGATACCTTCGATGCCGACGGCCGTTTTGTTAAACCCCCGGTAGACGCACTCGATATCACCGAAGAACAATTCGACGCCGCCCTCAAAAACTTCGTCGGCGAGATCACCCAAACACCGCCGCCCTACTCCGCCATCAAGGTAAAGGGCCGCCGCGCCTACGACATGGCCCGCAAAGGCGAGGTTGTCGAACTGGCCCCCCGCACCATCAATGTATACAGCCTCGAGACCCTCGAGTGGGCACCCCCTGAGGCAGTCGTCGACGTCCATTGTTCCAGTGGCACCTATGTGCGCTCGCTGGCCAACGACCTCGGCGAAGCGCTTGGCTGTGGTGGCTACCTCATCGGCCTGCGCCGTACCAAAAGCGGCCGCTTTAGCCTTCGCGATGCCACCCCCCTGCGCAAACTGGAAGATGCCTTCCGCGCCGGCAACTGGTACCAATACCTCATCCCCGCCGCCGAAGCACTGGGAGAATGGCCTGCCATCGAACTCGACCCCGATATGGTAGACGCCGTTGCCCACGGCCACCGCATCCCGGCCGACCCATCGGTTATCCCGGGCGCCAAAAACCTGGTGCGCGGTGTTAGCATGGCTGGCGAACTGATCGCCCTGATGGAACTGGATCCCCATACCAGCGAATGGCAGCCCAAAAAGGTCTTCTATTCCTGATCCGCTCCGGCCATCCACGCGACCAATATGCCCCTCACCGCATTCGAAAACCTGCCCACCCTTAAAGCCAGCTGGTTAACTATTGGCATCTTCGATGGCGTCCACCGCGGACACCAACATATTATGGCCACCCTCACCCAGGGTGCCCATGCCAGCGGCGTGCCCGCCGTAGCCATCACCTTTGACCCGCACCCAGCCACCATCCTGGCCGGAGTGCCCATGCCTCGCCTTACCACTCCTGAAGAAAAACACCAACTACTAACCAACCTCGGTGTAGACCACGTTATTGTGCTGCCATTCAACCAACACATCGCCAATATGGGCGCCCTGGAATTCATCACCGCCACTCACCAGCGGCTGCACTTTAGCCAGCTCATCACCGGCCACGATTTTGCCCTTGGCCGCGGCCGGGAGGGAAACCACACCCTCATCAGCACCATTGGCCAAACGCTCGGTTTTTCTCAAACCTTGCTCAGCGCCATCGAAGAAGATGGCAGCGTCATCTCCTCCACCAACATTCGCAATGCCGTAACCACCGGCGCCTTTGGCTCGGTTACCACCTGGCTCGGCCGCCCGTACAACCTTTCCGGCCCCGTCGTCCATGGCGATGGCCGCGGCCGAACGATCAACATCCCTACCAGCAATGTCAATTTCCCCGCCGAAAAGGTGTTGCCTGCCCCTGGCGTGTACGCCTGCGTGGTTGAGGTATCCGGCCAAACCCACTATGCGGTAGCCAACTTTGGCTTTAGGCCAACCTTCAGCCAGGCAGCCCCCCAACCCCGCCTCGAAGCCCACCTGCTGGACTTTAGCGGAGACTTGTACGGCCAACATATGCAGGTAGAATTTATCCAACGCATCCGGCCAGAGGTCAAATTCAACGGCGTGCAAGAACTTATAACCCAGATCAACAAAGACATTCTGGTCACCCGTGGCATCTTCAGCCTCGAATGATCTTCCCCACATCACAACCAACTTAACCAAAAAGCGCCCTTCGTAACCAACCGAAGGGCGCTTGTACGTACAGGCGGACTTTTTTACATAAGCCAGTTACCCGCCGTGCACCAAACGCGGGTCCAGCACGTCGCGCAAGGCGTCGCCGATTAGGTTGAACGACAACACCGTGATCATAATGGCCGCCCCCGGGAAAAACACCAAAAAAGGCGCGCTAAATACACTATTTCGTTCCGCGCCCATCATCAGGCCCCATTCAGGGGTTGGCGGCTCGGCGCCCAGGCCCAAAAAGCTCAGCGCGGCCGCGCTCAGAATGGCCGATGCGATGCCCAAGGTACCCTGAACGATCAACGGGGTCAGCGAATTGGGCAAAATGCGGGTGAATAAAATGCGCAGGTCGCTGGCGCCCAACGATTTGCTGGCCATCACATAATCCAGCTCCCGCACCGAAATAACACTGGAGCGCACCACGCGGGCAAAGATCGGGATCTCAATGATCGCGATCGCCAACAACGCGTTGATCAGTCCTGGCCCAAGCACGCTAACGATCGCGATCGCCAAAAGCAAGCTGGGGAAAGCCATCAAAATATCCAGCGTACGCATGATCAGGTCATCGATCCATCCGCCCAAAAAGCCGGCAATGGCGCCCAGCAAGCCACCTACAATAATGGCAAGGGTAACGGTGCTAAGGCCTACCTGCAAAGAAAGCCTCGCCCCAAAAACAATTCGGCTAAACAGATCACGCGTATTGCCATCTACGCCCATCAGGTGTTGCTCCTGTGCAGGGTCGCAACCCAAAACATGGACGCAAGGCGGGGTACGTCGCTTTACGCCTGTATCCAATGGTACGATCGGGTCATACGGGGCGATCACCTCCGCGAATATCGCGAAAATGGTGAGCACACCCAGCAACACCAGCCCAAGCCGTGCGCTGCTGTGGCTCAAAAACCGTTTAAATGCCAACAAGGCTGGGTTGTCACGGTAATGGATCGACTCCGCTCTAAGGGTAGGTACAGCGTTTTCGGCCATTACTTCAACCTCACTCTCGGATCCAAATATGCGTACGAAACATCTACGATCAGGTTGGTGATCACAAAAATGAAGGCGATCACCACCGAAAAGCCCTGTACCACCGGGTAGTCGCGGCTAAGGATCGCCTCAACCATGCGGCTGCCCACGCCGGGCAGCGAAAAGATCGTTTCTGTTAGCACCGCGCCAGAGAGCAACCCACCGGTTTGGATGCCGATAATGGTAACGATCGGGATCAGCGCGTTGCGCAAGGCATGCTTGCGAATGACAAGCAAGTGACGCAAACCCTTGGCCTTGGCAGTTCGGATGTAATCCTGTCCCAACACCTCCAGCAACGCTGAGCGCGTCATGCGCGCGATAACCGCCAGCGATATGGTACCCACAGCGGCGGCAGGCAAGATCAAATGCTTGATGGCATCGCCAACCAGCTTGAAATTACCAGTGATCAGGCCATTCAAAATGGCGCTGTTAGAGATCAATTGAACAACGAAGACCCTAAAACCGGTCTTCTCGGTAATTCCCCATTCCTTCACCAAATTGGTCACCGAAATGCCCGCGGTAAGGCGGCCACTGGGTGGCAATGAAAAAGGAGTGTCCTTTAGGGTGATGGCAAAAAAGAAAGCCAACAACAAGCCCAGCCAAAAGACAGGCATGCTCACGCCGATATTCGCCCCCACCATCGTCAAGGTATCTATAAAACTATTGCGGTTCAACGCGCTTACAACCCCCATCGCTATCCCCAGCACCGTGGCAAAGATCATCGCGAAAAAGGTCAGTTCCATCGTCATCGGCACACGTTCGGCGATCACGGTGGTGATCGGCCGTTTGTCTTTAAGAGAAGTGCCGAAATCCCCTTGCGCCAAATTGGCGACATAAATAACAAATTGCTCCGGAATACTCTTATCCAAGCCAAAGCGTTTTTCATAAGCATTGCACGCTTCTTCGGTCGCTCGCTCACCCAACATTACAGAACAAGGGTCCCCAGGCACAGACCTGGTAATAATAAACGTAACAACCAAAATTCCCAGCAAAACCGGGAAGATCAATAACAACCTTCTGATCAAAAATTGAGCCATGCGTAACTCCGGGAAAGAGTTAAGAGAATGGGGCAAGGTAGCCCTTGCCCCATTCAATTTAGTACAAAATGAACTTACTCAGCCGGCTGGTTGATGCCCTTGGGCCCAAGCAGGTCGAGGAAGTACTGGTAGGTACCAGTGTTGCCCTTGCGGTACATGTTGTTCCAGTCGAGGCCGGCGCTGAAGGTAGCGACGACATCGTTGGCATCGAGGGTGGCGCCGTTGGAGAACACCACACCCTGCTTGAGGGTACAGGTCCAAACGGTGGCATCTTCGTTACCAACACACTCTTCAGCCAAGTCAGGCTTCGGAGCAGCGGAACCCCAATCGAAGGTGTACAGCTTGCTGAACAGTTGGTTACAAGCGCGGAAGGAAGAACCATCGGTTTCATCAGCACACATCAGGGAGACGGGCTCGCCATCCTGGCTGAAGATCAGGTTGCCATCAGCGGTCTTCATCTGGGGGAAGTTCTCATTGTACGGTCCGAGCACCACGTTCTCTACAGCGCTGCTGAAGGCCAGCTGGGTGGTGCCATGGGCAACCACGATGGCGGGCATGTGCTGGGCATACAGTTGGTTGATCTCATCGTACAGAGCCTGGCGGGCAGCCGGATCGCCCAGCTTGCCGGCCTTGAGGATGCGCTCCTCAATGTCGGGGTAAGCGGTACCGAAGGACTTGCTGGAGCTGGTCAGGAAGACATCATACCAGTTGGTGGCATCAGGGTAATCCTCAGACCAACCAAGGAAGAACATCTGCTTCTCGCTCGCGCGGACAGAAGGCAGGTACTCAGCCCATTCTTGCTTCTCCAAGGCAACATCGATGCCAAGGTTCTGGACCAACTGGGCCTGAACAGCTTCGGCGATCTTGTCGGGTTGGGGGAAGTAGGGGCGAGTGCGGACGGAGTAGGACAGGGTGATGGTCTGGCCGAAGTCAAAACCAACGCTCTGCAGCATCTCAACAGCCTTGGCAGCATCGAAGGCCGGCACAGCGAAGCCATCGGTGAAACCGGGCTTTACGGCAGGCGGTACGAACTGGGTAGCGGCGATTGAGCCATTAGCATAGAAATCGTCAACAAGCTTCTGCTTGTCGATGGCCATGGCAAAAGCCTGGCGGACGGTCTCGTTATCGAACGGAGCCTTGCTGTTGTTGAGGCCGATGTACAGGAAGTTGTTCACCTTGCGGGGATACAGCTTGATGTTGGCATCCGCTTCGATCAAAGCAACGTCATCAGCAGTGACCTCGGCAATACCGCTGGTGTTGCCGGCCTGAAGGTCGGTCAAACGGGCAGCGGATTCAGCACCCCACTTGAGGGTGAAGCTGCTGTTGGCAGGGGCCTCACCAAAGTAGTTGGGGTTGGGCTCAAAGGTCATGTGGGAACCGCGCACCCATTCCTTAAGCACGTAGGGGCCGGTACCAACAGGGTTGTCGTTGAAGGCAACACTATCGCCGCCGGTCTCAGCGAGGAAATCGGCATCATAAATGTCGAAGGCCTCAACCGAAGCAACCTTCGGAATGAAAGCAGGTTCAGGATTGCAGAAGCTGAACACAACGGTGTGCTCATCGGTAGCTTCAATGCTCTTCACATTGCCACCATAATCGCAGTTGGGGGCTTCCAACTTCTGTCCGGCATAGGCCGGGGCTTCCTCAGCGGCAGGGGCCTCGGCTGCGGGGGCTTCAGCAGCGGGGGCTTCGGCAGCAGGGGCTTCGGTCGCGGCGGGGGCACCGCAAGCGGCCAGCAGCATGCTAACCAATACCATCAAGGAAAGCAAAACAAACATAGATCGTTTCATCTGTTTCTCCTCCAAGAGAAAAAATAGGTGTATAACACACCATCACCCCGAATAGAGTGATACATAATTATACAATAAATTTCTATCGGCAGATTGCCCAAATGGATGATTAAACTATCATTCAAAGGTGAAATTCGCCACAATTGAACCTATTTTTTTGCCAATTCGGCAATTTACTCCCACACACCTGCCATTTTTCTGCCACAATGCGCGCATTTTCCGCCCCGCAATAATAAACTCTCCACTTCGTACCCCCTCCTTCTGATGGCAATCCTTCCACACCCGGCACAAACACTGTCCTCATATCCACCACGGCTGCCAGCCAAATTGCCGGCATACACATGCCGCAATCCCAACTCAAGCCCAATTTCAACCGCCTGCGTAACCGAATGCGCGCTGGTTGGCGCTGCCTTTTGCCGGTGGTAGCGAGGAAAAAATGCGCTGATGTGCCACGGGATTTCTCGGCCACGTTTGCCGATCTGCTCAGCCATTGCCACAAGTTCTTCCTCACTGTCATTCATTCCCGGTACCAGCAAGGTTACGATCTCCACCCACAATCCTTCCTCTAATGCCATATCGATACAATCCAAAACAAGGGCAAGCGTACCACCCAATTTTCGGTAGGTGCGGTCGTTCAGGCTTTTCAGGTCAATCTTAAGCCCGTCCATTCTGGGCGCCAGCAATCTCAATGCCTGCCGGCTGCCATACCCGTTAGAGACCATCGCCGTCCGCAAGCCAGCTTCCTTGGCCGCATCAAAGAGATGTGCCGCCCATTCTGTTGTAATGAATGGTTCGTTATAAGAGGAAACCACCGAACCCGCGCCGTAGTGTTTTGCCGCCTGCACCACGCCACGGGCATCCACGAATCTCATGCTTCCCACGGCAGCGTCGCAATCTTCATCGCGCAACAGTTGCGAGGTAAACCAATTTTGGCAATAATCGCAATGAAAATTGCACCCCAACATGCCAAAAGTCAGCGCGATGCTGCCAGGCATAAAATGGAAAAAAGGTTTTTTCTCGATCGGGTCAGGTTGCAATCCACTTACATATCCCCACGGCGCCATCAACCGGCCATCCATGTTCAACCTTACCTGGCAAATGCCCCGCTTGCCGGGCCCCAATTTGCACCCATGGCCGCAAGCTAGGCAACGCAAGCGGCCATCCGGCAATCGCTCCACCAGGCTGGCCGGCCTAACATGGCTGTCTACCACTTCTGCCGCGTTCATCAATACCACTACCATTCTTGGTTATAATCAACCAATGTTTTCAGTATGTATTCAGGCCGGCGGCAATTCAACCCGCATGGGTATGGATAAAGGGCTGATGCTCTTCAACGGCCAACCGCTTGCCTTGCGCATTGCCCGCCGGTTTGAACACCACAGCCCCGATATTTTTATGGTATCCAACCAGGCCAGTCAGTACCAAACACTCGGTTTTCCTGTTCATTCAGACCACCAGCCCGGGCAAGGGCCACTTGGTGGCTTGTTTACCGCGCTGCACTTGGCCCAACAACCCTTGGTGGCGGTTGTCGCTTGCGATATGCCCTTTGCCAACCCGGCCCTCCTTGAATATATGGCCAGTATTGCCGAATCAGAAATGGCGGATGTGGTCATTCCGCGCCTAAACGGCCAATACGAACCGTTGCATGCAATTTACCGCCGGCAGCCGTGCCTTGCCTACATCGATGAAGCGCTGCAATCCGGCGAACGGCGTGCCATTGGCTGGTTCCCAAAAGCATCCATTCATCCCATCGGCGCCGATCAAATCCGCCTGCTGGATCCGCACAGCATCACCTTCACCAACGTCAACACCCCGGCCGAATTTTCCCTGGCCGAACGGGTAGACCTCGCGCTCGACCAACACCATTCAGCCTAACGCACCACCAATACCGGGCACGGAGAGTGCGACACGATCTTGTCGCTGGTGCTGCCCAAGATCAGGGTCGCCAGCTTGCCATGGCCGCGAGAGCCAACGATCACCACATCCACCTCGCGTACGCTGGCGACCTCAATGATCGCCTCGGCTGCTGGCCCTTCCAGTACTTCAATGTGCATCTTGCCAGTAAAATGCCCCAACGCCTTCAACCCCTCTTCCACAATCGCATTTGCCTGATCCAAACGGTCATCGATGATCGTTTGTAATATTGGTTCACCCAAAAAACCCGGGATCGGATCGTACGCCACAACCAGATAAATATCACTGGTTCCCATCCTGCGTGCCAGTTCCCCTGCGCTATTGGCAGCCTTGATCGAACAAGGCGAACCATCAACCGCAACCAACATTTTTTCAAACATTCGCACCTCCGCATTGTAATTGGTCACTTAAAGTATAAAATGCTTCCCAATCAAAATCAAACCGTTGCCGTGCTACAATAGAATTGGACGCACAACCGATCTTTTATAGGAGTTTCAATGGCTACATCTGTTCACCAACGCTGGCAAGAGATCGTTGCCCGTTACACCCACCCATCCACGCTGCGCAGTATTTGGCAAATTGTCAACTCTCTGGTTCCGTTTGTGGCCATATGGGTGGCCATGGTTTACAGCCTTCAGGTGGGTTATTGGCTAACCCTGTTGCTCTCTGTTCCCGCCGCAGGTTTTATGGTTCGCCTGTTCATCATCTTTCACGATTGCACCCACGGTTCCTTCTTCAGCAGCACCAAAGCCAACACCTTGGTTGGCAGCTTTATTGGTGTTTTGGTCTTCACTCCCTTCGAGCAATGGCAGCGCGACCATGCCATTCATCACGCAACCGCCGGCAACCTCGATAAACGCGGCACCGGCGATGTCATGACCATCACCGTACGCGAATATTTGGCTTTGCCATGGTACAAAAAAGTGGGTTACCGCATACTGCGCAACCCGCTCATTCTGTTCACCATCGGCTCGCTGATCGACTTTGTTATCCTGCATCGCCTGCCCACCAAAACCAGTGGCAAACGAGAACTGCGCAGCGTCTGGTGGACCAATTTCTTCCTGGCCGCCCTGATCATCATCCTCGGCCAAACCATCGGCTGGCTCACCTTGCTGGCCGTCGAGTTGCCCATCCTCTTCTTTGCCTGCAGCGCCGGCGTATGGATGTTCTACGTTCAACACAATTTCGACGGCACTTACTGGGAACGCCAAAAAGGCTGGGACTTCCTTAAAGCAGGCATGGATGGCAGTTCATTCTACAAACTCCCTGCCATACTCAACTGGTTTACCGGCAATATTGGCTACCACCACATCCATCACCTCGCCCCGCGCATCCCCAATTACCTGTTGCCGCGCGCCTACCGCGAGAATCCCCTCTTCCACATCAAGCCACTCACCATCCGCCGCAGCCTAAAAAGCCTGGCCTACCGCCTGTGGGATGAAGATGGCAAAAAACTGGTCAGTTACGCCGTTCTAAACAAATACAAAAACAATCCAGCCTAAACATGGCAAAATCAATAACCGCGAGTTAAATACAAACAGCCTGCCAATTTTGAGATCCCTCAAAAAGCAGGCTGTTTTTGTGTCCTGGGCGGGAATCGAACCCACGTCGGAGCCTTAGGAGTGCCCAGTTCTATCCACTGAACTACCAGGACGCGAAACCGAATTATAACTCACAATCTCCGCCATCGGCAGGCTTGCCACCCCGCCTTATTCGTTGCGCGCCAATTCACGGCATATCTCTCGCGCCAACCCTGGGCCCTTAAAGATCATCCCGGTATAGATCTGCACCAGCGATGCCCCAAGATCCAGCTTGCGTTTCGCATCCTCGGCGCACATAATGCCACCCACCCCAATGATCGGCACCCGCCCATTAACCAGCCGGGCGGTTTTTTCCAGTTGCTTGTCACTCAGCTGCCGCAACGGTGCCCCGCTCAGGCCACCACCCTCTGCTGCCAACGGGTTGCCCTCTGCCCCCGCCCGAGCCAACGTGGTATTGGTGGCGATCACGCAATCCATTTCCTGCTCCAAGATCACCCCAACCGCGTCCTCCAGTTGGGCGTCGCTTAAGTCTGGTGCCAGTTTTACTGCCATCGGCAAACGTTTTTTATGGGTGGTCTCTTCCAAACGCCGTTGCTCATTCAGCGCTTTTAGCAAACCTGTTAGCTCCTGCCGGCCTTGCAGGTCACGCAGGCCAGCCGTATTCGGCGAGCTGATGTTGATGGCGATATAGTCGGCATATGGCGAAAAGTTTTGCAAAAGGCTCAAATAATCCAGCACCGCTTCTTCATTGGGGGTTTCTTTATTTTTGCCAATGTTCACCCCCAGCACAAACGGGTAAACGGGCAATTTTTTTGCACTCCGCGAAGTTATGCCGCTCACACGTTCGAGCATGCCCCTCTCCAGGTTAGGGTTCAGCCGCCCTTGCGCAAATTCCGCCCCCAAGCTCGGAAAACCCATCCGGTTGATCACGCCTTCTTCCTTTACCAGGCGAAACACACGCGGCGTTGGGTTACCCGCTTGCGGTCGCGATGTTACAGTACCCATTTCAATATGTCCAAAACCCAGGCTGCCCAACCCCCTCAACGCTACCCCATCTTTGTCGTAGCCGGCCGCCAGGCCAACCCGGTTCTTAAATTGCAGGCCCATCACTTCCACCGCTTGCGCGGGGGCGGCAAACGCCATGCCCAACAATCCACGGACCGGCGCCACCGCCCCGGCCAACCGCATCAGGTCCAGCGTCAGTTTGTGTGCCGTTTCTGGCTCCAATTTAAACAATTGCGCTTTTATCTGCTCATACATCCAGGCTATTTTTTCCTCAATTCTTCCAACACTTTTTGCGCCCGCCGTTGGCGCGTTTCGGCTTGTTTGGCCTCAGCAACATACATCGCCCACTCGCGCCGATGGGTAAACGACATGCCATCAAAACTTTGCCGCAGATTCGGCGCTTCAGCCAATGCTTGCTCCAGTTCAGCCGGCAACACGATCACCCGCTCTTCCAGGTCTTCCCAAAAGGTCACTTCCACCATATCTCCAAAAGTCAGGCCCGCCTTTTGTCGGATCTCCTTCAGCACGATCAACACATGGCATGGCCCGCCCATCCTCACCATACTCCCGCGGTAAGGGTGCCCGGCGATCAAGGCTTGTATCTTCAGCCGCTTTTTGCCAAACAGCGCCTCAATATCCAGCGGAACCTCCACATAGGCGCCTGGGCCACCGGGATCTAACAGCGGCGCCCGAAAGCGAAAACGAGGTAAAGGATCGCTGTGGTTACTCATGGTTGGTCAAAATAAGTGGGCCTACCTGGTTCGTGAAGATGGGCAAGCGCCTCACGCAACATATACAAACGTGTACGCCCTTCCGAAAGCGGCGGAAGGTCCTCCAGCCCAAAGAAACCCACCTCACTGGTTTCAAAACTGCCGCGTGCCTGGCCGCCTGCTAGGCTGCACAAAAACACCATCTTATAAGCATGGAAAAACTCCAGCCATGGTTGGTCGGTATTATGGTTATATACCGCCGCCAACTTGTCCACCCGCACATCAAAGCCACTTTCCTCGCGCACCTCGCGCACGGCCATTTGCGCCGGCCCCTCGCCGATGTCTGCCCAGCCCCCCGGCATAGACCATCTGCCATCCACCACTTCGCGCACCAGCAACACCTTGCCATCCACAAACACAGCCGCCCGTACATCCACCTTGGGGGTGGGGTAGCCGTGCTGCATCGAAAACTGTTCGCGTACTTGCTCCTGGCTTAATTGGCTGTGGTTGGCAACCAACTCGGCGCTCAGCTCCTGAAACCGGCGGTAGCGTTGCAGGTCAAATTCGTTTTGGTTGTATGCCAAACCTGCCTGAGAGAGTGTGAACATCTCTCTCGCCAGTGCCAGCCATTTATCGCCTTCCATACTGCCTTACTTCACCGAATCAGCAATAAAGATGCGCGTGGCTTTCAGCAACGCCGGCTCCACAGCGCCGTTGGCCTCCCAGCGCGCCAGCATTTCGCTCATGCTAAGAACAGCATGCATCGCCACGCCAATGCGCGCCAAGCCCTCTCGCGCGCCGCTCTCCCTGTCCACCAGCACCACCACATCGTTTACCCGTAAACCCGCCTGCTTCAGCTTCTCAATGGCCTCAAACTTGCTGCCACCAGTGGTGGCCAGGTCATCGATCACAACTGCAACCTCACCGGGCTGGTACTGGCCTTCAATTGCCGCCTTGGTGCCGTACTCCTTCACTTCCTTGCGAGGGTATATCATCGGATACTCGCCCGCCAGGCAAACAGCCGTAGCGATCGGTATGGCGGCATACGGCAGCCCAGCTACTCGGTCAAATTTCAAATCTTGCAACAGCGGCAAATAGGTTTCGCCAACCAGCCGCAACAATTTGGGGTTGCTAATGATGTTGCGCAGATCAATATACATCGGTGAGACCAATCCGCTTTTTAGCGTAAACTGGCCAAACTTGATCGACCCGCTTTCCAGTAACCCATCAATGATCCTGTCTTTTAATGCCTGTTGTGTCATCTTTTTTCCTCTCACCCAATGTTTGAAGAACGCCCGTTGCGAAGTATCTCCCGGCTGGCCTCCGCCACGGTATCGCGATATTTCGCGGCAGCCAAACCGGCATCCTGCGCACGCGAGATGGCCCTGCTAACCGGCAGCAACACCCCTTTACCATCAGGCCGCAGCCCTGCCCGCAATGCCAGCGCCAGGTCGCCTCCTTGCGCGCCCACACCGGGCGCCAATAACCACGCCTGTGGGTTCACCTTTCTGATCCGCTCGATTGCCTGCGGTTGGGTTGCCCCGGCTACCAAGCCAATATTGCCATTGGTATTCCATTGGCCGGCCAGGCGGGCAACGTGCTCATATAGCAATTCTCCCCCCGCCAGCGGCAGGTCTTGCAGGTCGGCGCTGCCAGGGTTGCTGGTTTTACACAGCAAGAACACCCCTTTTTCCGGGTTGCCAATAAACGGGTCGATCGAGTCCTTGCCCAGATACGGGTTCAGGGTGATACAATCAGCGCCCAATCCCTCGAAGGCTGCCAAAGCATACGCCTCGGCAGTGGAAGAGATATCGCCCCGTTTTGCATCCAACACCACCAGTACCCGCGAACCCATCCGGTCGCTTTGTTCCCCAACAGCCAAGATCACCTCGCGCAGCGCCTGCCAACCGGCAGCCCCAAATTGCTCAAAAAAAGCGGCATTGGGCTTAAAGGCGGCGGTATACGGCGCGGTTTTGTTTACCAAATTGAGGCAAAACCGCAGCGCTCCATCCGCGCTGTTCACATCCAGGTCGGCTTTGTGCGGGTCCAGCCCTACGCATAATAACGAGCTGCTGTCATCCACCCGTCTTTCTAAAAAGCTAAAAAAGTTTTCCATTCCCTTGTTAGGCCTTGCCCAATACCATAGCCAGCAGCGCCATTCTCACATACAAGCCATATTCCATCTGCCTAAAATACGCGGCGCGCGGGTCATCATCAAAATCAGGGCTGATCTCGCCCACCCGCGGCAGCGGGTGCATCACGATCATCTCTTTTTTGGCTGGCTTCATCACTTCAGGGTCGATCACATACGCGCCCTTCACTTTTTCATACTCTTCAGCGTCTTCAAAGCGTTCCTTTTGCACCCGGGTCACATACAGCACATCCGTCTCGGGCAGCACTTTTTCCAGCGTGCCATACTCCGCCTGCGGTATGCCCTTCTCTTTCACCTCATCCATTACATTTTGCGGCATTCGCAAGATCTCGGGCGATACGTAATTCAATTTCACGTTGAACAGCGAAGCCAGCCGCGCCAGCGAGTGCACGGTGCGTCCGTATTTCAAGTCGCCCAGCATGGTAATGGTCTTGCCATCGATCTGCCCCACCCCAAGTTCCTCAAAGATGGTGAACAGATCCAGCAGGGCCTGGGTTGGGTGTTCCCCCACCCCGTCGCCAGCGTTGATGATCGGCTTGCGGGCAGCCTTGGCCGCGATGGCGGCGCTGCCGGTTTCAGGATGGCGAAGCACGATCACGTCGGCGTAACATTCCAGCGTTCGCACCGTATCGGCCAGGCTCTCTCCCTTCGATACCGATGAATACTTCACTTCATTGATCGGTATCACACTGCCGCCCAATCGCTCCATCGCCGCGGTGAATGACGAAGACGTACGCGTCGAGGGTTCATAGAACAGGTTGGTCAGGATCTTTCCTTTTAGCAGGTCAAAAGTACCTACCCGTTCCACCATTCCACGCATCTCATGCGCCACCCCAAAAATATAGTCCAGGTCCTCGCGGCTAAATTGCTTTACCGATAAAATATCCTTGCCATACCAGGGGGCGGCTTTATTCTCGCCAAATGGCAAATGTTGGTTTGCGGATTGTGTAGGCATATTGGGTCTCCAGTTCTTGGTTTCAGTTTGCGCCTGTCTTGCGCTGCGCGGTGCTCACTGCGCGTACATCGCGGCCAAAGCCCGGTTGTGCCAGCACTTTGCCGTCTTTGTAAACATCCGTCCCGCGCAGCACCACTCGGCGCACGCGGCCGGTTACTTGCCAATTTTCAAAAGGTGTCCAGCCACATCGGCTGTGTAACTCTGCCGCCTTTATCTCGTAGCGGTCGGTTTCATCCACTTCTACCCAGGTTTCAGCTTGCTCTGGCAAACCAAAGATGCGCCGAGGGTTGGTCACGCACTTCTCTACCAACTGCTCCAGGCTCATCCGTCCTTCCCTCACCGCTGTATACAGCAAGGGCAGCATCGTCTCCACCCCCGGGAATCCCGGCGGCGGGTTCGGTCCGTCTTTTTCTTCCAGTGTATGCGGAGCGTGGTCGGTCGCAAAGCAATCGATCCATTCCAGGTTTTGCCATAACGCCTGGGCATCCTCGGCGGTGGCAAGCCGCGGGCGCACCTGGCTCCGTCCATCCGGCAGGCCTTCCTCGCAACAATTACCAGCGCTGCTTAGCGGAATCGCCCCCTCAGCCAAAAACAGGTGATGCGGGCAAACCTCGCAGGTCACTTTTATCCCCCGCTGCTTGGCTTCCTTGATCACCAATATCTCTTCCTTTAAAGAAATATGGGCAATGTGGATCGGTTTGTCAAACATTTGCGCCATCAGCAACGCCGCTCCCATGCTGCGGCTCTCGCTATGGGTCACGATCGGCGTCTTGCCCGGCCATGCCCTAAAATGATCCATCCACAAGGCCATATCATCCAGCCGCAACTCGCCAAAGGTGCTATCCAGGTACATCTTCAGGCCGGCCACTCGCGGAGCAAGCCGTGCCGCTTCAGCGGCATTCCCCGGCCCAGCCCCAATAAATTGGGCAAAATCGCAACGGGCTTTGCTGCGTCCTGCCTCCATTGCCAATCCAAGCGTCGCCTCGTCAAAGATCGGCGGTTTGGTGTTCGGCATCGCCAATACCATCGTTACACCGCCCGCCAACGCGCTTGCGGTGCCGCTACCAAAATCTTCCTTATGGGTGGCGCCTGGTTCTCGCAGGTGCACATGGGGGTCTATCAGCCCGGGTATTCTTATCATCGTTACCTTTAATTATATGTTTTTTCAACCCGTCAGAAGCAGGCAAAAAAAGGGATTGGACAGGCATTTTCTGCCCATCCAATCCATTCTCCACTCAATATGCCAGCGATTAAACCCGGCCGCGGCTGGGAGCTTTGACCAACACGAACACCAGGTTAATGCCAATGCCCACAATGGCGGCGAATACGATCGCCGGAATGCCGTTGGGGAACAAATACGGCACCTGGAAGGGGAACAGGCCATTGGCCAAAGAAAGGTTGCCGCCAATGCCGGTGATCAGGATGATCGAACCAACCGCGAGTTGTTTGGGATCAAACAGGTCCACCTTTTCCGATTGCATCAGCGCGATACCTTGCATGCCGATCACGCCGAACAGGTAAATAGACAGGCCACCCACCACCGCACCAGGCATGGTGTTGATCAGCGCCACCAACTTGCCAAAGAAACCGAACACGATCGCCATGGTGCCAGCCGCCATCAGCACTGCGGTACTGTAATTGCGCGTAATGGCCATCAAGCCATTGTTCTCGCCATAATTGGTTCCGGGGCACCCACCCAACAAACCGGCCACAATGTCATCGGCGCCATCCGCCACCAGGTTCAAACCGATCTTTTCCTTGATGTTATACGGCGCCCTGCCCAACTCATGGGCAAGCTCGTCTATGTAAAGGCTCATTTGGTACAGGTGGGCAGTGCTCTCAGGCACGGTGGCAATAAAGATCAAAGCCACCGATAAAGCCATCCCCCATGCTTCCGGGTTGCCAAAAGCCGGCAAGGTGAACTTCGGCATCGCGATCCAGTCGGCAGCCGCCACATTGGCAAAACTTACCAACCCAAATGGGATGGCGACCAAATAACCGAACACGGCTCCGAGCAAGATCGGCAACATGCCCAGCAACCCTTTTCCCTGCAAGTACACGCTGAACATTACGGTACCGATCAGGGTTATGAACGCCACAGCCCAGGCCTTGCCCGCCAGCTCAGGCGCCGCCCAATTGCCGCTGTTGCCCAGCGCTACATTGGCTAACGCGATACCGATCACGATCGCCATGCTGCCGGTGATAATGGGCGGCAATATGCGGTCCAGCGCGCTCTTGCCGATCTTCATGATAAACAAACCCACCAAGATCTCAAATACCGCGGTCAGGATGATCCCCACCTGCACGATCTGCACCCCTTCAGGGCAGTAGAACTGGTTCGGGTCGCCATAACATTCCGGCGCGAACTTGCTCATCACCGTAACGATCACCGCAATGTAAGAAAAGGAGGAGCCATAATACATCGGTATCTGCCGCTTGCTCACCAACAGGGCAATGATGGTGCCCAGCCCCGACGCCAGCAAGGTGATGCCAATGTCAAACTTGGTCAGGATGGCCACCAGTACGGTAGCCGGGAACATGGTCAAAAATTGCTGAAACCCCAAACTGAGCAACGCGCCCATTCCGGGGGTGTCATCAGGCAAAAAGCCAATGACCTTGCCTTTTGGTGCAGATAATTCGGACATATCTTCCTCCTTGGAATAAATGGCAAAAAAAAAGAGCCGCTTAAAGCGACTCTGTTTTTTCATAAATAAGAATACCAACACCGCCGTAAGGCTCTTCAAAATGCACGCATCGATCGGGGTTGGGGTTCGCAAACATAAATTTGTTCCATTTTATGGATATTCCACCGGTTGTCAAGGGGTTTCGGGGTAAATAAAAATATTTTAACCTTCTTCTTCGCTTCGCACCTATTTCCCGGCCGGCATCTGTCCTGTTTTTTCCAAATGTCCTTTTTCCATCCGCCTTGGCACCCCACAAACCAAAACAGTCCCAATGCGCTTGTCTGGCACCAATGCAACCATCAACTGGCTGGCACAAGAAGAACGGAAAAGGCTTTACGCAATGAAGGAACGTATGCCATTTGGTTGTGATCATCCAAAAATATTAAGAAGTTCATCAAATGTATTGGTTGGTGATCCTTCGAAGTATTTAAATTTATCAATTTGATGGCAAGAATGGAGCGCAATTTGAAACAGAAAGGATTCGAGTACTGAGTCTTGGCCGCAACCTTGTCGGCCACCCATTCACCACCATCTCGGCCGCCAGGCCAGTAAAACTTCAGCCCAATGTCCCAAACAGCTCCGGCGAAGATCCCTCCATTCGCCTGGTGAACCGCTTTGGTAATACCCCGAACACGCCAGCCATCCGCACTGTTTGATGTAAATTGCCACTTGACCTGCCCTATTGTTAAAGATTATGATAATAATGTACATATTTATTTTTAAGAAAGAAGGGATCATGAAAAAGTTCACGCTTGTAATGCTCGTTCTACTGGCAACGCTTGCCTTGGTTGGCACAGCGGGTGCGGGGGCCCCAGCTTCCCTCACGGTCATTGTTCGCAACTCCTCCGGCGGAGAAGCCTCCCTGCGCCTTACTGACGCGGATGGCAATAACCACTTCTTCACCGTTCCGGCAGGAGCCTCCGAACTCACCCTCACCGAGGGAATCTACACCTATTACGCCATCATGCCTTGCGGCAACACCGCGGGTACTTTCAACATCAACGTGGCCAAGGTGCTTTATCTTTCTTGCCAAGGTAGCATGCCAATGGCAAGTGTGCAGCGTAATGGCGTAGTTTGTGAAAACTTTGGCGTTTGGGATTACGACTTCCAGGAGAATCTGGATGGTTTTTATTCCGATGAACCTGATTTTTACCTTTACGCCAACTCTGAATTACCCTATGTGGTTTGTTTGGACCCCTACTATTCGTTCTTTAAGTCGATCGACGGATGGCAAGTATGGGAACGCCAGCCCGATGGCAGTTGGCATATTCTGAACGAGGACCCGTTCTTCTTCTAAACAATAAGCCTGTTTTTCAATAAAAATAGCCCGCTTTGCGCCAATATCTTTATGCAAAGCGGGCTTCTTTATGTGTGTCCCAAACCCTTAATCCGCTCCCTGGCTTCCTTCCTCATCCCACAAGATCGGCCGTATTCCGGTAGCATCCTTGGGGGCGCCCACCACCTTCTTTTCTTCCATTGTCTCTATCAGCCGGCTGGCGCGGGTATAGCCAATGCGGAATTTGCGTTGCAGCATCGATACCGATGCGCGGTTTTCTTGCCGCACAAACGCTACCGCCTCGTCAAACAACACATCTCCCCCGCCCTGTTTGGCGGTGATGTCCTCATCCATCAAATAGCTGGTTTGCTTCAACGGTAAATTTTCACCGATCGCGTCCACCCGCTCCGCTACAGTATCTGCTTGCCCCCCCTGCCCTTGCGTGCTCCAAAAATCCACCAACGCGTGGAGCTCAGGATCAGAAACATAAACTCCCTGTAAGCGCACCGGCTCCGGCGCGGCCGGATCCATATACAACATATCGCCCTTGCCAAGCAGGCGTTCTGCGCCCGGTGTATCCAAGATCACCCGGCTATCGGTGTTGCTGCTCACCGCAAACGCGATCCTCGCCGGAATGTTGCTCTTGATCAAGCCGGTCATCACGTTCACGCTGGGGCGCTGGGTTGCCAACACCAGGTGAATGCCAGTAGCGCGCGCCAGCTGAGCCAACCGGGTAATGGTGTGCTCTGTTTCATCCGGTGCCACCATCATCAGGTCCGCCAACTCATCGATCACTACAACAATATAAGGTAATTTGCGTTCACCTCGGGCGGTCACCTTGCGGTTGTAGTCATCAATATTCCGCGCGCCAACCATGCTAAAGGTTTTGTATCGTTTGTCCATCTCGCGGCTCATCCATTGCAGGGCGCCAAGCACCCGCTCGGTCTCCACGATCACACTGCTCAACAAGTGCGGAATGCCGTTATAGCCGGTCAATTCCACCCTTTTGGGGTCCACCAGGATCAAACGCAGGTCATCCGGGCTATTATTTAGCAGCAGGCAGCTTAGCATCGCGTTCACGCACACGCTCTTGCCGCTGCCGGTGGTGCCCGCTATCAACAAATGCGGCATGGTTGCCAGGTCCACCACCACCGATTTTCCAGAGACATCGCGCCCCAAGGCAAAGCTAAGCGGTTTTCGCTTGGCCTGGTAATCAGGGCTTTCCACAATATCGCGCAGGGTCACCATCACCATTTCGCTGTTGGGCACTTCTATGCCCACAAAACTGTGCCCCGGCACCGGCGCTTGTATGCGAATGCGCGGCGCCGCCAATGCCATCGCCAGATCATCAGCCAGGCTGGCGATCTTGTTCACCCGTACCTTCACCTTGCCCCCGCGGGTTTCAACAAAGCCCGGCTCCACGCCAAACTGGGTCACGGTCGGGCCTCTGCTCACATTCACCACTTTGCCTGGCGCGCCATAATGTTTTAAAGATTGTTCGATCAACAACGCGCGCTCTTCGATCGCTTCGTCATCGATCTTGGATGGATTCCCCGCTACCAGCAAGTCTTTGGCCTTCGGTATATTCCAAATCACCCTTGCCGGCTCCAGCCGCACTGGCCTTCCATGTTCCAATGCAGGTGCTTCATCACCAACTTGCGCTCCAACAGGCCTTACAGTGCCATCATATACCGGCTCCACTGGCAAAAAACCGTCCTCAAACGGCATCTCATCCGGTTCCCAGCCATCCCCCCGTTGGCTGGCTCGCTTAGCCATATTTGCCAGCGCGCCAAAACCGGCCGCCAGCAAGCCCCACGCGCCGCCCACTATCCACCCCATCGAAAGGTCGAACAGCAACATCAACGACACCACCAACATGGCCCCCATCCCAACCAGCGCGCCGGCATCACCCAGGCTGGCCACCAATAATGCAACCAACCCGCGTCCCATACTTCCGCCCATATCCATAAAGGCGGCCAAGGCCGCCAACACGAACAAAAAGCCCAATAATGCCCCGCCAGCCTTCCTCAAAGAGAATGGCGGCATCGATTCAACCTTGCGCAACATCATCCAACCGCCCACCCACAAAAAGGCCAGCGGCAACAGGTATATGCCAAGCCCAACCTGGGCATCAAAAAAACCGCGCACTCCGTCGCTAATGCTGCTGCGGCTTATCGAGAACAAGATCAAGCCGAGGAACAGGCCAAATAACGCCAAGCCGATCCCTGCCAGGTCAAATACACGCTCCGCCGAAAGGGTAAAACCTAAACCATTCCCTCTGGCTGCCCGGCTTTTACCCTTGCGGGCAGACTGGCTTGTTCCCTTGCTACCCTTTTGGCTGCTACGGGCAGGGGGTTTTCCACCACTGGCGGAGTATTGATCAAAAGTTTGTTGTGTTTTGCTTGCGGGCATACTGTTTTTTCCCTTGTCTACCATTTTCTGATTATAGCATACGCCTTTTTTACACCTATCCGCATAACTTTTGCGTTGCAAAGGCCACC
>SXGU01394389.1_pt1 | contig 23288 bp, 19 predicted proteins | sample 3174531 | NCBI WGS metagenome assembly SXGU01 (sample SAMN11356863, study PRJNA531348) | freshwater metagenome | isolation source: freshwater sample F1-140 | place: China: Fuxian Lake, Yuxi | collected 2017-12-25
GGCTTATTCAACCGACTTGTCGAGCCTGTTGATCGACGTTGACGGCAACGGTGCGTTTGAAGCCGACAAGGACGTTCAGATTGAACTGTCCGGTGTCAGCCAGCTTCGCTACGAACCCGAGTTTGCCGCCCTGATACTGATGGGTTAAAACCAGGCCACTAAAAACCGCCCCCTTTCCTCACGGAATCGGGGCGGTTTTTTTTGCCATGCACAACCTGGCGTGAATTCAGGATAGAGAGGATATCCGACGCATCTTGTGCGTAACTGTCATTCGCGCTTTTAGCTGAACGCGGAGTGTTGTATGAGTAACTCTGAGGTATCCGATCGCTTCCGGGGACAGGCGGAACCATTGCTGACGCCGTTCAATCGGCGATGGGTGGTTGAGCGAACCTTCGCGTGGCTCAAGGGCTTCCAGGCCATCCGGACTCGCTACACCGGCCGGGGCAGTAGCTATCTGGCCTTGGTCCAGTTCGCCTGCGCTCTGATCCTGAGCAGACGCATTGAGGCAGCCTTCGCCCAGGCATATTATGTGCGGGATATACTCTAAACCAGAGTCAGGCTCACTGCTCCAGTGGGAGAATTAGCTGCGCGGTGAGTAGGGGGAGCACCCCCGCAAAGGGGGCTTGTCCTCCCCAGCAGGACTGACCGCGATCAAAACGCACCTCAATCCTATCCCGAACATGCAAATTTCCACCATGATGAACCTTTTTCTGATCACGATGCTATCGCTTGCCTCCATGACGGCCAATGCCGCCTTCGAAAGAATAGTCGGTGGCAAACCGGCACAATCCCGTAGTTGGCCGTGGGTAGTTTCCCTGCAACGCACTTTCGGTTCCGGTGATTCCTATCGTGATCACTTTTGTGGCGGTAGCCTGATTGCGCCGGATTGGGTGATTACTGCAGCGCATTGCGTCGAGGGAACCCTGCCTTCCGGGATTTCAGTATTGTCCGGAATCCACGATTTGCGTCACGGCAAAGGCACCCGCTCCGAAGTGAAACGAATCATCATGCATCCGGATTATGTCACGGACGTCTTTTCTGCGGATCTGGCCCTGTTGCAACTGAATGACCCGATTTCCGGGGTAACGACACTGGCACTGCTCGAAGCCACCGGCCCATTGACCGGTAGCCAGGCTACCGCCATCGGTTGGGGTAACATGAAAAGCGATACGGAGGGGCTGTTGTTTCCCTTTCGTCTGCAACAGGTGCAACTACCCGTGGTGTCCAATCGGGTTTGCAACGAGGGATTCGAGCAAACCCAATCCTTGCTGATCGACCCCATTGGTTCCGACATGTTGTGCGCGGGGTATCTGGCCGGTGGCAAGGATACCTGTCAGGGCGATAGCGGTGGTCCGCTCATGATCCGGCAGGCGGGTCAATGGGTACTGGCCGGCCTGACCAGTTGGGGCGAGGGTTGTGCCAACAGTTACGGTGTCTACACCCGGGTGTCCTGGTTCATCGATTTCATTCATGATGCCGTATACAGGGACTATTTCGCTGCGGCTGATGCAGACGGAAACGGTGTAATCAACCTGCGGGATAAAACCCGGCAACGGCAGGATTTGCAGTCCCGCCTGAAAACCTATCTGGATGAATGCTGGATGCCCGCCTTTTCCTGTGGTGACCTTGATGGAGACCGGCGTTCAGACTGGAATGACCTGGAAAAAATGAGTCAGGATACCGAGGAGGATTTTCAGCGCTGGATCAGGGAAGTCTGGGAACCCGAGAAGAACGCCGCTATCACCCGATCGACCCGGACAGCATCGCCCGGGCCGGTTACGGGGGAATCAGGGCGCGAGAGTGGCCTTGGCCGGTGCAAAACCGGGAATGCTGACCTCGATGGCGGCCTGATCTTCCTGTCCGGTTTGTCTGAAGCGCAAGGCTCCGGCCAGGGCAACAGGCTTTGCCGCCGTGCAGCGACTACGCACAAAGAACCAGGACGAATCCCTGACTGATGATCCATCCGGATCGAGGTAATTGAGGTCAGTGGTAAAATTGACCCAGTTGGTGTTAATGGGCGCGATGTCGATCAGGGGTTGGGCCGGGTCACCCGGTTCGTTGATCACCGAAACATCCGTCAGGCCAGCCCGGTAAAGGACCTCATCGGAAGCCTGTAGTGATCGACTGAAATGGTAAGCGATCGACACCGGGCCCCGGTTATTGAATCCACCCCGCAGGAAATCATTGATTTCAAAATACTGGTTACCGGGACTGAAAAGATCATAATCGACCTGGTTGAGACGTATCTTGGCGGCGTAAATGCAGTAGCCCCCTTTTCGCCAGACCTGATCGGTCACCTTGCCTATGGCAATGCTGCTGTTATTGGTCCGGATATTCTGCATGGTGATATCACGCACGACCGAGTCCTGCAGGGCATAACCGGCCAGTGGCGGGGTTTTATCGTTGGCGCGGAAAAGGGCGCAGGTGTTGTTGGCCTGCTCTGTAGGAGGAATGGAACCATTCGGATCAGTACCAAAATCACCGGTGATATTGCAGGCGGCATAGGCCGATATTCCATCCGACACGACGAGACCCTGGGCAGGCAGGGTGACAAAGCCGGTGGCCAGGGCAGGTACTGACAGGCTCAGGCAGGAAAACAGGGTTATTTTGAGTGCGATATTTTTCATGACGGGCGTTTCAGGGGTTAGGGGTTAGGGTATTTTAACGTGAGTTCGGGATAAGGGAATCGTCATTCCAGCAGGGAGGCTGGAATCCAGTCACAAGGACGTGAACCTGGTCGTTATCGGGAGGCTCCTCGTAAACCCTGCAAACCTCAGTCGTTACGGCAGGCTTGCCTTCCTTCGCCCTGGATTCCGCCAATCCATGGCGGAATGACGGGTTCGTGCATACCGCAGCGAGTGCAGGAAGGGGGCTTATCCCGAACTCACGTTATTTTAGGGGTTGCAGTTGGCAGGGCAAGCCGGGAATTTTTTTCTCCGCTAACCCGCACGAGCGAGCCATGACCTTAACCGGTAAAATAGCGGCACGGAGCGTCCGTCGCTTGCACGGACTCCGGTTCATCCAGCGGGTATCCGGTGTCGATCAGGCATACCGGCTGGGTGTCTTCCATTGCAAAGGTGCCAAACAAAACCAGAAACCGGGATTATCGGGAACATGTCGTCATTGTTTTTTATCGGAGACCGGACGGTCTCGAAGCTGTTGCTGTCCGGGATGATGGCCTGGGGAGGCTTGTCATCGCAGACCAGCCTGGCAGGGGATGAGCCGGTCGAACTGGAAGCCATCGAAGTGACCGGAGCAAAACCGGTCACGGCCATCAGCCCGCTCGAAGGGCTTTACCTGGAAAAGGAGCAGATTCCCGGCAACGTGCAGCGCATCAGCCGGGAAGATATTCACAACGCCCGTGCCAGCAGCCTGGGCGAACTGATGAATGGCAGACTGCAATCGGTGAATGTCAATGATTACCAGGGTAATCCCTTCCAGATGGACATTACCTACCGGGGGTTTTCCGCCTCACCGCAAATCGGTACGCCACAGGGGCTGTCGGTGTTTCTGGACGGTGTGCGGGTCAACGAACCGTTTGGCGATGTCACCAATTGGGATTTGATTCCTCTCAATGCCTTGTCCGGAATGGAAGTCTTTCCCGGTTCCAACCCCCTGTTCGGCCTGAACACCCTGGGAGGTGCCCTGGCCCTGCGTACCCGCAATGGTTTCGAGGATGCCGGTGCTGAAGTGAGTTTCCAGGGCGGTTCCTGGGGACGCAAACACGGGCAACTGGCCGCCGGGGTCAATAACGGGGTATTGGGGGGCTTCATTGCCTTGAACGGTTTTGCCGAGGATGGCTGGCGGGTGAACTCGCCGACGCAGGTATTGCAGGGCTTTGGCCGGGTAGACTGGCGAGGAGAACGCTTCGACCTCAGGGCTTCAGCCCTGTTGGTCGGCAATCATCTGCTGGGTAATGGCCTGTTACCCCGCGAACGGTACGACAATCAGCCTGAAGCCGTATTCAGTTCACCGGATGAAACCCGCAACGACCTGCAACACTATACCCTGGGAGGGGCTTACCACTTTACCGACCACTTCAGCATTACCGGTCAGATTTACCGGCGTGATGGCACTCGCCGCAGCGTGGCCGGCGACATTTACGAAGATTTCCGTGAAATGGACAGTGGCTGGGCCAATCCGCTGGTCGCCCAGGGGACTGACACCGGCCAACCGGTCTGCCAACTTCCGGACGTTAACCGCAACGGTGTACCGGATCATGGTCTGGATGGTGACGACGACGGGATGATCGACCCGGGCAGCCTCAACGTACCCATCGATGCCGGCAACCGGGACAAAGTGGTTCCGGTGTCGCCGCTGAATGGCTACGATTGCGGCTTGATCCGCTACGTACCGGTATCGGCAGATTCCGGCCCGCGCAACGGGGCCGCCGGTGACCGACGCAACCAGACCGCCGGCTTATCTTCACGAGGCTGGATCGATGGCACCCCCACCGGGGTAATGAACAAAACCCGCATTGGCCAGCTCACTGACGGAGCGGCCTTGCAACTCAACTGGAACCTGCCGCAGCACAAATTCATGCTGGGCGGTTCAGTGGATGCCGCCCAATCCGATTTTACCAGCCTTCAGCGACTGGGACTGATGGATGAATCGCATCGGGTCTATACCGACCCGACCGCCATTGATCCGGTGTTTACCGCCGCCCGCGAAGACATTCGCAACAATGTGTTTGCCGGTCAATCGACCACCTACGCCGGTTATCTCAGCGAAACCTTCTCGCCGTGGGACAACGTACATTTGAGTTTTTCCGGACGCTTCAACCATACCCGGGTCAAAAACCGGCTCAAGGCCCGCAGTCGGGCCGGTTATGATAACCTGCACGACCTGCTCGACCTCAACACCTACCGGCCTACCGTGGTCGTCTGTCCCGGTACGGATCCGGCGGCCTGCCCGGCACAACCCAACTATAATTTCCGGGCCAACTGGGATCGGGATGTGTGGTTGTCGAGCGATCCCTATTATGGCTTGGGACAGTACAGCGAACGTCCCACTTCGGAATCCTTCACCTACAATGCATTCAATCCGGCCGTGGGTCTCAGTGTGTTGCCGATCGAGTCACTGAATGTATTTTTCAACTGGAGCCAGGGTACCCGAACACCTTCCAGTGTCGAGCTGGGCTGTGCCTATGACCCGAGTCTGGTACCTCAGGACCCGACTGACCCCCATTCACCGAAAATTCCCCGCAGTTTTGCCTCCATCGGCGGGGCCTGCACCCTGCCGACCACCTTGTCAGGCGATCCATTCCTGCCCCAGATTTTTGCCCGCACCTATGAGTTTGGCCTGCGCGGTTCGCTGTTGCGGGATTGGGAATGGAACGCCGGGGTTTACCGCACCGACCTCCGCGACGACATCTACCTGGTAGGCATTACGGCCAACCGCAGTTTCTTCGACACCATCGGCGATACCCGACGGCAAGGCGTGGAACTGGGCCTGTCAGGCAAGATGGGGATCGTCGATCTGCATCTGGGTTACGGCTACACCGATGCCACTTTCCAGTCAACCCTGTACATGCTGAGTCCGCACAACAGCAGTGCCGCAGTAGCCAGCCCGCCGGAGGCCCGCTACGATGCCAGCGGTCGTCCTACCCAGGCCTTGCAGGACATGATCCGGATCGAACCGGGCGACAGGATGCCCGGAATCCCGCTGCACAATCTCAACCTGTCACTGGATGCCCACCTGACACCGACCTGGGAGTTGGGGTTGTCCATGGTGGCCCATTCCCCGGCTTTCGTGCGTGGTAACGAGAACAACGATCACACGGTCGGGGCTTATGATTATGTACAAAAATCGACCGGAACCGGCTATACCTGGGTCGCCAATCGACCCTACACCCAGGCCGGTAATGTAGCCGGCTACGTCATTTTCAACCTCAAAACCCGTTACGAAGTCCTGCCCGGCCTGTCGGTATTTGGCCTGGTCAATAACCTGCTCGATAAACGCTATTTCACCGCCGGTCGGCTGGGCATCAATCCTTTTGCGCCGCAGGAGCAAGGGGTAACCGGCCCGAGTGGCTGGAACTACAACGCCAACGACTGGTTGAACACCACGCTGGTCGCACCGGGAGCCCCCCGCGCTTTCTGGGCCGGGATCGAATATCGGTATTAGCGGCTTGTTACCGGAGAAAACATCGCATGAAAAATCTGCCGTTGGGAATGAGTACCCTCAGTACCCTGCGTAACAATGACTGCATCTATGTAGACAAAACCGAATTCGCCCTCCAGTTGATTCAGTTGCCGGGTGCCTATTTCCTCTCCCGTCCACGCCGCTTCGGCAAAAGCCTGTTTGTGGATACGCTGAAAGAGATTTTCGAAGGCCATCAAGGTCTGTTCGAGGGGCTTTATATCCATGATCACTGGGACTGGAGCCGCCGTTTTCCGGTCATCAAGATCGACTTTGCCGGTGGGGTTATTGCCAGTCGTCAGGAACTGGATGAAAAAATACGGGAGATATTGGTTCGCAATGGTGAGCGGTTGCAAGTGGCAACTGGCGAGGTAAGCCTTAGCGGTATGTTTACAGACCTCATTTCAGGGGCAGTTCGGCAATACGGCCGGAAAGCTGTCGTGCTGGTGGATGAATACGACAAGCCGATGCTCGATGCGATTGATAAACCGGAGGTAGCGGCAGAGATACGCGAGGGGCTGAAGAATCTGTATTCGGTACTGAAAGAGCAGGATGCCAATTTACAGTTTGTGTTCATGACCGGAGTCAGCAAGTTTTCCCGGGTGAGTTTGTTCAGCGGAATCAATCAGTTGACCGACATTACCCTCGATGCCCGCTACTCTGCACTGTGCGGGTATACCGGGCAGGATTTACGTCGCTGCTTCGGTGAGCATCTGGCCGGTGTAGACTGGGATGAGCTGAAACTCTGGTATAACGGTTACAGTTGGGGTGGGGAAGTACGGGTTTATAACCCGTTTGACATTCTGCAGTTTATCGCCAAGGGGCTGGATTACCGCAATTACTGGTTTGAGACCGGTAGTCCCAGATTTCTCATCAAACTGTTTCGCAAGGCGTGCTATTTTCTGCCCAGTCTGGAGGGTATCGAAACGTCTGAGGAAATCCTGGATTCCTTCGATGTGGAGCGAATCAACCCTGTTACCCTGCTGTTTCAGACCGGTTATCTCACCATTCAGGCCATTCACACCCGGATGCGGAGAAAAATCTACACCTTGAGTCCACCCAATTACGAAGTGAGGGCCGCCCTGAACGATCAGTTCATCAATGCCTATACTGATCTGGTTAACGAAAAACTCGGCTTGCAGCAGCAGATTTACTCGGCCTTGCAGCAAGGTAATCTGCCGGTTTTGAGCGGGGTGATCAAACGGCTGTTCGCCGCCATTCCCTGGCGCAATTTCACCCACAGCGACCTCCCCCATTTCGAAGGGTATTATGCTTCAGTGTTATATGCCTTTTTCGCTTCACTCGATGCCACCATCATTCCGGAAGATATTAGCTGTTTTGGCCAGGCGGATCTCACGGTGATCATGGGCGATCAGGTTTATGTGATGGAATTCAAACTGGTGGATGACACAGCCATCGAGAACAATCCGGCACTGGAACAAATCATCGCAAGGCAGTATGCGGAAAAATACCGGAGGCAAACGGGTCAGCGCGTCCATGAGCTGGGGCTGGTGTTCAGCCGGACTCAGCGCGGGCTGATCAAGGCGGATTGGCGTACGGACACCATCAATCCGTGTCCCGGCTTGAATGGCTAGCCTCACTGGTTACAATGCCACCCGGAATACCGTTTATCCAAATCCTCAGGAACTCGAAAATGATGAAAAAAACAAGATGCGCCGTCATTGGCGTGGGGTATCTGGGCAAATTTCACGCTGAAAAGTATGCCGCCCTGCCCGAATGCGAACTGGTCGCCGTGGTGGATAATGACCCCACCACCGCGCAGGCCGTGGCCGGGAAACTGGGCACCCGCGCCGTGACCGATTATCGGGAATTGCTGGGTGAGGTCGATGCCGTCAGCATCGTGGTGCCTACCAGCCTGCACTTTGCCGTGGCCCGGGATTTTCTCAGTGCCGGTGCTCATGTGCTGGTCGAAAAGCCCATTACCGTCACCGTGACGGAAGCCGATGAACTGATAGCCCTGGCCGCCCGCCAGCAAAAAGTGCTGATGGTGGGGCATCTGGAGCGTTTCAACGCCGCCTTGATCGGGCTGGATTTGAGCGCAGGCAAACCCCTGTTCATCGAATCCCATCGGTTGGCTCCCTTCAAGCCCAGAGCCAATGACGTCAGTGTGGTGCTGGATCTCATGATTCACGACATCGATATCATCCTGGACATCGTGGATTCGGAAGTGGAGCGCATCGATGCCAAAGGGGTGAGGGTACTGACCGGTGACATCGATATCGCCAATGCCCGGATCGCTTTCCGGAACGGCAGTGTAGCCAACGTCACCGCCAGCCGGGTCAGCCTGAAGGTAGAACGCAAGATGCGATTGTTCATGCCGGAAGCCTACTTCTCGGTAGACTTTCAAAACCGGGTGCTATCCTGCCATCGCAAGGGTGAGCGGGACATGTTCCCCGGGATTCCGGAAATTCTCAGTGAGGAAGCCGTATTCGAGAATGGCGATGCCCTCATGACCGAAATCAAACATTTCATCCACTGCGTCCAGACCGGTACCGACCCCCTGATATCCGGTCAGGCCGGGCGTCGTGCCCTGGCCACCGCCATGGAAATCACCCGCTTACTCAACAACACCAGCGACACAGGAGCCCATCAATGATCCCCATGGTAGATCTCAAAGCCCAGTATGCCCGCTTCAGGGATGAAATCGATGTCGGCCTCAAGGCCTGCCTGAACGACTGTGCTTTCATACTGGGTCCCAACGTCAAGGCCTTCGAAGAGGAAGCCGCAGCCTATCTGGGGGTAGAAGCGGCGATTGGCGTGGCTTCCGGTACCGACGCCCTGCTGCTATCCCTGCTGGCTGCCGATATTCAGGCGGGCGATGAAGTCATCACCACCCCCTTTACCTTCATCGCTACCGCAGAGGCCATTCGCTACATCGGGGCGAAACCGGTCTTCGTTGATATCGATCCTCGTACCTTCAACCTTGACCCCAACCGGATCGAAGCGGCCATTACCTAAAAAACCCGGGCCGTCATGCCGGTACACCTGTTTGGTCAACCCGTCGACATGGCGGCCATTCAGTCGATTTGTGACCGGCACGGGCTACAGTTGATCGAGGACTGCGCCCAGTCTTTCGGTGCATCCATTCAAGGCCAACAAACCGGCAGTTTCGGGGTAACCGCAGGATTCAGCTTTTTTCCCAGCAAGAATCTGGGCGGATTCGGTGATGGCGGCCTGGTGACGACCCGATCCGCCGAACGGGCCGACAAGATTCGGATGTTAAGGAATCATGGCTCGGAAGTGCGCTATTACCATGATGTCATTGGCTACAACAGCCGACTTGACGAACTGCAGGCGGTGATTTTGCGCATCAAGCTCCGTCATATCGATGAATTCAATCAAAACCGGCGACGGGTGGCTCATCATTACACGCAAGGTCTGGCTGACCTGCCAATCACTCCACCCTGGGAAGACGGTTTGGGGGTACACGTTTATCACCAGTACACCCTGCTGACCGATCAGCGTCAGGCCATCATGGAGGCACTCAAAGCCCAGGGTATCGCCTCGGCGATTTACTATCCCATTCCCTTGCACCGACAGCAGGTTTTTGCCGCAGAATACGCTCACACGGTGTTGCCGGTGGCAGAATCCGTCGCCGAACGCTGCCTGTCCCTCCCCATTTACCCGGAACTGTCCGAACCGGACATCGAACGCATCCTGGCGGTTATCCGTACTGCGCTGATGGCCAAACCATGAAAATTAGGCTCGTCCTGAGTGTGATGTTGCTGATGGGTTGTGCACTGGAGGTGCAGGCCGGTCCCTTTGACTGGAGCATGACCGAAGTCCATTACCAGCACGGCAATTTATCGACACCCTCGTTTGCCCGACGGGGGCGTGGCCGCTCGGTCACTGACATCGTGACCCTGCAACACGCCGACGGCTGGAAATACGGGGATAATTTTTTCTTCATGGACATCATCAACGATGCCCGGCGGGACGGCTATAACGAATCCGATTTTTACGGCGAGTTATATCTCAATGCCAGCCTGTCCAAAATCAGTGGACACCACATCGGCTACGGCTTGATCAAGGATGTCGGGATTCTCATGGGTTTCAACGGTGCGGCCAACAGCGAGTTGTTCAAATACCTGCCGGGTCTGCGTCTGGCCTGGGATATCCCCGGATTTGTTTTTCTGAACAGCGATTTTACCGCCTACATCGATGCCAGCAGCGGATTGGCCGGGGGCGGTGGCCCCAGCCAGACCGACAGCTGGATGCTGGACATCAACGGAGCGTATCCGTTTAGTTTCGGCAACCACAAGTTTTTACTCATCGGCCACATGGAATACATTGACGGTCGACGCAATGAACTGGGCGGGGAGGTGGCCGAGTGGTTCATGGCCCAGCCCCAGTTCCGTTATGACCTGGGCCATACCCTGTTTGGCAAGGCAAACCACCTGTACGTCGGCACTGAATGGCAGGTCTGGATCCACAAGCAGGGCGACCGCAAAACGTACGAGAATGTACCCCAGGCTCTGGCCGTCTGGCGGTTTTGATGTGATGAGGACGCTCCTCGTTGGAAAACGCGAAGCAATTGGTCAACCTCCGGTGCGGGGCATCGATCGTGGTGCAGTCCTTCAGGTCAATGTCCTCAGTACTTAACCGTACGCCACAGTCGCTCGACAAAAATATTGTGTGCCGCACAGCCACGACCCTCCATGCCGTGTGTGTTAAATCAACAGAACCGGGGATAAACCCGCTCATTCAGAAAATGTCCCCAGGCTGACCACTCGGGGTATTGTCCGGCCACCACCGACACATAGGACAGGGTGCGCGGAATATCCGCCAGGTAGCCGGGCTTGCCATCCCGCAAGTCAAGGCGGGCAAATATCCCCACCGCCTTGAGATGACGCTGCATGCCCATCCCGTCGAACCAGCGGCGAAAACAGGCCGCGGATTCACAGCCAGGCAAGCCGTCGGCCCGCAGGCGCAGGCGGAAGTCTTCCATCCAGGCATCGACCTGCATTTCCGGCCACAGCAAATAACAATCCCTGAGCAGGGACACCAGATCGTAAGTCAGTGGCCCGCGCACGGCATCCTGAAAATCCAGTACACCCGGGCTGGTATCCCCGGTTACCATCAGGTTGCGGGAATGAAAATCCCGGTGTACGAACACCACTGGCTGGGCCAGGGCTTCGCTCACCAGATGATCCGAAACATCGCGCCAGAGCGATTCCTCGGCCACGGTCAGGCGCAGTTTTAACAGTCCCTCCAGAAACCATTCCCGGAAAATATGCAATTCCCGTCGTAACAAGGCTTCATCGTAGGCCGGCAATCCGGGATGATCAGCCGGGCCTATGCGGGACTGCATCTGTGCCAGGGCATCGAGTGCCGCCTGGTACAGTGCCGGTGCTGCCGGGGTCTTCCAGATGGCGTGGTAGCAGGTGGTGCCCAGGTCATCCAGCAGCAGGAACCCCTGCGTCTCCTCTGCGGCATGAACAGCCGGTACATGAATACCCGCCTCCCGCAATATTTGTCCTACCCGCAAAAAGGCGGGAAGATTCTCACGCGCCGGCGGGGCATCCATCACTATCCAGGTGCGTCCCTGCTGAACGATGCGGAAGTAGCGACGGAAACTGGCATCGGAGGAGGCCGGTTTGAGGGACTCGAGCGGTGTCGGAAATACGGTGGTTAACCACTGTTCAAGGGCATTCAAACGGGAATCAGTGTAAACAGACATACAAAACGGTGACAGGCTTACGGTAGAATGGGAAAACTTCACCGGGATATTTCACCATAACCTAGCCATTCCCAATATGCCTCTTGTGTCCAAGTGCCGAACTTTAACCCCCCTGGGGCTGATTTTGCTCCCTGCCTTCATCCAGGCCGCCGACTGGAATTGCCAACGCAATGAAAAAACCGGCGAGTGGGTGTGTGCATCCCGAGAGGTAGCCATTACCCGGCCCGTTCCAGCAGCACCGACCGAATCCGTACCCGCGCAATCCTATCCCCCATCCCCCCCCCGGACAGCCCCCATTGCGATGCCGGAAGAGGACGACGACGATGAGGCGGAGAGTATCGCTAACGAAACCGATACCGCCCCGGCACAAGCCAGTCCACCTGAGACCGCTTCCCTGAACCGGGAAGCCGGTTTGACACCGGAAAATCCACCCTACACCCCCGGTGATCCGGCCGATCCCAAACCCGACCCCAGACCACGACTCGATGGCCAGGGCAGACCGGCAATCAATACGGCAGCCGAAACCCGGGCCCGCCTCCCGGGCGGTGAACGCACGGGCTGGCGTTGTCGTTCGGTGCAGGGTCAGGCAGAAAAGAACTGGGATTGTGAATCGAGCGGCACTGCGACATCGAATCCGGTTGCCGCAACAACCGAAAATGAGGATTGGCGTCGATCTGCCACCTTCCAGTCAGAAGACGAAGTCCGTTTCCGTGCCATGGCCGATGCCTTGCCAACCAACCCCTGGGCCCGTGTTTGTGCCGGTGAGCGCAGCAGACGTCCCCTGGATGAATTTTTGCTCAGTGCCGAAGAAAAACAGGTGCGGGAAAGATCCCCGCTACATATCTATTCGAATCACGCCGAGATGATGGACAACGCAGTCTCCACCTTCACGGGCGATGCCGAACTGATACGGGCCGATCAAAGACTCTGGGCTGATTTCGTCAGTCATCATAAAACCGCCAATACGGTGGATGCACGGGGTGGGGTGGTCTATCAGGAACAAGGGCTGTCGCTGGCGACGGACAGTGCCTTTCTGGATATGAATAGCGACAAACACGTCTTTGGTAATACCCAGTTCATACTGGAAGCCATCCCGGCCCGGGGCAGTTCCCGTGAAACCCGTTTCGAGAGCGAAGACGTGTCCCATTATGAAAAATTCACCTATACCGCTTGCCCCCCGGGTAACCGGGACTGGTTGCTGCACGCCGATACGGTAAAAATCGACAAGGCCAGCGGGCGCGGTTCGGCCCGCAATGCCTGGTTTGAATTCAAGGGCGTGCCACTGTTTTATTCGCCCTATCTCAGTTTTCCCGTCGATGACCGCCGCCAAAGCGGTTTCCTCAACCCCGCACTGGGCACGACCAAAGTGGGGGGATTTGATTTCATGGTGCCTTATTACTTCAATCTGGCTCCCCAGTACGACATGACTTTCTCACCCCGGCTGTTGACGCGGCGGGGCCTGTTGTTGCGTGATGAATTTCGCTACCTGACCGAATACGGCCAGGGCCGCATACTGGCCGAAATACTCCCTGATGATGCCGTGCGCAAGGAAAGCCGTGGTCAGGCGGGCTGGATCAATGATAGCCAGATAGGTAGCCATGTGCGTACCCACATCGATGCCAATTATGTTTCCGACGAACGCTACCTTAACGACCTCGGCAATCCGCTCAACATTGTGGATTATCGCTACGTGCGCAGTAATGCCTATGCCAGTTACTCAGGCAACCACTTCGATGCCCGCGCCATTGCCGATTATTTCCAGACCATCGACCCGACCCTCCTCAAAGGCAGTCGCCCCTATTATCACTTGCCACAGTTGGCCATGAATTACCGTCATGGTATCGCCAATACCGGTCTGCACTTCGATGGCTTGCTGGATATCGCCAATTTCGCCCATGACGACGAGACCAAGGTCATCGGTCAGCGTCTGAATATCAAACCCAGGCTCTCCTATCCCCTGCAAAGCCCGGAAGGGTTTGTGACACCGAGCTTGAGCCTTCAACACACCCAGTATCTGCTGGAGAATCAAGCGGCCGGGCTCGACAACACGATGAGCCGCACCCTGCCCATCGCCTCGGTCGATGGCGGCCTGTATTTCGAACGGGATTTCAACCTGAACCAAACACCCTGGGTACAAACCCTGGAACCGCGTCTTTACTACCTGTATGTGCCTTACGACAACCAGAAAAACCTGCCGGTCTTCGATACTACCGAATATGACTTTACGTTCTACCAGTTATTCCGCGAAAACCGGTTCACCAACCCGGATCGTTATTCCGATGCCAACCAGGTCACCACCGCACTCACTTCCCGGTTTATCGACGAAAGCACTGGACTTGAACGGCTCAGAACCAGTATCGGTAAAATTTTCTACTTTCAGAATCCCCGGGTTTCCCTGTCCGAAACCGTACCCCCGGCCCAGGTCAGGGAAAATATCATTACCGATGTTTATAGCCGCCTGAGCCAGAACTGGTCGATCCGCTCGTCCGGCCAGTGGAATACGGATCGTGAACGAATCGACCGGGGACAAATCGCCCTGCAATTCGATGACCGAAAAAACAACCTGTTGAATCTGGCCTACCGCTTTCGCCGCAACCAGAACCAGAATACGACCAGTCTGGATCTGACGGATGTGTCGTTCCGGCTCCCCATCATCCAGCAATGGCATCTCATCGGTCGCTGGCAGTACTCGCTACTGGATGACAGAACCCTGGAAAGTTTTCTGGGATTTGAACGGGAAACCTGTTGCTGGCGTTTCACCCTGCTGGGTCGGCACTACCTCAATGGCATCACCAATGCCACAACCGGCAACAATACCGCCAACACCGGTATCTTCATGCAACTGGAGTTGAAGGGTCTGACCCGCCTGGGCGATCAGGTTGACCAGTTCCTGCAGCGCAGTGTCAGCGGATACCGTTACGAAGACGAATGATCATGAAATTTACACCTTGTTTGAATCATGCCACCCGCCTGGGTCTGAGCCTTTTGCTGCTGGTCAGCCCACTCAGTCAGGCTCGCACACTGGATCGCATCGTCGCCGTCGTCGAAGACGGTGTCATCCTGGAAAGCGAACTGGAAGCCCGGGTCGATGCCATAGTACAGAATCTCAGAAACAGCCAGACCCCATTACCTCCCGGGGAGATTTTGCAGCGGCAGGTTCTGGAACGCCTGATCGTCGACCGGATACAACTACAACTGGCGGAAAAAGGCGGTATCCGGGTGGATGATGAAACGCTGAGGCAGGCAGTCCAGCAAATAGCCCGACGCAATAACATGGAGATGGAAGAATTTCGCAATTCCCTGCAACGGGAGGGTATCGATTACTCCACTTTTGTAGATCAGATTCGTACCGAGATTGCCATGGGACGCCTGCGCAGCAGCCAGGTCAACAGCCAGATCAAGCTGAGTGATCGGGAAGTCGAACATTTTCTGACCACTCAGGGCCAATCCAGCCTGGCACGGGACAGTCAGTATCATCTGGGACATATCCTGATCGCCACCCGCCAGGCGGCTTCACCCCGGGATGTTCAACAGGCGCGTGACAAGGCGGAAAAGTTGGTGCAACAACTCAAGGCAGGGCTGGATTTCAAACAGGCTTCGGTACAGTCTTCCGACGCACCGCAAGCACTCAGCGGGGGTGATCTGGGCTGGCGTAAACTGTCGGAAATTCCTTCCCTGTTTGCCGAAGTGGCACCCGGCCTGCGTGAAGGTGAAATCGCTGGCCCGATACGCAGCCCCAGCGGATTCCACATCATCAAAATGCTGGGCCTCAAGGGAGGTCAGATCGAAACCATCACCAAAACCCGTGTACGACATATCCTGCTGAAACCCAACGAAGTGCTGTCGGATGAAGAGGCCAAACGTAAACTGCTCAACCTCAGGCATCGTATCGAAAACGGGGAGGATTTTGCCTTGCTGGCCCGGGGTCACTCCGACGATAAGGGTTCGGCCATCAAGGGGGGGGATCTGGGCTGGGTACAAAGCGGTGCCTTGGTACCGCCCTTTGAGGAAGCCATGGCCCGTCTGGACACGCGACAGATCAGCGAGCCGGTACAAACCCAGTTTGGCTGGCATTTGATCCAGGTGCTGGAACGTCAGGAATCGAGCGATACCGATGAATTACTCAAGAACCAGGCCCGGGACGAACTGTTCAAGCGCAAGGTCGAAGAAGAAACCGAACTCTGGCTACGCCGCATCCGCGACGAGGCTTATGTGGATATCAGGCTATAGCCCGCCGAGTACGGACAAAGGCTCATCCCGGGTACTGCAAACCAGAAACCGTATCCGGTGACGAAGGGCAAATTGCTGAATGTCCGTCTTTCGTTGGGTAAAAGCCGCAGTATGCAGTGTCTGCACCCGCTCATCGGTGCATAGCGTGATCTGCCGACGGCCACAGGCAAAATTGAAGCGACCCAATGGCAATCGTTCTTCCATCGGGTCATGAATGAATACCAGCACTACTTCGGAATGGCGGGACAACCGGCTCAAACTGAGCCACCCTTGCGCATCCATCTGCCGAAAATCGCTCAGAATGAACACCAGACTGCCCGGTCTTGCATGCAGCGGTAAATGGATCAGTGCCTGACGCAAGGCAAGACCGGCTTCCTGCGTTACAGCGGATGACCCTTCGAGGGCGGCCTGCTCGACCAGCCGGTCAAGCCAGCGTAAAACGGCTTTCCTGCCCCGCTCGGGTTTAACTTCCAGAATGCCCTGTTCGGAAAAGATACACCCCCCGACCTTGTCACCCTCCTGCTCTGCCCGCCAGGCCAGCAAGGCCGCCATACGCGCTGCCACCACCGTTTTGAACAAACCCCGGGTGGCAAATCGCATGGTAGCCCGATAATCCACGGCCAACAGCACCGGTCTTTCCCGTTCCTCACGAAACAGTTTGGTATGCGGTCTGGCGGTTCGGGCCGTCACCCGCCAGTCCAGGTGGCGGGCATCATCGCCCGGTGCGTAAGGCCGGGACTCATCGAATTCCATGCCGCGTCCCCGAAACACCGATTGATGAGGCCCGGAAGACATCGCGGATGGGCGTAAGGCCACCGGCCAACGCAGCCGCCGTGCTGACCGGGCCAGTCCCAGCAAATCGCTCAATGTCGGTGTGATCCGGCTCAAAACTTTCTGACCCTGGCGATGAATTCGTAGGCACCACGAATCTGCTGGGTTTTTTCGGTAGCCAGCCGGATGGTGTCAGGCGAGGCACCCTGCGCGGTGAGTTTATCGGGATGATGAAGACTCATCTGCTTGCGGTAGGCCTTCTTGATGGCATTTTCACTCGCCGCTACCGGTACGCCCAACAAGGCATAAGCCTGTACCAGTTGTACCGCTTCGCTGGCCGGGTTACGGAATCGTCGCTCCTGCTTTTTATGCTTGCGATCTTCCGACAGACGCTGCTCGGTTTCGGCACGGGTTTTGATGAGGCGATACTCAAAACGAGTGATGCCGAGAAAATCGGCGATGCGCTGTAAAACCAGTTCCTTGGACTCCGCCAGTCCGCCTTCTGCGTAGGCACACTCCATCTGCCACTCCAGAAAACGCCTGAACAAGGCATGGCGACGGGCGCAATCAGTACGAAACCGCTCCAGTGCCTGCTCGAGTACAAAATCAGCCTGCTTGCCCTGGTTATAAAGACCGATGGCGACCTTGCGAATTTCCTCGGGCAATTCCATGCGATTCATGATGATGCGAGCAGCATTGAGTTCGGCTTCCGTGATGCGTCCATCCGCTTTGGCGACATGCCCCATGACCAAAAACATGGTTTCAAAGAAGGTCCACTGGGCCCTGTTGATATTTTCCGGCGTCAAATCGGAATCCAGCAGACCGATATTTTGCAGGTTACGATCGAATTGATGGCCCAAGGTGGCTCCCAGCAAAGCCCCTACAGGCCCTACCAGAGAGAAGCCCAAAATGCCACCTACGACTTTTCCCAGCCAACTCATAGTATTTTCCAGCGTGTAGTTCTTGCAAAGGAGAGATCAAAATTACATGATTGCCGACTTTTCCCCGAAGCCCATCATGAGTACACCGAATACCTTGTACGAAAGCCATTTACCTCGCCTCAAGCCGGTGGGACGAGGCAAGGTTCGCGACCTTTACGAAATCGACGCGCAACATTGGTTGATCGTGACGACCGACCGCCTGTCTGCCTTCGACTGCATACTGCCAGACCCCATCCCTGGAAAGGGCCAGGTATTGACCCGGGTCTCCCGCTTCTGGTTCGACAGGCTAAAACACATCATTCCCAATCATTTATCGGGTACAAGCCTGGATGAGGTCATTACCGACCCGCAGGAACGGGCCCAACTGGAGGGGCGTTCGCTGGTAGTACGCAAACTGAAGCCCTTACCCATAGAGGCTGTAGTCAGGGGCTATCTGATTGGTTCGGGATGGAAAGATTATCAAAATCAGGGCAGCGTGTGTGGCATTGAATTGCCGAAGGGGCTACAACTGGCCGAAAAGCTGCCAACACCTATTTTTACACCCTCGACCAAAGCGGAACAGGGCCAACACGATGCCAATATCCATTTTGAAGAAATGACCCGGCAAATAGGTCAGGCACTGGCCGAACGTGTCAGGGAAATCAGCCTGGCCCTGTACCGTGAAGCCGCCCTTCATGCCGAACGACAAGGCATATTGATCGCCGATACCAAATTCGAGTTTGGTCTGGACGAAAAGGGCATCCTGTACCTGATCGACGAAGCGTTGACGCCGGATTCGTCACGGTTTTGGCCTTTGGCAGAATACCAACCCGGTATCAGCCCGCCGAGTTTTGATAAACAATTCGTGCGGGATTACCTCGAAAAACTTGACTGGAACAAACAACCTCCGGCACCTCATCTTCCACCCGACATCATTGAAAAAACGGCTGCCAAATATCGCGAAGCCGAAATTCGGCTGACGCAGTCCTGATTTCGGCTACAAATTTTCCGGATTCTGAAGTAGAATGGCCGCCATTCAAAACATGCTGGCGTAGCTCAGTCGGTAGAGCAGCTGATTTGTAATCAGCCGGTCGCGAGTTCGAATCTTGTCGCCAGCTCCAGTCATCCAAAGGCTTGCAGAACATTACGTTCGGCAGGCCTTTTTAATGCACGCTTGCCTGTCCTGACGCATGGATCCCATCGCAGAAAATCCGAAAGCCGACATCATGTGTCGGTGCAGCGGAACAACGAAAACCCAAATTGTCCGACTGGTACGCAGGGGAATTACCGATCTGGCCGAAATTTCGAAGGCTACGGGAGCTTGCTCCGGTTGCGAGGCCTGCGACACGGACATACTGACTTTCATCAAAGAGGAGACTGCTCATGAACCGTAAATCGGGTACACACGATACCGCACAAGAACCCTGCATGCACTTTTTGCTACCTCGCAAGATCGTTCTCGCCATGCTGCATCATGTGCAGGAACAACCCGATCACGAAGTCTGTGGCCTGATCGGTGGCAGCCGACAAAAAGCCCTGTCTTACTATCCGGTGAAAAATGTCGATCCGCTCAAATCAAACCGGTTTACCCTGGATGAAAGCGGACAAATAGCGGCCATGAAAGTGATGCGGACACGGCAGGAAAATCTGTTGGCCATTTTCCATTCGCATCCAACAGGAACGGCTGAACCGTCCATTCTGGATCAGGTACTGTCCGGGTATCCGGAGGCCTTAATGCTGATTGGCTCGACCGGTACCAAAGGCGTACTGGAACTGAGGGGATTTCATCGGATCGCACCCGACCGATATGTCGAAGTGGAATTGGTCATGGCAGGATAGGAGATAGCTCGGGAGTGCGGCCATCCTGACCGTACTCCCGAAATGGATCAGAAGTTGACGACTACGTCGGTAGAGAACAGGAACTGATCCTTTTTGGTAGCCGCATAACCGGTTGCCGCACCGCCATTGTCGAAAGCAGGCGGGCCGTCGTTCCAGTCGTAGCGCACATTGGGGCGTACCGAAACCCAGGTCATTGGCTTCCAGTTCAAGCCGGCGGTGAAGGCATAATAACTGTTGGCACCCGGGAAGTAGGTCAGGGTTCTGCCCGGAGAAGCCACGCGGAATCCATCATCATCCCGGAACCACTCCCCTCTGAGTCCTACCCCTAACTGGTCGTTGATATCATAGACCAGGTAGTTGTTGATACCGTACCAGGTCGCATCCTGCCCCCCTACCGCCTTGTCAGCAAAACCGTGATCGTGCTGGAAGGTGTAATGCAGCCCTTCCATCAGGTCGTGCTTGATGACGATGCTGTACATGCTCCATTGATTGTGATCCCGCTCCGAGGTTTCACCCGTCGTACCGGTCACGGCCACCGAAGTCCCTTTGTCGTCGCTTGCCCAGGTCACACCGCCCAAACCAGCCCAGTTCCCCAACCCCTTATCCCACGCACCATCCCAGCCGCCGTAATCACTGCCCGTTACGGCACCACCACTCAGTGACCAGTTCGGATCCAGCGGATAACTCAACAACACGCCGGTATGGGTGAAAGGCTCACCGTATTGCATGGTGTAGGCATGTGAATAAAAGAAATTGTCCGGTGCGGTGACCACTTCGTTACCAATGATGGTGTAGAAATGACCGACCTTGGCCGTCAGGCCGTTACCGATGGGAGCGAAGATTTCGGCATAGACCTGCGGGAAAGCGATATCGTAGAAACGCTCGCCTTCCTGAGCCAGGATGCCCAGATCCCAGGTGCCTTTGGGAGAACCATAAGCCTGGGTGAAGACGGAATCGGTACCGAACATGAAATCAGCCCTGAAACCAAAATCCCAACCGTCACCTTCGGTGTTTACCGCACGTTGCAGGTAAAGATAGAACTGATTGAGCTGAAATTCCGACTCCCTGTCACCAAAAGTGACCGGTCCGTTGAAGCGGCCACCCGGTGCGGTCGCATTATAGGTGATACCGGCATTGGCCCAACCGCCAAATTTCAGACCGTTGTCTTTCATGAAACGGGTTTCATTGACATCCAGTCCACCATAGCTCAGCAGACCGGTAGCCTCATCGGCTGCGGCATGACCGCAGAGACCAACACCCATCAGGGAAGTCAGAACGGCCAGGGCAGCGGGTTTCAATCGTGATTGTGTAATGGATGGTCTCATCTTGAATACTCCCGTAAGGTCGGCCTCTACTGATTGTGACAGTGAAGCCAAGGCATAAAAACACGCAAAAATCTAAAGTTTTTGCATAACCACAGCAAGGAAAAGCACAAAGCTGGCTGGATCATACTCATTTTTTTGCGTAAAAACAACAATTTGTTGTAAAAAAACAATTAGTCATTGAGGTGGTGCAAAAATGCAACAAGGCATGACGGATGCCGGTGAATAATCGTGTTGAAAATCTGCAAGATGCCTGCCGCCGATAGACAACGATGATTCTTCCCACAAGTAACACCCTGCATCCAGGGCCTTTTTCCACCATGTTGCTGCGGCACAAATGCACGGCCAGCCAAGGACTTAACACGGTTTTCCACAGATTGCACGCCTGTCTATAATTAAAAATAGATATTTTTTGATTATGATTACAGGGATTGTGCGTTTTGTGATTTTCCCCTGGAGGTGACAGACATGTGTTTAGCCATACCCGGACAAATAATCAGCCTGGGCGAGACGGTAGGCTCCCGCTTATGTGGCAAGGTTCGTTTTGGTGCAATCAGCAAGGAAGTGAATCTGTTTTGCACACCGGAAGCGGGCATCGGTGATTACGTCATCGTTCATGCCGGCTTGGCCATCGCCGTGCTGGATCAGGAAGAAGCCCAAGCGGTACTCGATACCTTTGCCGAACTGGATCACGCATGAAATTCGTCGATGAGTTTCGTGATTTGTCTGAAGTCAGACGACGGCTTGCTGCCATTCAGCACTTTGCCGATCGACGCTACACCCTCATGGAAGTCTGTGGAGGACAAACCCATGCCATTCTGCGCTACGGCATCGATCGGCTACTGCCGGAAAACATCGAACTGATTCACGGCCCCGGTTGTCCGGTTTGCGTAACACCGGTTGAATCCATTGACAAGGCGTTGGTTCTGGCAGCCATGCCCGGCATCATTTTTTGCTCGTTCGGTGACATGTTGAGGGTACCCGGCTCATCCAGCGATCTTTTGAACGTCAAGGCAGCCGGTGCTGATATCAGAACGGTTTATTCGCCTCTCGATGCAGTCAGGCTGGCCGAGCTTCACCCCGGGCGTGAAGTCGTTTTTTTTGCGGTCGGATTTGAAACCACGGCCCCGGTCGTAGCCCTTGCCGCAGTACAGGCCCAGGAACGGAAACTGACCAATTTTTCCCTGCTGGTCGCTCATGTCCGGGTTCCTCCTGCCATCGAAGCCCTGTTAAAAGCTGATTACAACCGGGTCGAGGGCTTTCTGGCTGCAGGACACGTATGCACCGTGATGGGTCATGCTGAATATGAGACATTGGTCGAACGGTATCGGGTGCCTGTCGTGGTGACCGGCTTCGAACCCCTGGATATATTGAATGGCGTTTATCGTTGCATCAGACAACTGCATGAAGGCCGGTTTGAAGTGGAAAATGAATATCGTCGTTCGGCACACCCGGAAGGCAATCCGGTTGCCCGAAGTTTGTTGCAAACGGTTTTCGTAACGGTTGATCGGGAATGGCGTGGTCTGGGACGTTTGCCGGACAGTGGCCTGGGGTTGTCACCGGCCTTTCAATCACTGGATGCCGAAAAGCGGTTCGAAATCCGCATCGGTGAACCTGCCCGTTCGGGTGATTGTCTCAGCGGCAAGGTACTCACCGGTCAAATAAGACCGGTGGAGTGTCCTGCCTTTGGCCGCCGCTGCACACCGGAACACCCGCTCGGTGCCACCATGGTTTCATCCGAAGGGGCCTGTGCCGCCTATTATCACTATCAGGGACATTCGGAACCGGTTTGACGATCCAGCCAGCAATTCTCATGCGGTCTGACCAAAGGGGCTACTCATCGGGTGCGACTGTAAAAAGTTAAAACTGATCAGATTTTAGCCTGATCTTGGCATGATGTAGCGAAGCGCAATCGAGGGTTTGGCTGGGTGCAAGCCCCAAGGCCGGACATGACGGAGTCCCGTTCACTCGGCCGTAGTTTCCTCTGCAGGACACCGGTGGATACCCTCAGGCATCGGCAAAGCGGGTATCCTGACCAATCCAGCGGTTAACCAGCCAATCTGTCGTTTCCGGGTGGGATTGCAGCAAGTGATGGGCGGCAGCACTAACCGACTCGATCAGGTGGTTATCCCGTTCCAGATCGGCAACCCTGAAGGTCACCTGCCCGGTTTGACGGGTGCCCAGCAATTCACCGGGACCACGCAATTTGAGATCCTGTTCGGCGATGACGAAACCGTCGTCGGATTCCCGCATCACCCCCAGTCGCAGGCGGGCGGTTTCCGACAGCGGTGGTTGATACAGCAAGATGCAATGCGATTCGGTAGCACCACGCCCTACCCGTCCGCGCAACTGATGCAATTGGGA
>SXGU01471341.1_pt1 | contig 23248 bp, 14 predicted proteins | sample 3174531 | NCBI WGS metagenome assembly SXGU01 (sample SAMN11356863, study PRJNA531348) | freshwater metagenome | isolation source: freshwater sample F1-140 | place: China: Fuxian Lake, Yuxi | collected 2017-12-25
ACGGACGAGCGAAAACAGATGAGGAAAGCATTGAAGGAAATTCAAATTTTTAATTGCGTTTCGAGTTTTTCCCATCTACCGTTTTTTTTCCCTCGTCCCTCGTCTCTTTTCTTACGATTTATTCGCGTTTTCGCCTTCTTTTTTCGTTTGTTTTTTGACGAGCGTGTCTTCTTTTAATGTGTTCAAAATACGACTCGGACCGGTGATGACTTCCTGACCTTCGGATAACCCGGACGTGATTTGAATATCGGATTCGCCGGTGATGCCGGTCGCGACCTCGACAAATTTCGCTTTGTCGCCGTCCAAAACATACACGCCTTTAATCGTTTTCGGTTTGTCCGCCGGAGCCGATTGTCCGTCGCCCGGCAACGGCGTTCCCGACGCTTCGGGTTTTTTCTCGATCACGGCTTGCAGCGGAACGGAAATCACATTTTCCACCGTTTTGGTCGTAATCACCGCCGTCGCGCTCATTCCCGGACGCAGCGAATTGCGCGTTTCGTCCGTCAAATTCATCAGTTCGATAACGACGCGGAATTCCTTGGCTTCCTGCACGTTGATATTGACCGAAAGCCCGCCGGACGTTTGCGATTTGCCGACGGCGAGCGGCGTTTTCTGCCGCACTTCGCCGACGATTTCGTTTTCGCCGAAAGCGTCAACTTTCACTTTGACCGGCTGACCGACCGCGACTTTATCAATTTCCGTTTCGTCAACTTTGACTTCGACGTTGACCGTTGACATATCGGCAATCGTCAGCAGCGGCGTCGTCGAAAGTCCGGCGACGGCGAACGTGCCGACTTTCGATGGAATATCGGCGATCACGCCGTTGATCGGCGCGACTTGCAGCGTTTTGTCGCGCTGGCTTTGCTGTCCGCGCAAAACGGCGGCTTGCTGTTCGACGCGTTTGGCGCTCGCATCGGCGCTGAAACTCGCTGTTTCAACGCCGCGCCGCGCATCGCGCACGGAAACTTCCTGCTGTTTGGCGCGCGCTCTCGATTCGTTAACTCGCGCGTTCGCTTCATTGATGGAAAGCTGCTGCGATTTAAGCCGCGCCTGCGCGTTTCGGAGCGCGACCTGCGCCGTTTCGACGCGATCTTTCGCCGCATCGAAATTGGAGCGCGATTCGACGCCGGCTTCGACGAGTTCGGCAGTTCGTTTTAATTCGCGATTCGCCGTGTTGACATCAACCTGCGCGCGGTCAACATCGGTTTGCGCCGCGACGACTTGCTGCCGCGCCGACGCGACTTGCTGAAGCGCCGTGTCAATCGCCGCTTGCGAAGCGTTCAAACCCTGCTGCGCCTGCGAAAGCTGGTTTTGCGCCGCCGAAATCTGCGACTGCGTCACCTGCGTTTCATTCTGCGCCGCCTGCAAAGCCGCCGTCTGCGCGTCGGTGCTCGATTGCAGCTGATTCGGATCGAGCCGCACGAGCGATTGACCGCGCGTGACCTGATCGCCTTCTTTGACGTAGATTTCCTCGATTCGTCCCTGCACTTCACTCGTCAGATTGATAAACTGAATCGGTCGAATTTCGCCCGAAGACGTCACGGTCGAACGAAGTTCGCGGCGCGGTTCGACTTTAACGACAGTTACTTCCGGCGTGTCTTTTTTCGTCGCGAAAATAGTGGCGATGATGATGATTGACAACACAAGGACAAACGAAATTCCGATAACTATTTTACCTTTACGGCTGACAGCCATATTTATTATTTCCTCTATTGCGTGGAGTTTAAATTCTTAACGATGATGCAGCGCAAATATTATCTTGGCAAAGCGTCATTTCAACACTACGAGACGCCCGTTGATTTAGTTTCAAAAAAGTATGCGGCGCAGGCGGAAACCGAAACCGTCAGTTGATTTTTCGTTTCGCGTCCGCGAACTTTCATTTTTCGACTAAATTATCCGGCTAAAAACTCGAACGCGCGCAGCGAAGTGTCGCTTTTAAGATTTACGAACGTGCGTTTACGAGTTAAAATGTCTTTGCCATAAAATGTTCATATCAAAAAACGCAAGGTACAACGAAAATGATTAAATGCCAGACTTGCGGAACGGAAAATCTGGATGGTTCGCAATACTGCGACGAATGCGGCGGAAAATTAAAAAGCAATCACAACGAAACCCGAGTCGAAGCGTCGAGCTTTCCATCCCAATATCCGGAGACGCCGATTTTTCGGAACGCAAACGTGACATCGGTGGGGATTCCGGCGATTGTCGAAGAATTGAAATCTGAAGATGCCTTTAATCAGGATTCCGCCGCGCCGAAAAAAGGAGTTCACGCGACGCTGATTATCGAACGCGGCGAATCGGTCGGCGCGGAATTTACGCTTTCCGCCGAAGAATCGAATATCGGGCGATGGGACGCCGACAACGGAGTTTTCCCCGATGTTGATCTCGACGCGCACGATACGGAAGCGAAAGTTTCGCGGCGTCACGCGCGGATTGTTTTGCACGGCGGCAGATACACGATTGAAGATTTGGGTTCGACCAACGGAACTTTCGTCAATCGCGGTCGCCGTTTGATTCCGGGAAGCAAACAGGTTTTGCAGGACGGCGACGAAATCATCGTCGGAAAAACTTTTTTGAGATTTTATATCGCCGATTAATCAATTTTTAATATTTTCAACATTTAACACAACTAAAATGGCATATTGTCACGAATGCGGCTCGGAAGTCGCTCCAAATGATGTTTATTGTCCGTATTGCGGCATTTCGCTGCCGCCTTCTCCCGTTGCCGCTGCGGATGATAAATCAGTCGAATCTGTCGCCGACGAAAAAAACGGATCGGCGGAAACGCCGGAAAACGTGCGAATTTCAGGCGCGACGACAGCATCGGCAGCAAACGAAAACGATTCGGCAGATGATAATATTCTCAATTTGCGACCATCCGCCACTGACGATTATTCGAAATTGGAAACCGAAGAAAACTGGAATTTGAAAACCGAATCGGTCGAATTGCAGTTCGATCAACCGGCGCAATCGCTTGCGCCGCAGGAAAACGCCGCGCCGAAAGTAAATTCCGCGAACGAATCAAATTTCGCATCGTTTGAACCGCATAATTCGGCGGATTCGAGCGCCAAATCCGCTCCGGAAAACATCAAGGAAAGCGCTCCGGACGGACGGACGGCGAATGATTCAAACGGCGTTGACGATTTCAGCGCGACGATTCCGACATTTTCCGCAGCGCCGGAACCGCACTTTAATTCGGCGGCGAAAATGGCGGGCGAAGCGGAAAATAAACCGAGCGAGCCGTTAACTTTAGATGATTTGCCGCCCGCGAAACCGGCGGACGAGCAACCGCTCGAAAAAGGAATTGCCAAACCGGAAGACGAACTCGAAATTTCGCCGCCCGTGCAGTCGGTTTTTGATTCGGTGCGCATTATGGAACGCAGCGCCGCCGAAGAAAAAGCGGTGAAAAACGTTTTTGAATCTTCGCCGGCGGAAATCATTCAGCCATCGTTCGCCGCGCCGAAAGCGGAAATCGCGCCGCCGAGCAACATCGCCGAACACGACGCGCAAAAAGAAGATCGTTCGTACACGACGCCGAATTTTGCCAAAAGCGATACGGACGGCAAAAAAGCGGCGAAGCTGAAACCGCTCGACGAAGGCACGATTTTGAATAATCGCTACGAAATAATTCGCAAAATCGGCGGCGGCGGAATGGGCGCGGTTTATCTCGCGAGCGACAATAATCTCGGCGGCGTTTTGCGCGCGGTCAAAGAAATGGTGCAGTCGTATATCGGCGAAGATCAGCAGGACAAAGCGATCAACGATTTCAAACGCGAATCAATGATTCTCTCGACGCTCGATCATACTTCGATTCCGACGATTTACGATTATTTTTACGACGATAAAGAAAGCCGGTTTTATCTGGTGATGAAGTATATTTCGGGCGGCGATTTAGCGGCGCGTCTGCGTGCCGCGCCCGAAGGCAAAATTGACGAAAAAAGCGTGACCGAATGGGCGATTCAAATCGCCGACGTGCTCGATTATCTGCACAATCGCCCGTCAACGATTGTTTATCGCGACCTGAAACCGGCGAATGTGATGCTCGACGGCAATACGGGACGCGTGATGCTGATTGATTTCGGCATCGCCCGTTCGGTGAACAAAGAGGAAAAAGGCGTGACGGCGGTCGGGACGATGGGTTATGCGCCGCCCGAACTTTTCAGCGGCAACGTCGAGCCGCGTTCGGACATTTACAGTCTCGGTTCGACGATGTTTCATCTTTTGACCGGCGCCGATCCGCAGAGCAATCCGCTGCTGATTTTCGATTTTCAGAAAAATCCGCGCCCGCGCCAGATCAATTCGGCGCTGTCGGATCAAATCGAAAAAATTCTGATGCGCTCGGTCGAATACAACGCGCAGTCGCGATTCGCTTCGGCGGCGGAAATGCGCCGCGTGCTCGAAGAACATCTGGAAAACTTAAAAGCCGGACGCGTCAGTTACGGCACGAAAGAAACGCCCGCTTCGGTCGGACTGGAAAATCAGCCGGTCTTTTGCGGTTTTTGCGGACAGCGCATTATGGCGAGCGATATGTTCTGCGCATTTTGCGGTTCGCGCCAGCCGCTCGCGCAAAAAGGCGTTCACGCGGCGGCGCACACCTATTCAGCCGCGCGACCGGCGACGGCGAAACTGATGATTATGGGCACGAACGAACTCGAATCGCCGGTTTTTAATCTCGACAAAGACGAAAATTTAGTCGGCAGGCGCGATCCGCAGTCGAATATTTTTCCGGAAGTTGATTTGTCGAAATTCGATCCGCAAACGAAAATCTCGCGCCGCCACGCGCGCGTCTGGCGGCAGGACAGCAATTTTCTCGTCGAAGATTTGGGTTCGTCAAACGGAACAGTGGTGATTCCGGCGATCAGCGACACGATTCGATTGCTGCCGCATCAGCCGCACGTTTTGGTTAACGGCGATAAAATTCGTCTCGGCGACACGACCTTACATTTTGTGATCGGATAAACTTTTTTTGTAATTATTATGAATGCGCGAGCCGAAAGAACCGTTGCCGTCAAACCGGGCAGAACCCGCGAAGTTGTCGTTAATTTTACTCCCGAACGAGTGAAAGCGCCGTTTCTGCTGCGCTGCGGCGCGCTGACGATTGATTATATGATCGTCCTGGCGGCACCGGTTTTGGGAATTTTATTGACTCGTTATCTCGATAAAAGCTTTGTTTTGTTTAAGACGGAAAATACCGGCTGGCTCGTCGGCGCGCTGCTCGCGCTGACCAATCTGGTGATTTTTCCGCTGTTCAGCGGGCAATCAATCGGAAAGTTTTTAACCGGCACGCGCATCGTCAAAAAAGACGGCGGCGCGGTTTCGATGAGCCGCATTCTGGTTCGTCATCTGATCGGTTATCCGCTCACGATTTTGACCGGATGTCTCGGCTTTATTCTTTCGGCGTTCAATCGAAAAGGTCTGGCGCTGCACGATTTTTTGGCGGGAACAATGGTCGTTTACGGGCGGCGGAGAGTTCTGAAAAAGGAAACCGCCGAACAGGAAGCCAGCCGAATCACTTCGCATTGAGCCGAAAAAATCCGCAGTTTGAAATCAAGCTCGGTCAACAAATTTGTAAATTAAACGTAAATTGATATGCCTCGATTGATTATCAAAAATTCCGACCGCGTCATTGATGAAGTAGATTTGGCGCGGCTGCGGACGACCATCGGACGTTCGGCGCGTTCGGACGTTTGTATTCCCGATGCTTTCGCTTCGCGCCTGCACGCCGAAGTGCGGCAGGAAGGCGACGGTTACTGGCTGCAGGATTTGGGTTCGGCAAACGGCACGCGCTACAATAATTCGCTGGTCACGATGCCGATTCCGCTCGTCTCCGGCGGCGAAATTCAAATCGGCGAAACGACGATTGTTTTTGAAGACGAACGGCTCAAACGAAGCCGCAACGCGACGCTGATCGCGGACAACACGCAGGCGCTCGATCCTTCGATGACGATTGCGTTTTCCAATCGCAAAAATCCGACTTCGGAAATTCTCGATTCGCAGGTTTCTTCGCGCACCGATCTTTTGGGATTGATCAGCAAAGTTGGACTCGCGCTGCTGTCTTCGAGCGGACTCGACGAAACGCTTAATCAAGTCGCGTCGCTCGTTTTCGAAGCGGTTCCGGCGGAACGCTGCGTTATTATGCTGCGCGACGAATCAGCCGCCGACGGAATGAAAATTACGGTCGCGCGCGTGCGCGGCAAAGATGAACGCATCGAAGAAGTTCGGATCAGCCGCACCGTGATGGACGAAGTGATGAAAAACGGCAAAAGCGTTTTAACGAGCGACGCGCAGCACGATCCGCGCTACGCTTCGCAAACGATGGCGCTTTTGGGAATTCGTTCGGTGCTCGCCGTTCCTTTGAGCGTTGACGAGCGCGACGTGTTCGGCATCATCTACGCCGATTCGCCGACGTATGAAGCGACGTTTACCGAAGAACATTTGAAAATACTGACGACGCTCGCGTCGGTCGCGTCAATTCGCGTCGAAAACGCGAGTTTGCTCGAAGCGAGATTTCAGCGCGAGCGGATGGAGCGCGAACTCGAACTCGCCACCGAAATTCAGCAGCGTTTTCAGCCGTCCGCGCCGCCGAAAATGCCCGGTTACGAATTTCAGGGAATTTCGTTTTCGTGCTACGAAATCGGCGGCGATTACTATGATTTTATCGAGCGCCACGACGGAAAAATGCTGATCGCGCTCGGCGATGTGTCCGGCAAAGGAACCGCCGCCGCGCTGTTAATGTCGAGCGTTCACGCGGCGATGCACGCGCAGATTTCGGCGCGCAGTTCGCTCGATGAAACGGTCAGATCGGTCAATCAATATTTGGCGGAAAACACGCCGTCGAATCGTTTCGTGACGCTTTTCGCCGCCGAGCTCGATCCGCAGACGGGAATTCTCAAATACATTAATGCCGGACACAATCCGCCGCTCGTCGGTCGCGCCGGCGGTCAAATCGAACAGCTTTCAAGCGGCGGTTTTCCGCTCGGAATTCTGCCGTCGGCGGAATACGATGTCGGTGAATTGAAACTGAATTCGGGCGATTCTTTAATTGTTTATTCGGACGGCGTTTCGGAAGCGAATAATTTAATCGAAGAAGAATTTGGGATGGAAAGATTGACTGAAGTAATCAGAAAAAATCTGAAAGCCTCCGCCGCCGGAATGCGCGATAAAGTCGAATCAGCGCTTTCCGCGTTTACGCAAACCGCACCGGCGAATGACGACATAACATTGGTGATTGTTAAAAAAACATAGGTTTCAAGTTTCAGGTTTCAAGTTAAGAACAACCGAGTTTCCTCCAACCTGAAGCTTAAAACCTGAAACTTGAAACTAATTCCTCGCAATTTGCCCGTAGAGCCACGCTTTTGCCATTCTCCATTGACGATTGACCGTCGCGACGCTGACGCCCAAAACTTCCGCCGTTTCTTCGATGGAAAGCCCGCCGAAATAGCGCAGTTCGACGATTTTCGCTTTTTGCGCGTCCATTTTTTCCAAATTTTCAAGCGCCTCGTCGAGCGCGAGAAGTTCGTGCGATTTTTCGTTTGAGACGACTAAAATTTCTTCTTCGAGCGGCAGTTTTTCCGCGTCGCCGCCGCGTTTGTCGGCGGTGTGTTTGCGCGCGTGGTCAACGAGAATGCGGCGCATAATCTGCGCGGCGATGCCGAAAAAATGCGCGCGATTCTGCCATTTCACCTGTTTCTGATCAATTAGTTTCAAATACGCTTCGTGAACGAGCGCCGTCGGCTGCAACGTGTGGCTCGCGCGCTCGCGCCGCAAATAATTGCCCGCCAAATTGCGCAGCTCGTCATAAATTAATGGCAGAAGACTGTTGACGACTTCGGTGTTTCCGTCGGTCAATTCGATTAAAAGTCGCGTTATTTCGGGCGAAGTATTTTGGCTCATAAAAAAGAAAAATGATTTTATCGGTTCGACGCTTCGGAATTATAAAGAATTCGCAAATTTGTATCAAACGCAGAATTTGCGCTGACACGAAATCCGCAAAATTTACGCGTTGATTCTTGAGCAGGCGAAAAATCGCCGCCGTTTCATACTCGAAAAGGAGCGTAAAAATGAACAAAAACTTTTATCTATTCGCATTATTAATCGCAATCATATTTTCCGCGCAGACGGCTTTCGCCGATGTCAAAATCAAAACGCGCCAAACGATGAGCGGGCAAACGTATGAAAGCGCGACGTTTATCAAAGGAAAACGACAGCGCACCGAACAAAATATGGGTTCGGTGAAAACCGTGAGTTTGACGCAGTGCGATTTGCGCCGTTATGTGCAGATGAATCCGGCGTCGAAAACTTATTTGGTCAATCAATTTAACGCCGCCGTCGCCGAAAATCCGCAGACGGTCGCGGCGAACGAAAAAACGACTGACAAAGTCGTGCGCGCGGGCGGCACGATCACAACAACTTTAACTACGAAAGACACGGGCGAGCGCAAACAGATGTTCGGCTTTCCGGCGAAACATTTGATTATCACGATGCAAACCGTTTCGTCGCCGGACGCGTGCAGCCCGTCGAACACCAAAATGCAGTTTGACGGCTGGTATATTGACGCCGAATTTGTGCTCAACTGTAATCAGAATTACGGATACGCCAATAATTCGGCGGGAAAAAACGGCGGCTGTCAGGATAAACATCAAATGAAGCAGATCGGCGCGGCGAATCGCGGTTATCCGGTTTACGAAAAAATGACGATGTTTGATGAAAGCGGCAAGGAAACTTTCTCGACCGTCAGCGAAGTCGTCGAGCTTTCCAAAGCGACTTTGGACGCCGCGCTGTTTGAAATTCCAACCGATTACCGCGAAGTTTCCGACGCGGCGCAGATGTATAACGTCGCGCAGACGGACGATTCGACCGATTCGCCGAACAGCGCGGCGAATTCGGGCAATGCAGCAAATTCAACGATGAAATTGCCCGCGCAAAGTTCGGCGAGCAGCACGGCAAAACCGGTAGCGCTTGCGGCGAAACAGCCGGGAATTGTGCGCATCGGCGTTACGGTCAAAACCGGCGCGGTCGGCGAAGGCATTGCGGCGGCTGATTTAGCGGCGGCGGTGCAGAACACGTTCGGCGAATTTTTAAAAGGCACAAAAATCGAAGTCGTTCCGCTCGAAGCCAAATTAGCCGCGCTCGTTGATGGCGAAGCGTCGAAAAAAGAATGCGATTTCGTGCTATACGCCTCGGTCGCGCATAAAAAAGGCGGCGGCGGATTCGGCGGAATGTTCGGCAAGATGGCACCGGTTCTCGGCAGTCTCGCGCCGGTTGCGGGAATGGGCGGCAGCGTCGCCGGTGCGGTTGCCGGACAAGTCGCTTCGACGGCGATCATCTCGGCTTCGCAAGTCTCGTCAAACGTTAAATCGAAAGACGAAATCACGCTCGACATCAAACTAAATCAAACGGGCGGCGCGGCTGTTTTAACGAGACAATTCAAAAACAAAGCCAAATCGGACGGCGAAGACATTCTTTCGCCGATCATCGAACAAGCGGCGGAAGCGATTGTCACAAGCGCCAAAAAATAAAATCGCGCGCGTAAAAGCAAAGAATCTGATTTTGCTTTTACGCGCGAAAAAAAACAAATATACCGAATATAAATTTATGTTACGTTCAATCAGTCGCTTGTTTCTTTTCAGCGTTTTAGTTTTCGGCTTTGCCGTTGTGTCGACTGCGGCGCAAGATCGTCCGATGGACAGGGAAATGCGCTTTCCGGTGAAATTCGCGCCGGGCGCAAATTCGGCGACCGTCAAAAAACGCATCGCGCTCGGCACATCGCACACTTACACCGTGCGGGCGAAAGAAGGTCAGACGATGACCGTTATTTTAACGACGGGAAAAAGCACTTCGTTCACTGTTTACGCGCCGACCGAAGGAATCATCGAAGGGGCGGACGGCGAAACGATGTGGCGCGGAATGCTCAACGAATCGGGCGAATACCAAATCACCATCGGCACGGACAAAACGGCGAATTATACGCTCGAAATCTTCGTTAAATAATTCGGGCGCGATTCGCAAACGGTTTTTAGCCGAAAAGCGTTGAGTTTACTGACTGAATCAGTCAGTAAACTCAACGCTTTTTGCTGCGTAAATTGAATTAAAACCGCTGAAATGAGCGGCTGCACAGCGTCTCAAAGCTATATTGCAAACGTGCAAAGTCATTCTGCAAGTCTGCAAAACCTTACTGCAAGCGTGCAAAGTGTCATTGCACGCTTGCAGTAAGAACAATTCGCTAAATTAAATCGCGTGCTGCGCTCAAAATAAGTTAAAAAATTAACGATTGAGCGGACATTTAGCCGCAGAAAACATTTGTTACAAATTTTTCAATTTTTGTTGATACTTTCGCCGCGCTTCCCGCGCGTTAGATATCAGCAGCCGCAAAAATCATTTTGAAAAGGAGAGAAAATTTATGAACAATCAAACGAACAGCGCCGCCGCAATGCAGATGGAAATGCCGCCCGAAGCCGTTTTGACGAACATCGCGTTCGGCGCGATGATGACGCAGGCTTTGTCGGTCGCGGGAAAACTCGGCATCGCCGATTTGCTGGCGGACGGTGAGAAAACAGTCGCCGAATTGGCGAGCGCGACCGATGTTCACGAGCGTTCGCTTTATCGCATTCTGCGCAGTTTGGCGGGCAGCGGCGTTTTTCGCGAAACGAGCGCGCAGACTTTCGCCAACACGCCGGTTTCCGACGCGCTGCGCCGGGACGCGGCGAACTCGATGCTCGGCGGCGTGATTTTTATGGGCGAACAATGGCATTACAACGTTTGGGGCAATATGATGCACAGCGTCAAAACCGGAAAGACGGCGTGGGGCGCAACGCACGGCGCGGAAGTTTTCGACTGGTTCGCCGCGCATGCGGAAGAAGCCGAAATTTTCAATCGCGCGATGACCGATATGAGCGTTTCGGTCGCGCCCTTCATCGTCGAAGCGTATGATTTTTCCGGCATCGAAACGCTCGCCGACATCGCAGGCGGACACGGTTATCTGTTATCGCAGATTTTGCGAGCGAATCCGGAAATGAACGGGGTTTTGTTTGACGTGCCGCCGGTGATTGCGGGCGCGGCGAGCTTACTCGAAAAAGAATCGGTCGCTGATCGCGTCGAAACGGTCGCCGGCGATTTCTTTCGCGAAGTGCCGAGCGCCGACGCGTATATTATGAAACATATTATTCACGATTGGGACGACGAAAAATCCGTCGCGATTCTGAAAAATATCAACCGGGCGATGGCGGAAAACGGCAAACTGCTGATCGTTGAAACCGTTGTGCCCGAAGGCAACGAGCCGCATTACAGCAAATTGCTCGATCTCGAAATGCTCACGTCGCCCGGCGGTGCGGAACGCACGGCGGAAGAATATCGCCAACTGCTGGAATGCGCCGGTTTTCGCCTGACGCGAATCATTCCGACCAGATCGCCGTTTTCCATTGTCGAAGCGGTCAAAGCGTAAAAAAGGTTTGTTTCGTCTGCCATTTAATTTAACCGAGTTTACGCGAAAAAGGCGGGAAGTTGTTCCCGCCTTTTTTTATTTTTCGTGATTGTGCAGTTGGCGTTCGTGCCCGTTTTCGATTTGTCTTGCAGCCGACGATTTACTTGCTGTGTAATTTCTGTGCGAGCATTTGGAAACGCGGTTCCCGGTGCAGATTTTCGAGTCGCGGGTCGGCGTTGACAAAATTAAAGCTGTGGTTGTTCGACGCTTCGGATTTTTCGAGCCATTCGAGCGCTTGTTCGCGCTCGCCGAGCGCGTTGTAAGCGAGCGCGATTTCCTCGGCAAAGGCGAACGGATTGTTTTTTATTTCGTCGGTTTCAATCGCCTTTTTTAAGTTAACCAGAATTTCCTGCCGATTTCCGTTCATCGCCTCGATTTGCGAGCGAATAATCGTCCAGCCGGGATCGTTGTTTCCGCCGCTGTAACTGTATTCTTTGCGAAACGCATTCATCGCCGCGTCCGCATCGCCGAGCGCCTGGTAAATCCAGCGTTTGGTTTTGTGCGCCGGAACAAAACTTTCATCGAGCGCGAGCGCGCGGTCGGCGGCGATCAATCCTTGTTCGTATTGCCGCCCGTAAAAATAAGCCTGACCGAGCGCCGATTTGATCGAAGGCGCGTTCGGGTCGAGCTGTTCGGCGGTTTGCGCTTCGCTGATCGCTTCGGTCGAGCGTCCCATCGCCGAAAGCGTTAACGAAAACCAGTGATGCGCCTGCGCGTATGAAGGATTTATCTGAATTGCGCGCCGAAACTCGAGTTCCGCACCGCTGCGGTCGCGTCTTCTGAAAAATTTGATGTAGCCGAGCGACGTATGCGCCGATTCGAGATTGTCGTCAATCGCGAGAGCTTTCAGCGCTGCGGCTTCGGCTTTATCATAAGCGTCGTGCGGCGGCGTGACATCATAGAGATTCAGAAGCAGATAAGCGTCCGCCAAACCGATGTAAGCGAGCGCGAAATTTGGGTCTTCGAGCAGCGATTGATTAAACGTGAAAATCGCTTTGCGCAGATTTTCCGGCGAGCGATTAGTCATTTGGTAACGCCCGACTAAAAGTAGTTCATACGCGAACGCGTTTTTTGTGTAACTGCGCGAAATAATCTCTTTTTCAAGCGGCAGCGGTTCGATGGCGAGCGATTTCCACACTTTTTCAGCGAGTTTAATCTGCAAATCAAACAAGTTGCCGTCGCTTGCCGTGAAAGTTTCCGACCATAAAACCTGACCGTCAGCCGAATTGACCATTTCGGCGGCGATGGCAAGATCGTCGCCGTCTTTTTTGAGATCGCCGCGAATAACGTAAATTGCTCCCAGATCGGCGGCGATTTTCGTCAAATCTTCGTTGGCGACCGAACGCGCCGAATATCCGGAAATAACGTTTAAGCGCTTGATGTGTCCGAGTTTTCTCGTCAGCGCGTCCGCCAAACCGCTGCCGAGATTGACTTGCTGCGGATCGGCGCTTTTAAACGGGAGAACGACAATCGAATGATTTTGAAAGTTTTGCGGCGGCGCTGAGCCGCGCGCGAATTTGAAGCCAATCTGATATCCGTATTTCGCGCCGTACTGCAAAACGCCGAGTCCGACAATCAGAACGAAAAGCCCGACTAAAGCGTAAATCGCGGTTTTTCGGCGCGATTTTTTCGGCGGCGCAACGGTGAATTCGCGCGAGCTGCCGTCGTCCGTTTGGTCGGGCGGCTCGATGAACAAAGTTTCTTCGTTGTGCAGATTAAAGTTTTTCGTCGAAGGCGTCAGATGCTGTTTGGCTTCGTCCGCTTCGGTCGCGCCGCTCGGAAAACTGCCGAGGTTGCGATTGCTCGCCGAAAAATTACTGAAAAAATAGTGGTAGCCGACATTCTCCAGAATCGTCTGAAATCTTTCTTCGGCGCGCAGAATATCGAAAACCGGTTCGACGCCGACCCAGTTGAGCCACGCTTCTTTAATCGCAAACGCATCTTCGAGCAGTTCGAGCGCTTTGTTTTTGTCTTTCAGATAACAGTAAACGAGCGACAGTTGATACGGCGAAACGTAACGCGTTTCGGCGAGATTGAGCAGTTTTTCTAATTTGTCGTGCGCTTGTTCGATTTGTCCGTCCGCCGCGTAGCTTTCGGCTTCGGACAAAAGCGAAAAAACGCTGTCGTTAAACAGCTCTTTGGCTTTTTGAATTTCTTTGACCGATTCGGCGGTTTTCCCGATGATGCGGTAAATTTTGCTCAAACCGTAATATCCGAGTCCGTAAGTCGGAAACTCGGCGATTAATTTTTTATACTGCGCGATTCCTTCTTCATAACGGCGCGCGTAGTAAAATCCCCAGCCGAGATTGTGCAGATTAAACGGCGTGAGCGGATCGAGATCGAGACCGCGCCTGGCGTATTCCAAACCTTCGGCGAAACGTCCTTCGCAGTAAAGCACAATCGAATACCAGACGAAAGCCGAAGCGTTGTTCGGATTGAGTTCGAGCGCGCGCGCCAGATGATGTTCGGCTTGCGACCAATCGTAATTTCCGGCGTGCAGCGAAAAACCGAGACTCGCGTGTCCTTCGGATAATTTATCGTCAATTTCGATGGCTTTCGTCGCCGCCGCAATCGCCGACTGAAAACAATCCTGCGGCGGCAAAACGCCGAAGATGCCGAGCCAGTTGTAATAATCGGCGGTTCCGGCATAAGCGTGCGCGTAATTCGGATCGGTCGCAATCGCTTCGTGAAAACTGACGAACGCTTTGGCGAATCCGTCTTCGGTAAACGAATTGAAATAATATCTGCCGCGCAAATACTGCTCGAACGCTTCCGGGCTATTCGTTCCGCGCCGCGAAAATTCTTCGCGCTCGCTGCCGGTCAGCTGCGGCAGTAAAACTTCGATGACTTTGTTGGAAAGCGTATCTTCGAGCGAAAAAACATCGGCAAGCGTTTCATCAATCGAAGTCGCCCACACCGTCGCATTTTCCGCCACGTTTAATAATTGGACGGTGACGCGCAAACGGTCTTTTGCCTTTTTGATGCTGCCGTCGAGAATATAATCAACGTTCAAATCTTTTCCCGCCTGAATCGGATCGCTCAAATTCTCGCGAAAAGGCAGAATCGAACTGGTCGGGCGCACGACGAAGCGACGCACTTTGCTGAGCCGCGCGATCAGCGCGTCCGCCAATCCCAAACCGAGAAATTTATCGCCCGTATCTTCGTTCGGAATCAAATTCATAAATTTGAACGGCAGAACGGCGAGCGATTTTCCTTGTTGAGCGGGAACGGGGCGCGCCATTTTCGCTGTTTTGGCGGCGAATGAAGGTTTGGCTTTGGCGATTTCGCCGCGCAGATGGCGGGAAATGTCGGCGGAAAATTCCTGCACCGAATCGTAACGGTCGGACGGACTTTTGCCGAGCGCTTTGAGAATAATATTGTCGAGATTTTCCGCCAATTCGTTTTTTAAATCGGCGCGCGTCGTTGAGCGAACGCGGGCAAATTTATCTTCGGCGTCGGCGTATTGCGGCAGCAGATTCGCGTTTTTATCTAAAATCGAACTCGGCGCGTCGGGCGCGACTTCGCAGATGACCTGCGAAACTTCGTGCAGCGCGCGACCGGCAAAATTATACGGGCGATGTCCGGTTAAAAGCTCGTAGAGCAGAATTCCGAGACTGTAGATGTCGCTCGACGGCGTGATTTCGACGCCGCAAACCTGTTCGGGCGAAGCGTAATCCGGCGTCATCAAACGCATCAGCGAAGCGGTCGGATTGACCGATTCGTGAATCAAATCCGGATTGAGAACTTTGGCAATTCCGAAATCGAGTAGTTTCGGCACGTCGTGACGCGTAACGAGAATGTTGCTCGGTTTAATATCGCGGTGAATAATCTGTTTTTCGTGCGCGTATTGCAGCGCCGAGCAGAGTTTCTGAAAAACTTTGAGGCGTTCGCGCGTGCTCAGGCGTTTTTTGTCGCAAAAATTATAAAGCGTATCGCCTTCGATGTATTCCATCACGAAATACGGCATTCCGTCGTCGGTCGTGCCGCCGTCGAGCAGGCGAGCGATAAACGGATGCTCGAACGACGCTAAAATCTGGCGTTCGTGGCGAAAACGGCGCACGATAAAGTCCGAATCCATTCCGCGTTTGATCAGTTTGATCGCGACTTGCTGAGAAAATTCGCCGTCGGCGCGCGTCGCGTGATAAACCGCGCCCATTCCGCCGCGCCCGATTTCTCTGGTGAGCCGGTAAGCTCCGATCAATTTGCCGATCATCGAATCGGCGTCGTTTTCGCCGGAAATTTCGTCGAACGATTGAGATAAGATTTTTTTCGCCGAAGAATTAAGAAAACCGCTGTTCGTCCACACGGGCGATTCGATAAAACTGTCAGCCGATTCATAGTCGGCGAGGAGCTTTTCAATTTCGCTGCGCAAGGATTGATCGTCGCCGCAGCTTTCTTTGAGATACAGTTCGCGCTGATCGGGCGACAGGTCGAGTGCCGATTGAAAAATTGCTTCAATTTGTTGCCAGCGGTCAGGGGACATTAGATGTGTTTATTACCAAACGAGAAAATAAATTTTACTACGAATTTTTGAAACAATAAAGACGCGTCGCTGCTCGTTTCAGGTTGTCATTAATTGATTGATCGAGAGCGTTAAATTGAAATAAGAAAATACATTAAATCGAGCGTTTGGTAAACGCATTGACGGCGAAAGTAAAGACGCGCAGAATTGAACGGATAAACTGATTTTAGCCGTGTTAAAAGTTGTTGACCTCGATGTTAAATTGAATTACTATTGATTCAGCGAAGTTCTTCGCAGTTCAAAATAAACGCCGCAATGCCTCCTAAACAAAAGAAAATCAAATTAATATATTTCGTCGTCTTTACGCTGCTGCTGATCGGAATGGTGCCGCTCGTGCTGACCGGCTGGTTTCTCTCCGAACGGAGCGGACGCGAATTGCGCGCGGTCGAAAATCGCTACCAAACGCAGCTCGTACAGGAAAAGGCGCGCCAAATCGAAGTTTTCGGACAGCATTACGGCGATCTGGTCAAAGGATTTTCCGGCGCGCTCGAACTTTCGGCGCATTTATCGGCGCTTTCCGCCCAGCCGACCGAAGAAAAACTCGGCGCGACGCTGAAAGAAAATCCGAATTTGCTCGCGCTTTATGTGAAACCGGTTGACGCCGAATCGCTGTCGGCTTTTCGTGCCGAATCAATTACGAAAACGGAAATCGAAAAAATTTCGGAAAACTCGCTGGCAAATTTGGGAACGCAAAAAGTGATGTTCGGCGAACCGCAAAAAATCGCTTCGAGTGGCGAATTGGTTTTGACGGTCGCCGCGCCGGTCGTCGTTCGCGGAAATACGATTGCGGCGGTGATCGCGGTCGTTTCGATGCGCGAAATCGCCAGAAATATCGTCGGCGCGAAATCGTTCAGCGAAGAAGAATTGTGGAAATCCGGTTTGCCGATTGTGTTCGTCGTTGATGATCGCGGACGCGCGGTTTTTCACCCGGACGCCAATCTGGTCGGCGCGCAAAAAACGCTGGCGGATTTGCGCATCGTGCAGGAATGGCTCGAATCGAACCGGCAGATTCAATCGGCGCTCGTGCCTTTTTCGGCGGAATACGCCGGACAAAATCACGAAATGATCGGCGCTTATTCGACCGTCAGCTTCGGAAAAAACCTGAATTTCGGCGTGATTACGATGCAGGACGAAGAAAAAGCGCTCGCGTCGGTCGGCGAAATGCGCTGGCAAACGTGGCTCATCAGTCTCGCGTTCGCGCTTGTCGCCGTCATCGTCGGCTTCATTCTCAGTCGTCTTTTAACCGCGCCGATTCTGAAATTAGCGGCGGCGGCGGAAAAAATTGCGGAAGGTGATTTTTCAACGCGCGTCGAAACGCAGAATATGACGGAAATCGGAATGCTCGGCAAGGCGTTTAACGTGATGAGCGACAATATCGAGGAACACGTCGCGAAATTGGCGCGCGCCGCTGAAGACAACCGCGAACTGTTTGTCGGCACGGTCAAAGCGCTCGCCGCCGCGATTGACGGAAAAGATCGCTACACGCGCGGTCATTCGGAAAGGGTTTCGCGCGTTTCGGTCGCCGTCGGTCAGCGGCTCGGAATGAACGCCGCCGAACTCGAAACTTTGCGCATCAGCGCGCTGCTGCACGATGTCGGCAAAATCGCGGTGGACGATGCGATTTTGAAAAAACCGGCGGCGCTGACCAACGACGAGTTTGAAATTATGAAAACTCATCCGCAACGCGGCTACAAAATTATGTCGCAGATTCCGGCGATGAAAGACTTTCTGCCCGGAATTTATATGCACCACGAAATGATTAACGGGCAAGGTTATCCGCAGGGTTTGACCGACCGCGAAATTCCTTTGATGGCAAAAATCATTTCGGTCGCCGACACGTTCGACGCGATGACGATTGACCGACCGTATCAAAAAGGAATGGCTCTGCCAGTCGCGCTCGACCGCATCAAGAGTTTTGTCGGCACGCGCTACGACGGACGCGTCGTGCAGGCGCTCGTCGAAGCGTGCAACGACGGGCAAATCGGCATCGGCGTCGTCAAATTGCGCGCCGCCCAAACAACTGATTCCGATGCGGCTCCGCTGCTCGAAAAACAAGTCGCGTAGTGGAAAATCAAAATCAGAAGTTAGAGATTAGAGGTTAAGAAGTCAAAAGGCGGAAGTTGATGTTCAGAGGTCGAATGTAATTAAAAATCAAAAGCTGGAATCAAGCTAAAAAATTAAAAAGAACAAGAGGTAAACAAAATGGGCTCCCAGGAAATATGGCAGGTTGCTGTTCAGGATAAGGTTTATGAAGCGGAATTGGAAGAAATGATTCAGTGGATCAAAGAAGGCTCGATTTTGCCGGAAGACAAAGTGCGGCGCGGCAATCTGCGCTGGCTCGACGCCGGAAAAATTCCCGAACTGAAAAATTATTTTCAAAAAACATCAATTGCGGCTGAGGAAACCGATCTCAGTTTGAGTCCGGTCGCCGAAATGCCCGAAAACGTGCAGGTTTTTACGCATTTTCAAATCGGTCAGGAAAATCCCGAATTTCGCAGCGAAGTCGGCGGCGGAATAATGGCGGCGCACGGCGGCATTCACACGACAACTTCCGGCGCCGCGCCGGTCGTGTCAATCGAAACGAATCACTGTTCGGTTCACGCCGACCGCGATTACGAATACGTTTGCGAAATCTGCGGCTGTTTTTTCTGCAAAGATTGCCCGAATACGTTCGGCAGCAACGTCAAAATTTGTTTGAGCTGCGGCGGTTTGTGCGTCGAACGCCAGGAATTTGAACGGCGCGGCAATAAAATCGTCGGCTCAATCAATAAACCGTATCCGCGCGTTGAAACGCAGGTTGCCGAAGAAACGAAAGCGCCGGACACGAAACTACGAACGGCGGATTTATTGTTCGCTTTCCGTTATCCGCTGCGTTATCCGCTGACGCTCGCATTGTGCGCCGCGTTATGCGCCGCGCTCGTCGCCGGACAAGCGCTGCTCGCGGTCGGCGGCAGCATTCTGCTCGCGGCGTCCAGCGCAATTACGCTGCTTTTCCTTGTCTTAACTTTTTCGGTGATGTTCAAAACGATTGAAAACGCCGTGCAAAACAAACCCGAACTGAACTTTCTGCCGCCGCTCAATCGTTATACTTTTTGGGAAGATTACATTCATCCGGTTTTTACCGGCGCGGCGGTTTATCTGGTTTCCTTTTTTCTGTTTATCGTGCTCGCGCTCGGAGCCGGAGCGTATTCTTACGCGACTTACGCCGACACGGTGGAAAAAGTTAGATCCGAAGCCGATCAATCGCAGAAAAGCGTCAGCGCCGCGCTCAAATCGGTGCAGAGCGGAGCTTCGCTGGGCTATCAAAATCCCGATCAATCCGCCACTGATAATCAGCCGCAAAAAGCCTTGCCGAATACGCTCGCAAGTGATTTTACAGATTTATTCGGCACCGATTATTTAGCCGATACGACGCAGCTCGAACGAGTCGTCGCGTCATTTATGCGTTTGTCGGTTTATTTTCATATGCCGGTATTTTTCGCTTTTCTGCTCGGCGTTTTAATATTTCCGGCAGTTTGCGCCGTCGCCGGTTCGACACGTTCGGCGATCAACACTTTTGACGTTTCGCTCGCCTGCAAAATCATCAAAGACTTCGGCTTCGATTACGTCAAAATCGTTTCGCTCACGGTTATTCTGGCGGCTGTGACATTGGCGACCGCCGCCGGAATTTACCGGCTGTTTTCGTTGTTCGATCTGCGGCTTTTCGGATTAGTAACGGCGATGACGGCAGGCAGCGTTTTGTTTTTTTATTTTTGGACAGCGCTTTCTTCGGTTTTGGGTACGGTTATTTTCAAAAATCAAGAGCCGGAAAATCAAATTTAATCCGGCTCGTCTAATATTAACGATTACGCAATTTCTCGGTTTTTCTCCCGCGCTTCCACAATTTTTTCTTCCACATTTTTTAGACAAATCAAATAAAAAGAAGAAGCAAATTTTATGGAATCTGTGGATGTCAAAGAAATTTGGCAAGTTGATGCGGGCGGCGAAATTTACGAAGCCGAATTCGGCGAATTGGCGCAATGGATTTTTGAAGACGCGCTGCTGCCGCAGGACAAAGTGCGGCGCGGCAATCTGCGCTGGATTGAAGCGCGAAAAGTTCCGATTCTGAGCGGATACTTTAAAGATCGGGAAAACGGCGCTGCGCCGCCCGATTTTTCCGCGCTTAAGGCGGCAAACGAAATTGCCGGAGAACACGAGCAGCTTTCGGCGACGTCCGAACGTTCTTTTGCCGGTTCGCCGGTTGATCGGCTGATCGCCGAAGACAATGAAAACCGGCTGGCGAACGATAATGTTTCAGCCGCAAAATCGCCCGGCGCAAAAAACGTTTTCGCATCAAGCGATTCCGCTTTAAAGATTAATAAAAATTCCGAGCAATCTCGATTTTGCGGCGTTCACGCGGATTCGGCGGCGGAATATGTGTGCACAACGTGCGAAAGCGCTTTTTGCCGGGAATGCCCGACTTCATACGGCGGCAGCGTCAAAATCTGCCCGTTTTGCGGCGCGATGTGCCAAACGATCAAAAAAATTGCCGAGCAAAAAAATAAACAGATTAAAATAGCCGCCGAAGCGGAAAATTTTGGTTTGAACGATTTCGTCCGCGCGTGCGCGCATCCGTTCAAATTCAAAGCGAGTTTGATTTTCGGCGCGCTGATGTTCGTCTTTTTTTCCATCGGACAATCGGCGGCGGCGCTCGGCGGAATGATTTTTGTATTCGCCGCGCTTTTTTGCGTGCTCGCGTCGAATATGCTGACTTTCGGCATTTTGGCGAACACGGTCGGCAACTTTTCGCAGGGAAAACTCGAATCGAATTTTATGCCGGATTTCGATGATTTTTCGTTGTGGGACGATGTCGTTCATCCGTTTTTTCTGTCAATCGGCGTTTATCTGTCGAGCTTCGGACCTTTTATTTTAGTTTTAATCATCGGCGCATATTTGGTTTTCAGTTCGATGACATCGCAGGCGAACGCGGTGCAGAACGAGCTGACGAAAATTCCCGGAACCGATTATTACGACAATCAAAAAACGCATCAGCAATCCGAAGAAGTGCGGCGGCTTTTGGAGAGCGTGCGGCAGGAAACCGAAAGCAATATCATTCGGCACAAAGCGGCTGAATCGCAAATAAAGTTTTCCTCCGACGGCAGTGAGGAAGCGGAATTTGCCGAGTTAAACGCGATGATTGAAGAATCGCGGCGCGCGCAGCTCGAATCGGTAGCGGGAACTTCGCCGGAAGTTCAGGCGCGCCAATTCAATCAGATGTTTCGCAACTTTCTGAACCTCGCCGCGCCGCTGGTCGTCATCGGTTTTCTCGCACTTTTGTGGGGAATTTTCTATTTTCCCGCCGCCTGCGCCGTCGCCGGTTACACGCGCTCGTTTTTCGCCGTGCTCAATTTGTCAATCGGTTTCGACACGATCAAACGGCTCGGCGCCGATTACTTGAAAATATTATTGATGTACGTCGCCGTCGGATTTTTAATCGGCGGCGCGAGCGTTTTGCTGAACGTAATTTTCGCCGCGTTCGATTTGCCGGCAATCGGCAATTTGCCGGTGAAAATATTCGGCAGCGCCGTGACATTTTATTTTTCAATCGTTTTTTCGTGCGTTCTCGGCTACGCGCTGTTTAAAAATTCCGGCAAGTTGAAACTTTCCCGCTGACCGGAAGCGCGGCGAAACAGCGCGCAAATTTGTTGATTGAAAAACGCCCGTTTGTTTGACGGGCGTTTCTTTTTTATAATCGAAACTTTAGGTTAGGTACTTCAAAGTACCAATTTTTGATAAAGGAATTATAAATAAAGTTTTGAATTTTGAAGCGGACGAAAAATCCGTCATCTAAAATCCAAAATCCAAAATCCATATATGGCATTTTTTTGGAAGCGAAAAAAAGACGAAGACAAATTTTCAACCTCAATTTTAGGGCTTGATAAATCAATCGAAGAACTACAGGCGCAGGAAGCGGCGGTTGAGAAAGAAATCGGCGTGCGTTTTTACAAGGCAATCGAGAAAACTCGGTATTCGATCAACAACAAACTCGACACGATTTTTGAGAATCGCAAGCAAATTGACGAACAGTTTCTCGATGAGCTCGAAGAAATGCTGATCTCGACCGACATCGGCGTCGAGACGACGATGCAGATTTTAGACGCGGTTCGGCGCGGCGTCTCAAGACAGGAAATCAGCGATTTGCAGGCGCTCAAACGTATTATGAAGCAGGAACTTTTGACGATTCTGCATCATTCCGCCGAACGCGGCGTCGCCAGTGAAACGAAATACAGCCTCGACATCAAGCCGTATGTTTTGATGGTCGTCGGCGTCAACGGCGTCGGCAAAACGACGACGATTGGAAAACTCGCGCAGCGCATTAAGAATGAAGGAAACGGCGTTTTAATCTGCGCCGCCGACACGTTTCGCGCCGCCGCTTCCGACCAACTCGAAATCTGGGCGGAACGCGCGGGCGTGCAAATCGTTCAGCAAAAACAGGGAACCGATCCGGCGGCGGTTTTGTTCGACGCGCTCAAAGCGTCAAAAGCGCGCAACGCCGACGTTTTGATCGTTGACACCGCCGGACGACTGCACAACAAATCGCATTTGATGGCGGAACTCGAAAAAATGAAACGCATCGCCGCCCGCGAAGTCCCGCAAGCGCCGCACGAAACGCTTTTGGTGATTGACGCCGTCACCGGACAAAACGGACTCGAACAAGCCCGCCAATTCCTGAAAACCGCCGACGTCACCGGCATCGTCTTAACCAAACTCGACGGCACAGCCAAAGGCGGCATCGCCGTCGCCATCGCCAAAGAACTAAATCTCCCGATCCGCTACGTCGGCATCGGCGAACAGGTTGACGATTTAATGGTTTTCGACGCAGAAAACTATGTGAACGGTTTATTTAACTGAAAATTAACAATCTATGTTTGAAGTTAAAAAGAATGAAAATTCAGATAGTTTACAAGTGAATTCTGAGTATGCCTTATTTTATAATGGTCAATTCGTTGACAATGTATTGGTAGAAAAATAAGGTAATAGTTATCATTCTGATGAAGAAATAACATATGGAATAGAATCTCTACATAAGTATGAAACTAAATTTTTAATGAGTTTTAATATCTATGAATTTAGCTACAGGCGCAGCCTGTAGAAAACGACAACGAATTATCAAGCCTGTTTACAGGCGGCAGAATCGAGTCCGCTATTTTTCTGTCGCCTGTAAACAGGCTCAAATGAAGTTGCTTTAGTGTCTACAGGCTTGCGCC
>SXGU01135597.1_pt1 | contig 23242 bp, 26 predicted proteins | sample 3174531 | NCBI WGS metagenome assembly SXGU01 (sample SAMN11356863, study PRJNA531348) | freshwater metagenome | isolation source: freshwater sample F1-140 | place: China: Fuxian Lake, Yuxi | collected 2017-12-25
TCGTTAAATCCGTCGTTCCAGTAACGAAAAGTCCGGTTTTGAACGTTCCATTTCCGGCGACAGTAAGATTATTCAGTGCGTTAAGGTTTCCGGTGAGCTCTAGACCAGAACGAAGCGTTGTTAGTCCGTCAACGACAAGCGTATTTGTGTGTGTTTCACCCGTAACTGTTAACGAGTCATCGATAACGGTTGAATCATCAACCCACAATCCTCCACTTAAATAAGCACTTCCAACACTATAAATTGTACCTGTAACTTCTAAATCTTCTTTTAAAAAAGTATCCCCATTAACAATCAAGCTACCAGAGAGGTCTAAGTTGCCAGTGATAGAAATATTAGAATAAAATGAAGAAATACCTACAAAATTGGAAGTTCCATTACTGTTTAAAGTATTATTAACATTTAATACATTTACTGTTAAAGGATCTGGAATAGAGCTAGACACAGCTCCAGATCCTCTGCCGGAATTAAATTCAGATAGTCTATTCCTCATTTATAATCCCTTTCATAAACTAAAAGCCTTTTCCAAGACAGTTAATCCCTGACCCCGTTATATCATACATTTCTTTTCTATCAATGCTTGTAAGTTCGGCATATATTTCAAAAGATGCGGTAGAATTATCATTTAAGCTAGAAATATATAGCTCTTTACATTTAACTCCAAATCCAAAAGAGTCAAATTGATTGCTTAATGTAACATAATGATATCCATTTATTACATTTGTATTTGTCCTCGAATCAAAACTAACAATTATTGGACTAGCAGATCTATTAATAACAGTAACTGCTTTTGTAATTCTCGGAAATTCAACTTTTACTTCTGTTGAGGCTGCAGTTGTTCCGCTAACAACAGATCCCGTTATATACGGATATCCTGAAACAAGGTAAGAACCAACATTTCCAATTCCTACTCCATAAGATGCAAATGACATAATATACTCCTTTTAAAATAAAATTTTTCTTTATTTTCTTTTACTTCTTTTTTTCTCATTCTTCTTTTGAGATGGTTTTATATAATAAGTATGTTCTTTATATTCCTGCATAATTCCAGAGTTTTTAACTTTTTTCAAAAACCTTCTAATCATTACTTCAAAATTTCCATTACATTCTTCTAGGGTTACTTCCATATTTATTACCATTGTGCACCTCTATTATAAGTTATTTTTTAAATCCAAACAATGACAAATCAACCCCGGGATCTTCTGGGTCTATCCCTGTAAAATGCGTATATGAATTTTCAAAGGGATCTGCCGCTGGCCTTTCTGTCATTGGTTTTGTTCCTTGAAAAACATCAATTCCAATCTTTTTTTTAAGATTTTCAGTAATCTTTTCTTTTTTAATAACACTATCTTTTTTTAAAAACTCAGAAAACCTTTTGTTGCCCTGTTCCTCTTCTTTTTTTAATACAATATCCCCAGAAACTCCAGAAATACATTCTTTAATTAAAAGAGACAAAAACCCTTCTTCAAATAACATTTCTTTTATTGTTTCTTTAATTAATGGTTTTAAAATTTTTTTTATTTCGTCTTTATTCACAATGTCACCTATTAGATAAAATATCGTTAATTATTCTATAAATTCTATCCGGTTTTGAAAAGATACTTTTTTCATTTAAATCAAATAATTTATTTTCTTGTAAATGAAGATACGCTCCTGGGGCGCTTGCCTCCGAAACTATATCCCAGCAAATCAATAGAAAATCATCTTGAACGATATCTCCGTTCCTTGTTTCTTTTAAAGACCCAAGTCCACGTGAAGAAATGCCAATATTTACTCCAGATTCTACAAGTCCTCTCAAAATGTTTCCGGAGGGTGTTTTTAGAACCTTTAAAACTCCCATAATGTTATTATTGTCCCACCATGTTCTTAAAATCATGTGTGATGCGTTTTTTAAGCTAACAACTGATTCATCTGAATGGTCGCAATTATGTGATATAAAACTTTTCCCATTCTTGCTACAATAAAAGGTTTTGTTTTTTACAGAAACACAATAAACCTTGCCATCATATTGTTCCTTTTCTACTATTATACCAACCTTCATACTGCTTACTTTTTTATCAATAGAAGGTAGAATTCTTAAAAAAGAATATTCTTTATATTTTTGCCACTGTTCATAGATATCAACTGCCTTAACAACTTCATATTTATTATCAGAATTTAATAATATAAATTTGTGCTCTGGAGTTACTCTAATATCTAAGTAAATTCCTTGAAAATGATAAATGTCTCCAACATATTTTTTGTCTATCTTTACATCTATTGGCTGTATTTCAACCTTGCTGTTTTCTAAATTTAATGTATAAATATTGTCGCCTTCTTTTACGTCTCTAAAATCTTTCCATCCATCTTCTGTTAAAATTTTCGAACCTTCCTCAACGCATTCTCCAAGGGCTCTATTTTCTTTTATAAGCTTTTGATAGTTCTTTAGTTCTCTATCTAATACATTCCTTGGATATATCCTTGAGTTTCCATTCTTTGTGTCTGCAACTTGTAAAATGCCGGTCAACAACATTTCTCCGTTGTCTTTCATCCTTCTTTCTTCTTCTGTCAAAACACCTATATTACATGCACCAGATGGACACAAAGATATATATTCTTTGAGCAGATATTTACTCATTATCAAATCCTTTTTTATTTTATGTTTTATAATTAGCTTTATATTGTGCGAGACTCACTCTCGCACGACTATACAACCAGATCTGCACCGGCGAACTACTGGCAATTCAAACTTTTTATTATCTTTTTTCGAAATGAACAATAAATATTTATTCATCACAGTCTCCATGGCAAAACTATACTATAAACATTGTTTTTTGGATACAATTTAAATAAATAGTAAGCAATAAATATTTATTTAAATATTTATAAAACTTTCTTGGACTTTTTCTCTGAAATCCTTATTCCTTCATCGTCTATTAATGAACAAAACAAATAAGAAAATGCAGAAGAGGCAAATGAACAAACTATGAACCCTGCAATTAGGTTACGAAAAAGATGTATTTCAGACACCCAAAACAAAAAAAACACAATATATCCAACATGAAACCCAATACACATTGGGCAGTGAAAAAATAAAATATTTTTAGGTCGAATTTTGTCAAATATTTTTCCGTAAACAATTATTTGTGTTGCTCCATAACAGCATAAAAGAAAAAATAAATATTCCATTTTTACACGAACATCTTTTCATATGGGCTTACAGATCCAAGTGGCTCAACCTTTGATTTCCCTGGAAATTCTCCTAGTTCCGTAGAATCTTTGTCGTCAGGGTTCAGTAATTTTTCCTCTTCTTCATCCTGTAATGTGTTTTTATATGTATAAAATGGCTCTTCTTTAGATAACCATTCGTGTATTGCCAGAATAGCAACATCAATAACATCTATCTCGTTATTGTTCAAAATCTTTCCTTCCATGGAGCCATACAAATTTCCACCTTTTACAGAAAATACATCAATAACACCTTTTTTTACCATATATTTAAAAAATCTATTTTGAACATCATAAACTGAATCGTCCATTATTTCGGAAGCAAACAAAACTATCTTTTTTTTATCAGGCTTTACTATTATATCAACAACTTCGTGATCAAAAATTAGAATATCACCATTTAATGCTCTTTTTATTTGTAGAAACTCTTTCTTGCTTTCATTTCCAACTTTTATATTTATTGTCATTTTTTAAGACTCCAGTTCAGCTGCTAAACTTTGAATCTTTAAAATATCAAGCAGCAATTTATCATCCATGGGCTTTGTTTTGATTTCATTAAAAATCTCTACTACTTTTTTTAATCCAATTTTTAAATCATCATCACACTCTATTTCTTGTTTTTTAAAAGAACCATGTAATGTTTCTTCTAATCTTTCCATTTCATCATATATAAAGGATTTCAACTCTGTTGAATTTTCCTTTGTAGAGCGAATATAATATGCTATCAACATTTTTTGCTCTTTCAAGAGCTTTGTAGAATATACTTCATTAAATTTATTTATAAATACCTTAAATGTAAATTTATCACAATTATTTTCTTTATTTTCTTCAATATTAAAATTATCTCTAATAATGTTATTTTCTAAAATAACCCTAACGTTTGGCATAACTTTATTGTTAAATACTTGGTTCAAAGAAGCTATTAGCTTATAGTTAGGAACGTATTCGCTGTATACATCTTTTGTTAGTTCCTTATTTATGTCCTCTAATAATCTACTTTGCTCTAAAAATAATTGATTTCTATCCATAGACCTATAAAGGCTTTTACATTCTTCTAAAACTTTTCTTCTATCTTCTTCATTATCAGAACTAAACTTTATAAAAGATTCATATATATCTTTTTCTTGTTTTAAAAGAGAACCATTTTTAAAGTTTTTTAATAAAATCTTCTTTGCTTTTAAACAAGAATCCTTATCCTCTTTTAATATTCCTTTTAAAATAAAACGAATAAGAGCTTCAAACAAAAAATAAACATTCCTCTTTTTATTGTGTTTAATTTTATTCATGATAATTTACCCCTATTATTTTTTCCTTTTTCTAAGCCATCAAGTTGCTTTAATAATAGCTTAATATCATTATTTAATTGTTCTAATTTTTCTTCTCCCAAATAAGTAGAAATATCATTAGCTTTTTCAACTAAAGAACCAGGAAAAATGTTTCTGTCTGTATTCTTCCCAAGTTCAGATGAATATTGACTCATCATACTTCTTTTTCTGGCGCCTGAATCCCTTTTGTCATATTTTACCGGATAATAAATCTTCCCTTTTGCTCCTGGAGTGACTACACCGCCGTCATCATTTTCTTTTTGCTCCGCAACCTCATCTTGTTGTGGAGTTATGACGAGATTTCCACCAGTAACTTGTGTATCTTCTTCCGTTTCTTCATCAAATCCTTGTGTGGAATCTAAAACATCTTCGTATTTCTTATCATAAAACATTTCTCTTTGAGTTCTTAAAAATTCTTCATCAGATAAGCCAAACATTTTCTTGGCGATCCATTGCTTTGAAAAATAACCATCCGTTGCAGCTGATGCTACTTCAAATCTTGTTTTCCATTGTTCTAATTCTTGCATTTCGGCTATTTTTGATGGATTATTTAATGAAACTTTAAACGATAGCAGGTCTTGCCCTCTATAACCCATGGTGTAAAGGTGTATAATTCCTATTTTTTCCATTTCAGATACAACAGATCGCTGAAGCCTCTGTATCGTTCTTGCAAACCTTATATCTTTTTGAGCAAGTGATTGTTTATCTTCGTCTGCGCCTTCTCCTCTAGACAAATAAGACATTGGAACTTTAATCGCACTATACAGTTTATCTCTTAAATATTTTACATCATCAATGTCTCCCGTATATGAACCTCCGGGAAGAGATTCTATCCTGGTCCCTCCTGTGTTTCCTCGAACAGGAATATACATATCTTCTTCTACTGATAATGGATTATATCTTAAATCTACCATCCCGCTATTGGGGTCAACAATTTGATTCTTTTTCATTTGCCCAATAACTTGGTTCATATATTTTTCTACATCTTCCGGAGGGATGTTTCCAACATCTATATAAAACACTTTTCTCTCTGGAGACCTTACTATCCTATACGCCATCATTGCGTCTTCTAACAAGTTCTTTTGTCTCCAAACCCTTCTTGCAGGATCAAGCACGCTGGTTCCTAGAGGTGCATACTTATCGTTTCCCAATACTCGGAAATGGGCAACTTGCCAGTTTTCAAAAGTAACTGACGCCATGTTCCACTGAAACCTGATGTAGTTTGGGTTAGTTCTATCTTCTCCTTCAAGCCTCTCTATTTCATCTACAGGGAGCGGTAGTACGCTTCTGATACCTACTCCATCCTCAATATCAAGAAAAAGAAAAAAGTCTCCATATTTACACATTGTCCTACACCAACCATATAAATTAAAGTCAATATTTAATATTTTTTTATATAAAACAGTCAATATATCTCTTATCTCTTCATTCGGGCACCTTACGTTTAAGAGCGGATGTAGGTCTGAATGGGTGGTCATCTCATCTGCATATAAGTCTAAAACAGAAGATAAATCTGGATCGAACTCCATTTCATGAAAATCTTTGTATCTTTGAATCCTGCTGTGTGCAGTAAACGCGCTTGTCTGTAAGTGTGAAAAAATATCATACTCTGACTTTTTAAACTCTTGTCCGCTTGCGCTCTTAATTCTATCAGCATATTTTGATATATATTTTGTTCTTTGGTTTGTAACTGCCTGTCGCTTATATGTTGCAAGAGGTCCAGAAAATACTTTTGTAAGTGCTTTATATAAAAAAGAATTTTCATTATTTGGATTTTTATTACTTGCCATTTTTTTATCCTTTCCAGATAGGCATTAAAAGATTTGAAAAATTATTTTGTTTTTTCTCAGAATATCCACTCATTCCGTGAATTTTTGTATCTATTGTCTTTTTTATGCAATAAATAGAATTAATACTTGCCTTTTTATAATCTAAAACTCTTGATGCTCCAATATATACGAAATCTTTAACCCAACATCCTATTGCGCACGCCATGACTAAGTCATCGTTTTTTCCTCTTGCAGCTTCTGGCCTTGCTCCTCTCCAAATAAAGGTTCTCATTTCAGCCAATAATCTTTTTGAATAAATTTTTATAACTTTGTTTCTAACGAACTCTTCAAACTTTGCCATTATCATTGGTCGAGACTTTAACGATGTAGTAAACCCAGGAACGGCAGAATCTGTTTCAACTAGTCTTTCATATTCATCTAAAAAATTGCTATCATTCTTACTTGTATAATAAATGTTTGGATACTTTTTGTCAATTAATTTATCTAAAACATACATCCCAATTGAGTTATTTTCAATAACTATTAAACATTTGTTGTATCTGACACCGATTTCATACACTATCTCAGAAAACATATCTGGGGCTACCTTTCCTTGATATTCAGCCACAATCTCCATTGTGTCAACACAAAAAACATGGAAAGTAGAAAAATCTTTGCCGTCACCCCTCGCAACGTCTCCTGACAATATGTACGTCTTTCCTGCCTCATATTCTTTCCAAACCCAAATATTTCTATCAAATCCAATCTTGAACTTTGGTTCAATACACATTTGCTCTATTCTTTGTAAGTCTTCCACTTGTATAAAGCTGTCTCCGGACATATTAAATGAACATAATAGTTCTTGATTAATTTGTTTTTGTGACATATTTCTGCTTTCTTTATCAAACCACTCTTGGTCTCTGTCCGGATGAACATTCCATAGAAGCTTGATGGGGTTGAAATCATTTTCCTGTGCCTCCGCTGACACGTATGTCTTATAAAACCAATTATCTACACCATTTGGAGAACTCAAAGCAATACAGCGACCTCCTGTTGCTATTGTACTATACGTTGCTGTCCATACATCCTCCATGTCCTTTACGTGTGCCGCTTCATCAATTACAAGAAGAGACAAGGCCTCTGAACGTCCTGCGTCGTTGCTTGTAGAGGATGCTTTAATCCACGAATCATTATCAAGCTCAAAAGAGGCTTCATTATCAATTCTGATGTCTGCTATACGAAGCCAAGATGGCGTATTCTTAATCATAAACTTAACTTTTTTTACTAAATTACATGCAACCTTAAATTTTGTAGCAATTACCATCACGTTTTTACCGCGATGAAATATCATAAGCCAAGCTATATATGCAGAAGTTAATGTAGAGATACCTAATTGTCTAGCTTTTAGAATAATATTGAACCTATAATCTCCGTAATCTTCTAAAACGTTTTTTTGATATTCGTATAGCTTGAAAGGAATTACGCCTTTGAGGGGATGTGAGATTTTGATATAATTATCTATAAAGTATGTACAATCCTTTCCACACCTCAATATCTCCCTATGTACATCCTGTTTGGTTGGTTGTATTTTTTTCACTTCTTCTTATTAAGAAAATAATTAAGCTTATTTTTCTTTCCTTCTGCACTAAATTCTTTAATGTTTTCTTCTAAGGACTTAACTTTATCAAGCCCTTGTAAGTCTTTTAATGTATATTTTTTTGTTGCCTGAATCCAAGACGAAACCCTAGATGCTGTTTGCACTAAAATCTTAGCTTCTTTGTCAAGCTCGGCCACCTTTAGTTCTTCTCCAGAAAGCTTTCCATACTCTTTAGAAATCCACTCTATAATTCCATCCATTATCGACTCTATTTTGTTCTCAAATTTTGAATCATGGACATCTTTTAGTCTTATTTCGCTATGATAGCTAAGAATCAAAACGTCTGCGCTTATTCTAACTCTAAATCCATCGATTGTCTCTCTTGTTAAAAGTGGATTTGTCTCTCTAGATAACCCTATCTTGATTGGATTTCCATCTTTATCAAGCGCACCATCAAAAGAATATGCTAAAACTTGAGAAATATTTTCGATTACTTTTAATACTTTTTTATTATCCATTTTATTTTTTTCCTCGTTTTTCTCTGTTATACATAGCCCACGCAACGGCAAAAGGATTTGATGGTCTTCTTTGTCCATGCTTGTCTATGTATGTTTTGGGAAGTTCTTTTTTTAAAGTCATAATAACCTTTTCCATGCCTGGAGGGGCTTTTTCATTAAGATCCTCTACCTCTTCCATTTCTTCGGCATCACCCATCACTAAATCATAGTCTTTTTCAAATTCATCCGCATATTCTTTTGCAAGTTTCTCTTGTACGTCAACTATCTCTTTTTCGGAAACTTCTAAGCTTTGCATTTTTTCCATTATACTTTCAAACACAAACTTAAATAAATCTTCTGTTGTTTTTCTATCGTAAGAGTTTTCTTGTTTTTTGTGAATCAAATGTCTATATAGAGGAACTATATATGATTTATATATTTCCTCATCATTCTCTATATATTTATTCAAGATATTTTTTAAAATATTACTTTCATTATCAACAAATCTCTCAATTTCTTCTGTAATGATAGTTAATAGTCTACTTTTTTTCATCGCTATTTTCCTTTTTTCTAAATTCTACATAACAAAGATAGCATTCTTTACACATTAAAAATTTAATAATATAAAGGTCATCTTCTTTATATATAGTTGTTTTTCCACATCTTTCACAAACGTTTATGGCTTTCTTTCTCTTATTAAGTAGTTTACTATTAACAAAAAAACCACCTATATCTACATCTTTATTGCTTTTTATAGCCTTTTTTTTGTTTAACCTTTCAGACTCTTCTATATATTGTTTTTCCTTTTGCTCTGTCCAGTCTTGTCCTATTTCTTGCACAACACCATCGCCATATTTCTCTTGTATGGCTTTTTCTAGTTTTTCAATGTATTCTTGCTTGTTCTTGGACATATTATCTTGCACTCATAACAGCATATGTTACGCCAACAGATGCCAGTATACCAAGAGCAATTCCACCAACAAGATACCAGGTATTTTTAGAAGAAGAGTCTTGTGATTTTACGGCTATATCTCTAACCCTTGTTATTTCATCATCTTTAATCTTGTTTATAATTTCATATTTTTTTTGCCCAAGTTCCAGGTCAATCTTGCACAAACCAAGCTCCAACGATTGTTTTGTCTTTTGCTTTTCTAGTTCATATTGAGTATCCATTTCACATTTTTTCTTTTGATACTCTTTATCTGCCAATATCTTTGCAACAGCCTCATTCGTTAATAAAACACCAGAAAATGGTGCCGCCTGACCTTTTGAAATTGGAACTGCTCCATCGGTGGGCTCATCTACTGCAAAAGCTAAAGTACTACAAGAAAAAATACAAGCAAAAACAAAGGAAAATACTTTTTTCATTTTTTCACCATTTTTAAAGGATTATAAGCCAAACTCTTTTTTTAAAGCTTCTGATAACTTCTTTTCATCATTGCCATACTTATTAATTATTTTTTTAACTTCGTCTTTTTTCCATTGTTCTAGTTGTTCTTGGTCCTGCTTATGCTTTTCTTCAAGCTTCTTAATTGTTTCTTCATATAATATAATTTGTTGTTGTTTTTTATCTGCGATTTCTTTATTAATTTTTTCTATCTCTTCTATTTGTTTTTTATAACTATCAATAGTTGCATTTAATAAAGCAACAGAATTTTTGTTCTTAAAAAAAAGAAGAAGAACAAGTAAAAAAGACAAAACTATACACAAAATATACCAATATTTTTTTATATATAATAAAGTTTTCATATTAAAATCCTGATTTTTTTAGCTTTTCTGCAAAATCTATAATCGTTTGGCTTCCAATATATAAAATAGCAACATAAACCCATTGTTCATTTGTTATTTTACCCGTTGTTAAAAACAATGTTGTTAACAAAAACACAGTAAGCTTCCTACTCAAAAGCTTTCCAATTGCCCTATCTAAAATCTTATCTTGCCTAAGTGTTAGTTTGTTTTGTTGTTCTACATTATTTAAATCTTTTGTTTCCATAGTTTCTCCTTTTTTATTCCTCTTCCGATTCATCGTCAGATTGTTTTACAACTCCCTTTAACAATACATCATCCATTATTTGCAAAACTCTATTTTTAAACTTTGTATCCGTCATCTTTTCGTGCCAGTCTTTTGATCTAAACTTTTCTTCTGTTCCGTCATCATATTTAATCGTCCACCACGTCCCAGTTGTTATCATCGGATGCTTTTTGACGACCTCAATCCAGCTTTCCTCGTCCTGGATGGATATTTTTTCTCCTGACCACAAAATCTTAAAAAAACATGAACGTTTATATGACCCAAATCTAGACTTTTCTATCGTAACCTTCACTTCCGTTCCTATAACATTACCAGAACTATCATATACAAAGCTATCTTTATTTTTTCTGGTTGTTAACCACAGAGTTAACGAAGATGCATGTTTTACTCCCTGACCTCCGGGGGACTTATATGGCTCCATTCTTTGAGCATACATGTCAGATGTAATGTTTGTATATAATTGATTTAATATCAAAAAAACACTATTTTTTTTGGCAATTGGAACTTCTAGCTTTCTCATTGCCTTATGCAAAATTCTTGGCCTTTTTGCCATGTCACTAGTTGGGTCGAAGTTTCCAACTTGGTCTGCTTTGCACGGGGTCATTGCTAGAGAGTCCCAAATAAATAACTTTGGAACATCATCCATTTCTAACAATTGTTCTATTGTCTCTAATACCATTTCTATGTTTTCTGCCTGAACGTATACAATATCATTTAAATTCATTCCCATATTTTCTAAAAACGATGTATCTAGAGAGGATTCTGTATCGAAATATACCACATCCATATCCATCTTAGACGCATTAATAGCAATTTGAGCGGCAAGATATGATTTTCCTGTACTAGGAAGCCCCTCTAGCAAAACAATTTTTCCAGAGGGGATTCCCGCAACTTGATCTTTGTTAATGATGGAGTCTAGCCACCTAGATCCCGTTGGAATCCAAAACTTAACATTCGATGGACTTTCTTCGTTTAAGTTAAAAGCAATCTCTTTCTTGAGAGCCTTGTTGAGTTTATTTATAATATTTCTAGACCTGTCATTGTTTGCCATTAATTCCTCCGATACTACTAGGATAGTTCTTCAAGTGCCTCATCAACAATATTTTTTGATGAGGATTTGTTGCCATATTTCTCAACAACTCCCCTCTCTTCATCACTTTCTTCATCAGTTAAAAGTGCTTGGTCTAAAATATCTTTTACTTCCTTGGATGTTTTTCTTTCAAAAAGTTCGTCAAATTTTGGCATAGACTTAAGAATATATTCTTCTGCCTCTTCAATTGTCATTCCCTTAAACAACGGTGACTTCGATGGTTTAGGGAGTACAGTTGTTTCAGAAAACAATTTTCCTCCAGTCTTTTTTACCTCAACGGTTAAATCATTTCCTCTTTCAAGGTCAGTGATGTCTCCGTAATCTTCTTCGTCCAAAACAAACCCGAGAAGCGCCTGATAAACGGTTTTCCCATATCCCCAAATCTTAATTCCTTCGCTCTCCTCGCCCCTAACGATAACTGGCGAAAAAAACCTTTCTTTTGCAAAGTATTTTTTTGCTATTTCAATGCTTTCAGAATCACCTCTTTTCCAGAGTGAGGTTGCAAAATCACAAATACTACAATTTTCATTAAAATTCTTTTTTAAACACATCAAGCCCCTTGTTTTGCCGATATTATAATGAAAAAACAAATTTTTAAACGGATCTTTATCTTCTGTCGGCACTATTCTTAAAATAGTTTTTCCTTCCTCTAGTTTTAAAAAAGAAGCTTTTTTGTCAGATCCACCCTCTTTGTTAAGGGAAGCGAGTCGGTTTTTGATTTTTTGAAGGTCAATCATTTTTTTCTCCATTTTAAAGTATAAAATTGTAAACACACATTACAACACAATTACAAATGTATCAAAAATAAAAAAAATATGCAAGTTTTTATTTATATATCAACATGAGCGAACCCATCAATTTTGTCAATATTTATTTCAACATCTATGCACTGTTTTAACATTTCTAAGTGAGAGATAATAACTATTGTCTCAAACTCATACTTGAGCTTAGACAATAACTTTATAAATCCATCCATTACGGTTTCATCAAAGCCTACGCCTACCTCATCAAATATTAAAACTGAGCATTTTGGTAGTGTGCCAAACTTTAGAAGGGCAACCCTTATCGCTATCGCTGCCATTGTTTTTTCTGCGCCGCTTCCAAGCTCTAATGGTCTTGCTTCATAACGAGGATGCTTTATCATGACATCTAGTTTTTTGCCACTTGCCTCCAGATATACTTCAAAATCTACAACATCATTCAAAATCTTACTAATCTCTTCGTTTATTAGCGGAAGTTTTTTCTTTATTATCTCATATGAAATACCGTTTGAATGATACGCTGATTGTAACATCTCATAAATAGAAAACTCTGCGATATACTTGTCTAATTCTGCCTTTTTTTCGTTGATTTCGTTGATTTTTTGTTCATAAAACCCGTTTTTCTTAAACAACTCTTTTAGGGAGGATTCCCTGATTGCTATTGCTTCTTTAAATGCCCCAATTTCTTCTTTTGTTTTTTCTATTTCCTCCTTCAATAATGTAATTTCATCAATTATTGTTTTATTTTTTTCATACTCCTGTATCTGTGATTCTAACCCTCTTTTCTCCTCATTGCATTTACATAAAAAATTCTCCTTTCTTTCTATGTCTACATTTAAATACTTGATTTCTATATCAAGTTTACTTTTTTGCGAAGAAAAGCTGTTGTATTTTTCTATTTTTTTTGTTATTTCCTCTAAATTAAACCCTTTAAGCTGATTTTCTTTTTCCCATTTTCCAAGTAACAAATTTTGAATTTCACCTTCACTTATTTTACATTTTTTCTTTGACTCATGTGCATCTTTTATAAATGGACATTTTGGAAATGCATTATCGCATGGTACTGATTTTAATAATTGGCAATCCTTTTGAAGCATTACCAGAATCTTTTGTTTATTTTTTATTTCTACATCAATATCTTTAATCTGTTGTTGTAGTTGTTTTGCAATTTCATAATCTTTTTTTAATTTTTCTATATCTGCTCCATCACTCAAAAAGCTCTGTAAAGAATCATGTTCTGCTTTCTTCTGTAATGATGCATTTTTATCCGATACTATCGCTGATACTGTCTTTTCTATATTTTTATTTGTTCGCTCTAATAAAACTGTAATCTCTTTTTTATCGACATGCTTAATGTTTCCTGTTTTAAAAGAAACTTTATTTTTTAAATCATCATAAATCTTGTTTTTTATTTCACATTTATCATTAAGTTTTTTTAATTCATCAGTAATTCTACTAATTTTAGCTTCATTTTCTTCATGCTGCTGAGTTATGCAAGATAACTCCTCTTCATGGTCTTTATTATCTAATTTTTTAATAATAGCCTTTAGTTCTGATGACTTCTCCCTTGCCATTTTACATTTTTTTTCAAAAATCTCTAAATCTAAAAACTTTGCAATTATTTCTTTTCTTTTTGTTGTTCCTTCGTTTATGAAAGATAAAAAACCAAATTGTGATGACATGTTTGTTAATAAAAAATCATCAACTGTGCCCAGAACCTTTCGAATATTTATATCTGTTTGAGCCCTATCTCCACCCCCTAAATCAACAATTTCATTATTCTCCCCAATATAAGAAAATTTTACAGCTGTTTTTGCTTCTTCTTGTAATATTCCATCTACTTTTTTATCATATTTTTCAGATGTTCTTTGAATTAAATACTTTTTGTTATCTATTTCAAATTCTACTTCCCCATTGCTACTCTTTTTATTTTGATTGATAATATCACAATTTTTTCTTACATTTTTAGAAGATGTATTAAAAATTGTATATAACATATTTTCAATAGCACTTGTCTTTCCACTAAAACTATTACCTATTAAACCAACAATACCTTTTAATTTACTAAAATCTATTTTATTATTTTCTCCATAATTATATAAATTGCTCCACCGAAGAGTATTCAACTTCCAATAAACGTTTCTATTTACATCTTCTAAGTCATTTTCTAAAATTGTTTTGTATTCTTTATTAATTTCAAAAATTTTATTAAGTACATCTGGTTTTATATTAAAACTTTTAAAATATTCCTCCAAAAGCTTTTCTTGTACCTTAATATCTCTAAGGTTTTCTTCTTGATATCCATTAATTCCTAAAACCCTAGATGTGTTTGACTTATTAAATGCATTATAAACAACAACAGACTCTGGCAAATACATTAATCTTGCCTGTGCTTGTGCTTTCTTTACAGCTTCATACGACAAGTTGTTTCCTGTAACAAGTCGTATTCTAGACCTTGGTGGAACAGTTACGTCATCGGGAATTGTACCATCTTCATTCAGCACAATTGATACAAATAAGTTTGGATTTTTTAATGGAATAAACTTACAAGTAAACTTATTTTTATCTTCTATATCCCAAAGCAAAAACCCCTTCTTATAATACTCGCCGAAATTTTGTTGAATACAAGATCCAGCCCACCTTGCCTCAGGCGCCTTTATCAATAAAGATACTGTATCTTTTAATTCTACATCAACAACTGCTCCTTTATTTAAAAACTTTTGTGCATCACTTTTGCTTACTTCTATTCTTTCAACATGGGAACTACAAAATGCTTGATTAGAAACATGTATATCTCCAGCAAATACATAATCATTTCCATAAAATACTTCTTTTTTTATTTCACTTTCAAGTGTCCATCCAGAATCTACAAGGCATCCATCAACTGGTCCGTGATAAAGACCTATATTTATTTTATCATTATTTATTAAAATTTTATCCCAATCTTCTGGATTTAATATCGAATATACGTTAATAGAAAAATTATTTTTTAAACAAACCTGACCTGTATTTTTAAGAAACTTAATGTTTGGATTGTCAAGGGCCTTTACAATTGGCGTAATAGAGTCCGTTCTGTTTACAGATTTTACTAAAAAATCATGATTCCCCAAAATTATTATTACTTTTGAAATATCAGACAAGCTTTTCAAAAAATCTGTAACCACGATGATACATTCGTTTGAAATACTTATTTTATTATGAAAGATATCGCCAGTTAAAACAATATAGTCTGGCTTGCTTTGTCTTAATTTATTATATAATTCATTAAAAATTTCAAAATATTGATTGTGATATTTTGTTGGCCTAATATGAATATCACTAATGTGTGCAAATTTCATAATTATTCCTCTAAAGCTTTATCATCTTCTTTAATATTAGAAATTCATCTACCAATTCTGCATCTTTTTTTCGTTTTAAAAACTCTTTTGCCCCCATCTCTCCAACATCCTTATAACCGCTAATATCAACTTTATATACAGTAATACCATTTTTTAAAAATTTATTAATAATATCAAATTCTTTTTTGCTTGCATCTGGATCCATTGCCATATAAACAGGTGTTTTATGTCTTACAATCTCTGAATATAAAATCCCTTTGTCGTTCAAAAAAGACCCCAAAAGAGGAACACAGTTTTCTCCTCCAAAAATAGCATCAAAAACACCCTCAACAATAACAATGGGTTTTGAAAAATCTATCCATAAGTGATTGAAAATAATGTCCTTAGAAACATCACATATTTTCGGCATTATATATTTTTTATAATCCTTTGCATATTTTCTGGCTACAAAAAAATTTAATCTTCCATCGCTAGAAAAAGAAGGTATTATAATGCAATCCCTATATTCTCCCGTCAAACAAACCCCTAGCTTCCATAAATAAATATCCTGTATTGTTAAGCCTCTCCCAAACAAGTATTCTATGGCTTGCGAAAGCCCTCCTCTATGTTCATTTCCGACAATGCTTATAAATTCATTTGGTAATGTTACTTTTTCTTGCCTCTTTTCTTCACTTGTTCGCTCTTCACAAAAATTATTAATTTTTTCTTCATATGTAAGGGAATCAACAAACCCTATTTCTTCTATCCATTCTTGTAAAAAATCTCTTCCATATACTTTTAGTGCAGAATAAATAGAATTTCCAGAATATCCACAAACCCAACACTTATAAACTCCGTCCTTTCCCTTTGTTGGATTTATACTAAATTTTTTCTTTTTGCTATTACATTTTGGACAGTGAAAAAGTATTTCATTACCGCTAATTGAACAAGAACCAAATGCTTTTTCAAGTATTTTTGCACGTTTTGAGGTATTTTCTATCATACGTCTTCAGTGTATAAAAGAAAATAAGGAATGTCAATTAAAATGAATTATTGCTTTTGCCAAATAATCACTTCCACTTGCAAATTGTTCTAAACAATGACCAATTTCTTTAAAATGCATATCTTGAGTAAGAGAACCAAGTCCAGACGGAGGTGTCATCTCTAGCCCTCTTCCCGCTTGGGTTGTTGATGGCTGAATCCAGCCTCCTCTAGAAGATGTGTTGTGGAGTAAAACACTAGCTATCCCCGAAACCACTACCCACGCTTGCTGTCCGCTGGGAATACCAGATTCATAACAACACCCAATTGCGTCATATGCATTTATTCCAATTTGAAATGCATTATTAGAAGAAGTGCTGGCCTGTACGACCCATCCTTTAACGCTGGTAAGGTTTGTAGCATTTGTTAATTTAACACAGAGCCCTCCGTCACCAGTAAGACCTACCTTTCCGTTGGGATGTAATACAACAATATCAACACTTACATCAGTATTACTATCAAATGGACCAATAGTATCTCCATCTTCTTGCTTTGTTTTATATACTAAATTTCTATTTTTTGCTGGCAAACTGTTATCCCTCCTTTATTCTAATACCATATATTGCAATTATTATTGAATCACACAGGTCATCATATCCTGCCTTAAGATTACCTGCTTTTGTATATTCTAATTTTATATCATTTGCATATTTTTTTACAACAAAATCAGCTATTTCTTTTTTCTTATCTGCTGCCTTCATTTTTTTTAACATCTTTATTCCAAGACTTTTTCTAGCGCTATTTACACTTAAAAGCCTACACTCAAACCCAAATATATCATATATTATATACCGACACATGCCAGAAAAAGTATGCAAAATTGCTACTGTTTTTGCACTACTGCCACCCTGAAACGATATAAAGGGCTCCTCCAAAAATACATCGGAAATTTTATATTTTGAATAAATTTCTACTATTTTTTTTCTAAAAATAGAAGCCTTTTCACATAACGTATTATCTTTAAATATAATAAAATCACAAAATAATATTTTTTCGTTAGAATCTAATACACTAATTCCTACCTTAGATGTTGAAATATCAAGACCAAGTATATTAAACATCTAATTTCAACTTAAACGTTAAGCTTGTATTTTCTGTCTTCTTTATTGGAGTAGCTAATTTTGCAACCATAATCAAATTTTTATCTTCATCATATATGCCTATATTGGTAATATATGTTGTCTTTTCAAAAGAAGAAGTATAATCAGAAAACTTACTATAAGTAATGTTTTTAATTTCTATATTGTCTCTCTCAACATACTTCCATGTTCCAGTCATTGGCGTTTTGTCTGCATCAAACCTAACAAAAGTTGGATTATTACTACAGTTCATTTCACCATTTTCAGCCCTGCATAACATATTAATAGTTGAAATATTTTGACTACCATTATATTCAATATAAAAACTTGAAGAAGGTAGGTTTTCTAAAGCGCCAGTTGACCCTGTAGAAGCAAAATAAATCCATTTTGGAGCAGTTGCTGCCTCTCCTGGAATGTATGGTTCTGTATGAGTTCCGGCAGAAATATCCCATGATCCAGTGAGCACAATAAACCCCTCACTATATAAAACAACACCAGCAACGCTTCCGCTGCCATTGCTACCAACAGGTGCCGTCTGAACTAGTTCTCCGTTCCTTCTAATATCTTCTAGTCTACCTACAAGACTACCAGCTATATAAAAATCTAACTTTACACTACCCTTCTTAATACTAGAGCCGTAAAAAATAGAAGGGATACTTATTAAACCTATTTCTTGCGTCTCTTTGTTTCCGTAATTAGATGAATATGCAAAGTGAGGGCTGTTTTTCAAATAATAGTTTAATGTATTTCTTAAGGCAACAATATGTGGTCTAGATTGCCCTAGAGAATATCTATCTTTTGAAATTCCTGCAGTAAGAGGATACGACCCAGTTATAGTATCTCCATAAGAGAAGTCAGAATTAAATTCAGTAGTAGATATGGTTTTAAAAGAGGATAACGAACCATTTTTTGTTATAAATGGATAAGAATAAGAAGGTTTATTTACGTCTAATTCGTATAAATCTACCGTATTATTCCTGGTGCCATCTACAAAATCTCTGTGTGTTCCGGAAACCTGTTCAGTATTATCTATATAGACTTTTCTATCATATATAAAAAAAGTCTTTTTTGGATATGCTTTTATTTGATTGTAAAATACATCGTTTTGATTAAATTTTTTTAGCATACAATAAATAGTGCGTTATAAAATAATTTAATTTACTCTCCAAATTTCAACAGAAGAATTATGTATTGCAGCATTAATACCAGAAACTGTACTTCTAAACTCTATTGAAATCGTATGATAACCACCAGCTAAATCAATATATTTAAACCCTGTATTCTCATGGATTTGGTCTGTTCCTGCTGGGCCTGTTCCAAGTGAATCCGTTGGCTCTTCTCTATGTAAAACACTTAATAAATTAATGTTTCCGTCTAATAATATCCTGATTTCAATATCATCTGTGGAACTATCATAACTCCAGTCATAGGTCCACCCTATCCTATACTTTCCTGCCATCTCACAAGCATATTCACAAAATAGTGCATTTTGAAATACTTGAGAAGTCGTTGTTCTAATTGCTTGTTGCTCCTTATTAAGAAAACTTTTTCCAAACAAAATAGAACTTAAATTATTATTTGATAAAGAAACAGCAGAATCAATTCCGGACAAATGTGCTGATAAATCTTTAATATCCCCTGCTTCTAAAGTAGATTGGTCCCTAACATAAGATGTAGGAACATAATCTATAACTAATCTATCTGCATCAATATTGTTCTGTGTAGCGCTATTATGTAGCAAGGCATGCTGCTCTACATTAACTTCGTTCAGCGTTCCTACTCCTGTAATAGTATTATTACCCATTTGTAAATTTCCAAACATGGGTCGTTTTCCATCAAGAGTCAAAAATTCATTTAATTGTGTCCCTGGTTCTGAATATGGAATGCCGTCATGCCCTCCAACAATAGAATCCAAAATAGCTTTTCCAGAAGCATCTAATGATGAGCTAAAAAAGATATTTACACTATCTCCATATACATTAACATATTCAAACGTTTTATTAGCTAATTGACTATTAATTTGTTTATGTAATTTTGAAGTCACAATAAAATGGTTTGGGAAATTACCAGTTATAGAATAGCGATAAATACTAGATCCACCCTCTATATATTCATCATATTTATCTTGAGAAAGATAATCATATTTGCTTATAAATCTTGGAACATAATTAATTCCACCAGTAGCATAAGTTTTTGCAAAAAGCCCTATGCTTTTAAAATTTGTGAAATTTGAAGTCGTAGACGCAGAATAAATAGTATTCCAACTTTCTCCATCATAACTATATTTAAAACTTGCAGATGCACTAGAAGAGCCAGAAGTTAACTCTATTCCAAAGTGCAATGGAAATAAATTGGGGTTTTGTACTGTTGTAGAAACTATTCCTCCCTGAGCTCCTCCAGTATCTATTCTAGAAACTGCTAGTGTGTAATTTTTATTGTTTATATCAAACAAATAGAAATTATCACTACTATAAGGAACCTCTGTGTCGCTCAAAAACATTCCTGTTGAATTTGTGTCCCCCGAATTATCGCTGGAACTGATAAAAATTAGCTTTGTTTTATAAAAAACCTTAGAAGTTGGGTATGTTATTTTTGTAAAATATCTAGGAGCATTATAAATTAAGCGCCATAAATCTGCAGATCTTCTTTTCGAACATTCAAAACAAATTGTTTCCCCCGAAGAGGTAATAATCCCACTTCCAAGGTCTGTGCTTAATCCATGATTGCTCGATGTAAATTCATTAGAATAAACACGACTCCACCCAGAACTTCCTGAAACATCTACTGTCATATAACTAAAATTCGCAAAAACATCATAATCAAAAGAGGAAAATGTTTTTGTGAACAAGCCAAATCTCTGTGCGCCTATAATTGCTTTCGTTTCTACTTTATTAAAGGACCAAGATATACCTTCATCTTGGCTTGTATAGTGCTCAAATTGTCCAGAGCTTTGTGAATAAATCGTTTTAAAAATCACAGGATTTATTTTTATTGCTTGTGGCAATGTCTTTGTGTATGAAGAGCCAGCTCCTAAATTCCCGACGATATACTCTGACAAAACTTGATTGGATGTATTGGTATATGTCATCATGCAGTTATCTCTATCTTTGTAGATAGTTATTCCTGCCCTCTGGTTTACGCTTTCATTATTAAATCCTTGAAACTTAGAAATAAATTGATAAATATTAGATGTACCAGTTACGGAATAATATGCTATTGGAGCATAATGTTCATTTACCCACCAATCACAATTAACAGATGCTGGGCAAATAATCTGCAAGGCCTTTTCACATGCAGCCGCAGATTTTGACATCCCAGAAAATGGGTTTGATGAAAGACTTCCTGTTCCCATAGATGAGGTAAAATTGTTGATATAGTTATTTATATATGTCCCCATTATTTTTCCTAAAATATAAAAAGCTTTACTCTCTAGCTTGCTCTCCAAATCTCTAAAGCAGAACTATGTATAGTTGCATCTGTTCCGGCAACTGTACTTCTATATTCTAAAGAAATTGCATGGGATCCTGCAGGAAGGGTAATGTATTTAAATCCTGCATTTTCATGCCTCTGGTCTGTTCCGCCAACGCCAGTACCCAAAGAATCAGATGGCTCTTCTCTGTGCATAGGAACCATCAATGCAGTTGTTCCATCTAACATGACTCTAATCTCAATATCATCGGAGGAACTATCAAAGCTCCAAATATATGTCCAGCCAATTCTATATTTTCCTGCTTTTTCACAGGTATAATTTAACACGCTTGCAGACTGGAATGTATTAGCCGTTGTTGATTTTGGCTCTGATTGGTCTACATATGAAAACTGCCTACCAAACAAAATAGAATCTATTGAAGAAAAAGAAGCAGAGAGTGCACCATCAATACCAGATAAATGTGCAGACAAATCCTTTACATCGCCAGCTTCGGATATAGACCCTGTTCTTACGTAATGAGATGGAACATAATCAATTACAAGTCTATCAGCATCCAACTCATCTTCCCCACCCCTAATATGCCTTGCATCATGATCTTCTATGTCAACGTTATTTATTAAACTAGCACTTACAATAGAATTGCCACCCATCTGTAGACTTCCGGACATTGTCCTGGAGCCGTCTAACATTACAAAATCAGTTAACTCTAAACCTTCTTCGGGATACGGAATTCCATCGTGTGCTGCTATAATAGCATCTAATATTGTTTTGTCTTCTGTGGAAAGAGACCCGGTAAAAAACGCTTCTACGTCATCGCCGTATATATTAATATACTCAAATCCGCTTCCACTTAATACTGTTTCAATCTCTGGATGTAGTTTCGAAGCAACTACATATTGTGCAGGAAAACTTCCTGTTATTGAATAAGAATAGTTTGACATTTATTTGTTTCTCCTATTTAAAAGTTTATGTAACTATAAATAGTATTAAATGCCAAAATATTCTACTCTTGAATAAGTTATTTTTGATTCCTTTTTTCCGCAGCATCTTCCATAAACATCAAAATAGTGATCACCGGCCTGTAAATATCCAAAATATATCCCTTGTATTATATTGTTGATTTTTTCGCTTTTTAAACAAGAAAAATCTTCATTTAAACAAAGAGAGATATCACAGATATATGTACTATCTGTTATAATCAACCATGAAATTCTAAATTTACTAGCAGTCTTTATGTATAACTTAAAACTATATGCTTTTTGATATTTTTCTGCGGATGTCGTTATAAAAGATATGTTTTCCCTAATTATTACTCCCTCTTCATCAACATCTTGCCTTGAGGGAGTAAATGCAGACCCTATATTTCTCATTTTCCACTACCTTGGACTATTAACTTTTTTCTTCCACTCTTTTGCACACTTTTTGCAACAAGTATTTTGCTCCTTTTTTGTAGAGATGAATTCTTTACCACATACCATGCAAATAGTGAACATTATTATAGATTTATTTTCCATATCTCTACTTTGCCATGGTTATAAAAAAAAGTCAATAGTTTATCTTAGATTCAAAAGGAAAATTGTATGTCCACAGCCATAAATCTTTAAAACCCCAGCTTCTTCAGAGATTTGCCGCTCCGTCTTCCCGTCCCGAGCTCGAAACATTTGTCTACTATAACGATTGAGCCCGTCTGTATACCAATAATTTACATCTGTGTCGCCAAGATACTCAAAGCCATTCTTACGATACACATTGCCATAGCCAAAGCGCAGGTCAGCGTAAGACAAAATATTTTCGAACCCATTCTCAAGCGACCACCTTTTTGCAGCAACGAGTAATTTGCTAAAACCCCCAACAACATGCGTGTTGAGTTGATTAGCAAAACGAACGATTTCGATGCAGTTCGAATAGCGTTTATTCTTTATAGGAACACCTAGTGATAAGCAGGAGACAAGTTGCCCATCGTAAAACAGACCAAAAGCCGATTTGGAGCGTCCCCCACCAGAGATGTGCATTGACTCGAAGAAGTGTTTTGCGTCGCGCGTAGAGACCTCTGAGATGCTGCACTTGCGTGCGAAGAGCTTTCGTTGAGTAACCCCA
>SXGU01200671.1_pt1 | contig 23234 bp, 24 predicted proteins | sample 3174531 | NCBI WGS metagenome assembly SXGU01 (sample SAMN11356863, study PRJNA531348) | freshwater metagenome | isolation source: freshwater sample F1-140 | place: China: Fuxian Lake, Yuxi | collected 2017-12-25
AACTACTCGCACATGGCACTTCTACAGGCCCGGGCTACATCCGCAAGTCCGCGAAAACAACTAAGATTCTTCTATAATAGTAGCTGAGTAGGCGTGTTTTCTATAGGAATGATTGGGGGGAGAATAGATGAAAAATGGGAGCGCGACCCGCCCGCGAAAAACGCGCGTAGAATCCCAGCTAGTCTTGGCTCCCAAAAACCCGACTACTGCGCTACTTTTGGGGTCCAAACATCAATCATTACGAGGCGTTGGGCCTGTAGCCATCGCGAAGTGATGACGTAGCTGGAAACGCCAGTCGACTACCGTTGACCTCGGCCGACGAATCGTGACACCGTCGGCGCACGGAGGTAGCGATGCAGTCGGGTGATGTGTTTGTGTTCCTCGAGGGCGCCAATGGCGGCTTTGCGTCGCAAGGGCCGGCGCATGCTGGCATGGCGCAGGCAAAGGCATGGGCGGTGCGGAATATGGCCGACGCCAAGCGCGTGGGCTTCGCTCGTGTGGTCGGGATGGCGGACGTCAAGACGCGGTCGGTCGCGCTCGAGTTCGACTCGGACGCGGCGGCGCAGGCATGAGCGGCCGCATCGCATCGGCAGCAGAGCGCGCGGAGTGGGTCGCGGCGTTCGTCGCGGGCGCGAAGCAGGCGGACATCGCGCGGCGGTACGGCGTGTCGCAGGCGACGATCTGCACCGCGCTCCAGCGGCACGCGCCGGCCGCTGTGGCGGACAAACGGGCGATGCGGCGGCAGACGCTGGCGCTCGACGAGCGGCACATGTCGCGGGCATGTCGAGAGGTGTTCGGGCCGCATGCGATGGCGGGGGGGCCCGCGGATGATAGCCCGCGCCTGCTCCGACAGTTCGCGTTGGCTCGGTGCATCCTGCTCGATCTGACGCCCGAAGACCTGGTCGAGGCGTACCGGGTGGCGAAGGTTGCGCGACGGCATGAGCTGTCGGCGCGTGCGGACATGGGGTGCGGGACGTGACAGCGCTCTCGCCCATCGCGCGCCTGGGGCCTCGCGGCCGGCATCTGGCGGCGATGCTGCGCGAGTATGGGCGGCGGGCGACGGCGCTACGACTCGGCATCACCGAGTCCGACATCGACGCCGTGGTCCGCGTGGCGGGAGCCATGGGGCCCGCGCCCGAAGGCGGACGCGATTACGTCCGCGTGCGTGTCCTGACACCGCATGAGGCCGCGGGGCTCGGGGTCCTGGTGTCGGGGCTCGTCGATGCGGTCGGTCCGCGCTCGCTCGCTCGGACGATGGCGTGTGCGCCCGCGACGGTCCTGCTCTACGCTCGCGGTCGCATGCGTCGCACGGCGCCTATGCTGGCGCGCCTGGCTCGCGTCCTGGGCCAGCCCAGCGTGGCGGTGCTGCTCTCGGTCGCGGAGGCGGCGGGGGCGATGCAAGCGCGCCCTGTGCGCTCGGAGCCGCGGAGGCGGGGCGGCGAGCAACGCAACGCGGCGAGGCTGGATGTGGTCGACGTGCGCCCGCGGGGTGCGCATGGCGCACTCGTGCTCGCGTGCGCCCGCGTCGGTGCCACGGCGTCGGAGATTGCCGTGGAGCTCGGCATCACGCGCGCGGATGTGCTGGCTGTCGTCGATGGTCGGGGCTTGCCGGGGGCGCTCGTGGAGCGGCTGGGGGGCATGCTGGCGCGGCTGCTGGCAGAGCGGTCGGAGGACGAGCGACGGCGGGCTGGATGACCCCCCCACCCTTTGAAAACCGATCTATCCCGAGGAGCCCAGGCTCCCGGTTTTTCACTCTCGGGGGCCCCGTAACTGCCGAGATTGACACACGAATGCGCTTGACACTGCCGATTTTGGCACATACGCGCGCGAGGACCCGATGAAAGCGACCACGAAGAGCACGCGACGAAGCGCTGAGACGCAGAAACCAGGCAAGACGTTCTCGGTCGTGTGGGACACGATGCGGGACTACTGGCCGGAGAAGATCAGAGCAGGCGTCGAGCAGATCATGGCGCGCGGCGGAATCACGATCGGCGACGTCGTGGCGCTCGAGCTGGCCGAGTGCATGCAGCTTTTGTCTGACGGCGAGGTCGACGAATCGACGAAGGCGATCGCGAGCAAGCTGCGCCATTTGCGGGTGCTGTGCGAGCGCATGGGCGCGACGGGCGACGCGAACACACGCACGGTCGCGGTGCCGGATGGCGTGTTTGTGCCGCGTGCCGAGGACGTGGAGCAAGAGGATCTCGTGCACTGATGCGCCCTAGCTCGTGGGTCGAGATGCGCCACGAGCTCGCGCGCGATCGGGAGGCGTTGACCCGGCTCGTGATGGCGGCAGGCGGCTACGCGCCGCTGGCACATCTGGTCAAGGCGCACGTGGTCGCACCGCGCGACCAATCGCGCATCGCGCACAAGCTGATGCTGGGTGGGATCGGTGGTGGAAAGACCCATTGGGCGATGGCTGAGATGGTGTCATGCGTCGTCGCGAACCCTGGCGGGTGGTTCCTTGTCGCGGCACCGACATACGACCAGGCCGTCAACGTTTTGCGCCCGCATTGGGATCGTTTCGCGGATGCGTTCGAGGCGGGCGGCTACCCGATCCAGAAGCGATGGGACAGCCAGCAACAGGTCGCCGAGCTGGTGTGCGGTGGGCGGCTGTTCCTGCGGACATACGGCAAGGTCGGGAACCTGCTTGGGTTCGAGTTCACGGCCGCGTTGCTCGACGAGATCGACACCATTCCGCGCCCGATCCAGGTGTGGGATGCGATCAAGGGACGGATCCGAAAGCCGGGCGCGAACTGGCGTCAGATATTTGGATCGTCGACACCACGGGGGCTGCAGGGCGTGACCGAGCTTTTTCATCGAAATCGCGAGGATGCGAAGGCGCGGAGCGACGAGGAACACCTTCGCGCGTGGTACTGGACGCGCGCCATCGGCAAGGATAACCCGCACCTGCCGGCGGACTATCTGCCATCGCTCCGCGCGTCGTATTCGCATCGCCAGTGGCGGCAGGAAGTCGAGGCAGAGATCCTGCAGCCTGAGTCGGCGGTGTGGCCTGAGTTCCATCGCGACTCGCATGCGCAACCGTGGACGTTCGATCCGGCGCTCCCGTGGAATCTGACATACGACGCTGGCGACCAATTCCCGCATGTGCTCTGGGTCCAGCACACGCCGCATTTCGATGTGGTGTTTGACGAGCTTTGTCCGGATCAGTGGCCGATCGACAAGCTGCACACGGAGATCATGGCGCGCTCGTCGCGCCTACGCCGCGCGCCCGAGTTCGCGGTTGGCGACCGTGCGGTGAAGTCGGAGCTAGCGTGGCTGATGGATGCGTTCCCAAAGACGACCGTCCGCCGCATGCACACGCGGCACGAGCAGAGCGTCAATGAAGGAATCGAGCTTGTGCGTGCCCGTCTCGATCCGTTGGACGGACCGCCGCGCCTGGTGTTCGCGCCGCACCTTTTCGCAAATCCTCCCCGGCGAGGTATCGTGCGGTGCATGAGCGGCTATCGTTACAAGGTGAGGGCGGATGGCGGACTGACGAACGAGCCGTGGAAAGACAACGTGGTGGACCACGGCGCCGACGCGATCCGCATGCTGATGGTTGCGCTCTACGGTACCGAGTTCCAGGCATTCACCGTCTCGCGCCATCACTAGCGCTGAACGTCTCGCGAGCGCGTGAAAGGCCGCCTCTAAACACTTTGTCGCGCCGATTCGCGGAGCCGATCGCATGCGGCCAACATGCGCGGCATGCGTCGAGACCTGACCGCGACAATTCAGAGCGACGTGGACATGACGGGCGGGGCAACTTGGCGCCGCACGATCCGCGAACTGTGGCGGTACCTGCGACGCGACATGCGCGATGCGCGATTGCAGCGCGCGGAGATGTACCCGAGGAACCATGACAAGCACGTGATGCGAACGGTGCCGTTTATCTGGCGCCTCGCTCGCGAGCTGTCGTCGGTGGACCGCGCGCGAACGTTCGCGTCGCCAGACGGATCGACGCTGTCGCCCGAGGTCGTGAGCGTCATCGAGGGTATCTACCGCGACGCGCAGGTAGATCGGCGCATGCGCACGGCGCACGAGCAGCTCGTCGCGCTGAACCAGTCGACGCTCTGGGTGTGGCCGGACGGAGCCGGCGGCGTGCGTCTATTCTGCCCTCCACCGCATGACCAAGAGGTCGAGCAGTCGTCGCAGGTGTCGCTTGCGGAACGCGACCTGCGGGCGGCATGGTTGCGGCTGCCTACGCGACGCGACACGCTGACGGGCGCGGTCGAATATGCGGTGGCGCACATCACGGCGGATTTGGCGTGCTGGGAGGAGGGGCTCGGCGAGATCGCCGGCACGGCGCTTTGGGGGACGGATCCGGCGAACCAGATCGGCGAGATTCCGCTGGTCATGCTGCGCGGGTCGGACCCGTCGCCGGGGGAGTGGTGGGCACCGATCCCGGAAGACCTCCTCGACGCGCAGAGAGCCATTAATCACGACCAAACGGACGTCGGGGTCATCGCGCGGATGCAGGGATATTCGCAGCCGGTGATCAAGGGCGTCGGGCAGGAATCGGCAAAGTCGATCATGACGGGGCCGGAGGAAATTATCGGGGTGCCAGAGACGGGCGACTTTCAGTTCGTCTCGCCTAGCCCAGACCTAGCCGGCAATGTCGCGCAGCTCGAGCAGTACGTGCGCACGGTCGTCAGCGCCAACGGGCTGAACCCGGCAACGCTGATGAAGTCGGCGGGCGTTACGGCGCTGGCGAAGCAGATAGAGTTGATCGACCGCGACACCGAGCGCCGTCGGCACTTTGTCGAGTTCGACCGCGCCGAACAGCGCGTCTACGCGCTGATCCGCAAATGGGTCAACGCGTCGCGCGGCTTCGAGCTTCTGCCCGATGCGCGCGTGTCGGTCGATTACCGCGACGTATACATCCCGGCCGACCCGCTGCACGAGGCGCAGGCGACGAAGCTGTTCGTCGACATGAACATGACGTCGCCTGCGCGGGAACGGGCGAAGCGCGAAGGCATTTCGCTCGACGAGGCGATGCGGCGGTGTGAGCAGGACGCCGAGATGAACGCGGCGATGGGGGGCGCGGAGCCGGAAGAGCAGGGCGTCGAGGTGGGGGAGACGGCCGCGCCGGTGGCGTTTGATGCAGCGCCTGGCGATGTGCAGGCGTCGGCGCTGAACGGGGCACAGGTCGACGCACTAAAAGGCATCGTCGAGTCGGTCGTCGCGGGGCAACTCCCAGCGGCGGCGGCGCGCCAGCTCATTCTGATGTCGTTCCCGGTAGCGCCCGAAAGCGTGTCCGCGCTGCTCGCAGCGATCTCTGGATTCGAGCCAACGGTGCAGCTTGTCGCGAGGGCGTCATGATCGCGCTCGGCGTCAAGGTCAAGCATCACGGCGCGTTGTCGGAGCTCCAAAAGCGCATCGGCGCGCCGCTCGTCGAGATTGCCAGCATCGTGCTTGCGCGCGTGCATGCGCGGACGCTCGGCGGCATGGGGCCGTTTGCCAGGCTCGCGCCTCTCGGCGCGCGGTCGAGGAGCAACGGCATCCCGTTTTGGGTGGGGCCTGACAAGCCGCAACCGGCCGGCGAAAAGTACAAGGTGAAGGACACGGCAAAGCGCTTTGCCGGGTTCGCAGTGTACCGCGACTATGCGACATATGCTGCGCTGCATGGTCAGTCGCGCGATCTCTCAGAGACTGGCGAAGCATGGTCGAAAGCGGCGGTGCGGCTCCAGACTCCGTCGCGTGCAACGGCCGCCTTCTACGGGTCGCACAAGAGCGGCAAAGACCGCGCACCAACCGGCGCCATCATGCACGCCGGCATTCGCCATGAGCCGGTCCCGCTGTTCCGCCTCAACGACGAGGACCGCCGCATCATCCGCGAGATGGTCCTCTCGCGGCTTACCGCCGACATGGTGAACGCATCGGCGCAAGCCGGGCAAGTCTTCAAAACTGGGCAGAAAGCGAAGGCCGTCGAAAAACGATTTTCCAAGATCCTGGCAGGTAGACAATGAACGAACCGACGCACGATGGACCGACGATCACGCCGCCGCCCGTGGCGGCTCTGAGGCCCGACCCCGTGGCGGAAGCCCGCGCCATTCTCGCGGGCGCAGAGGCGGCCGCGGCAACGGCGCGCGCCGAGCGCGAAAAGCTCGAGAAGCTCATGGCGGATGCGCGCGTCGCGAAGCCGGTCGTGCCGGAGCCTGACCCCGCGATGACGGAGATGCGGCAGCGCCTCGACTACATTCGCAAAGACGAGCTCGTGGCGGCGGTCCGCGGGATGGGGTTCCGCCACGACTGGACGCCCGAGCGGATCCTGCGCTTCGCGCCCGATGCGGACCCGCGGACCGAGGCCGGCAAGCTGGCGCTCGACAAGTTCCGCGCGGACAACCTCGACCTATTCGTCGAGCCGGGTCGGGAGCGACGGCCGATGATTCAGGACATGGTAGACGCGGCGACGAAGCGCACGCAAGGGGCGCCGGAGCACCCCGTGTTCGGCGATTCCTACGTTGCCAAAGTCTTCGCTCACAACTTCACCGAAAAGGCCGCACGATGAGCAGCACGCCTCCCGTAACTCATCCTCCGCTGGCCTCGGATGTCGGTGACGATGCGGACGCCGCCGCGTTCCGCGCGCAATCGTCCGCACAGCTCGCACGCTTTCAGGCGTCGCATGAGTTCACCGCCTATGGCGCGAGCCTACAGGCCGGAAGCTGGCTCAAGCCTCCTGGCTTCGAGGAGTTTGCGTTCGTCCGGCTCATCCCGCGCAATGCGCCGAGCGAGCGCGAACGGGCAAAGGCGGATCGTTTGGAGCACGATCTCAAGCGCTTCGGTTGGCTCGACGCGCCCAAGGGTACGATCTACGTCGGCGGCGAGAGTGACGGGCAGTATCGACGATGGCTGTGTTGCCCGCCCGAGGTCATCGCGAAGGCGAAGGCGCTCAAGGCCGAAGCTGCGAAGAAAACGCCGACGCCATTTACCGAGATGGCAAACTCGTTCGAGGGCCAGCGCGGGGTGCGCGTGACGTCGTTCGATGAACGCAAGGTGCGCGCGCGGTAGCACGGCAAGCGGCGCTGGCGAATTATGACGTCAGCGCCGATGCGTGCCCTACAATCGGCGCATGGCAACCTCCTACGCCCTCAATCACACGCTCGACCTGAGCTGATCGGGAGTCTGACACCATGTCCAAGTTGAAGCTATTGGTTGCTGATTCTGCCGCGCTGACGAACAGCTCGTCGGCGACCGTCATGACGAAGTCGGATGGGTCGACTTACGAGATGGTCTACGCGGCAAACTCGCTCCCCGTGGATAGCCAGCGCGGGTTCGTACTGCGCGTTCGCGCTGCGGTGCATGCGACGGCGACGAATGGATCGGACACGCTCGCGTGCGTGCTCCAGTGCGGGAAGACGGGCACGATGACGACCGTAGCGGCGACTGCCGCTTACGATGCCGTTGACGGTGACGTCTACTGGCTCGAGGCGGATCTCGTGTTCCGCGCCACGACCACGTTCTACTCGGCGGGGCGCGGTCAGTATACGGGGCTAACCGCTCCGCAGCTGACATTCACCAAGGCCACGACCTATGATCCCGCGAGCGACTTCCGCGCGCAGGTGAAGTGCACGTGGTCGGCGGCGAGTGCCAGCAATTCGTGCAAGGTCGCATTCCTCTCGGGCGAGATCATCGCGCTCGATCCCAACGCAGCCGCCGCCCTCTCGTAACGGAGACCGCAAGCCATGAGCCTCACGACTTCCAACGTCAAGCACACCGCGGTGATCCGGTACACCGAGGGCCTGCGCCAGGTCCCCGGGAACTACCGGCCGCTCTTCCGCTGGCACACCGACGACGAGCCCAGCGTCCGCTTCGCGCCGCTGACGGGCGTCGGCGCGGTGCCGCAATGGTCGGGCGGAGACCTGCCTACCACGCAGATGGATTCGGCCGGCGCGAGTACCGTCACGTATAACAAATACGGCCTGCAGATCCAGATCGACAAGTACGACGCCAAGGACGTGCCCGGCATCGTCGAGGGTGCGTCGGCGAAGATCGGGATTGCGGTTGCGCAGACCTACGCGGTCGAGGCGGCATCGCAATTCAACTCGTCGTTCACGACGGTTATCGGCTCGACGCCGGCCGGCGGCCAGTTCGTGTTCGACACGGATCACCCGACCGCATCGGGGGCGACGCGCTCGAACAAGACGACCTCGGCGCTCGACCGAACGGCGTTCATGGCGGCGGTGCAGGCTTACCGCACGTGGGTGAGTTACCAGAACATCAACATGGACCTGACAGACCTTGGGTTCTTTCTCGTCATCCCTCCGGGCCTCGAAGAGACCGCGGTGGAGATCCTTGGCTCGCAGTATTCGAGCAGCCAGATGCAGGTGAACGCGGCGGGCGCGTACAACACGACGCTCGTGGTGTGGCCGCACCTGACCGACTCGAACAACTGGTTCTTGATGTCGAAAGGCGAACTGATGATGGGCTTCTGGGAGCGCAGCGCGCCGACGTTCGAGGTTGTCTACGACCAGGACAACCTGAACTACAAGATCAACGTCGACTTCGCGATCAAGTCGTTCGTACACCCGACGCCCGATGGCGGCTACGGCTCGGCCGTCACCTAGTCATGGGGGCATGCGATGGCGCTTCACGTTCTGGAGGACGTCGCGGTCACGGCGGAGTTTTATCCGCCGGTGCGCCCGTCCTCTGTGACGTGCGCGCTCTACGATAGCGCCGGGACCGTCCTCGGCGCATCGCTCACCACGACGGTCGACGCGCTCGCCGGGACCGTCGGGACCCCGACGAGCGACACGGAATTTCCGGTCACGCTGAGCGCCGGCACGGCGACGGTGGGGCGGCGTTATTGGTACGTCTCCGGCTCGTCCGGCGCGCATGAAAGCCTCGTGACGCTGGGCGAGCTGGCGTCTACGACGTGGACGCTCGAGGCGCCTCCCGCGACGAGCGCGGTGGCATCGTCGGATCTCACCAGGGGTGCGCGATGCACGGCGGCGTTGACGACGACGCACACCGCGACGCGCGGCACGAATTACCGGCTCGTGTGGACGGTGACGCCAGTCGTGGGGACAGCCACGACCAAGTGGGTGCAGCTCGTCCACGTGGTCGCGCAGTGCTTTCGCGCGCCCGTGCTGGCGGATGAGGCGGCGCGATACCTGGCGATGGCGTTCCCGGGGCGGTCGGCGGTCGCGAACGCGGGCTATTTCCGCGAGCTGGCGGAGCGTTCGAGCGACCGCGTGTATCGCAAGCTCCGCGCGACGGAGCGTTGGCCGTGGCTGGTTGGGGATCAGGACGTGTTCCGCGACAGCGGTCTCGTGGCGCTGCGCATCGAACTGGCGCAAGAGGGGCTCGTCCCGCCGGGGTTCGATCCGTCTGGCTACCGGCGTCAGCAAGAGGACGAGCTCGACAAGCAGTTCCAGGAAGCGGTCGCGCAGCTCTGGATCGACGACAACGACGACGGCGCGGTTGACGTCGCCGAGGTGTCGAGTCGCTTCAACGTGTCGCTGGTGCGGGCATGAGGGCGAGCGCCGTCAGGCAAGCGATCGTCGCCGCTCTTACCGCCATCTCGACCGATGATAGGGCGGCGAGGCGCGACAAGTTCGTGCTTCTCCAGACGGGTCAGCGCGACGTTGAATCGGCCGTCGACCGCACGTTCACGCTGCAGCTCACGGCACAGCCGCATCGCGCAGAGTCGGATGCGATCTCAACGTTCGTCGTCGAGTACATGCTGACGGTCTTCTACGCCGCCACGCCTGGGCCGTCGTCGGGCGAGGGCGGCGCGGAGGATCGGATCGCGAACGACAGCGAGCGGATCTATGCGGCGATGGATCGGCTGCATTCGCAGAATGCATCGGTCAACGTCTGCACCGTGTCGCCGATAGGTATCACGGACGCGCTCGGCGCGATGAAGTCGCAATGGTCTCTGGTGGTTAGCTACGGGTTGACGACCGGCGTGGAGGCATAGAGAGATGGCACTACCGAGCAAGCTGGGACGTCTCGCGGTGAAGGCGCAAGCGTCGTCGTGGGGGACGGCCGAGACAACGTTCGCATCGTCGACATATCTAGAGCCCGAGGGGCTTGTGCTGCCCGCGCTCGTCACCGAGGCATTGCGGACTGATGTTTTCCGCCCGTCATTCACCGAGCCTGAGACGGTGGCAGGCGCAAAAGCTGGCGTAGAGATGTCGTTCTCGTTCCCGATGCATGGGTGGTCGCTGACGTCTCCGTCGGCAAATCCGACGGTGTATCATCCCGACGCGCTGCTGATCGAAAACGCGCTCCGCGGGTCGACCATCGTAGCAACCGGATACACCACGGCGCTTGCTGCGGGCGCCAGCGACACCACGACGAAATACACTAACGGCGCCGCATCGACGGACTGGGAGGGCTCTGCGCAGCTGGTCCCCTATGCGAGTGGGAGAGAGGTCGCGTGGATCAGGGACATCGACACAACGACATCGCCGGATAGCGGGACCTGCTTCGAGGTGCTCGCAGCGCATTCATCGAGCGGCACGATGTATGGAAGCCTTGTCAGCTTTCTCGCGACCACACAGCCAGGCCCGCTGTCGCTGAGTTGGCTCGGGTCGGGCGATGACCAAGTTCTGACGTTCTTCGATGGCATCGTCACGAAATGCACGATCACGCTGCAGGCAAAGAAGCAGCCGAAGTGCGACGTGACGATGCGCTTTCTTGACTGGACTGCGCCCGGCGCGGGCGGCGGAGCACCGGCCGCCTACACCTACGACTACCCGCAGATGCCGCCGGTGACGGGTGCGAACGGCGCCTACAAGACGGAGAACGCGTCGTCGGATGCGGCGTGGCGGAACTTTTCGTCGGCGGTCATCACCATCGACGTTACGACTTCCGATAGCGAATGCGCGTCTAGCAATCAGGGCGCGGATTCGATTGTGGTCACCGATCGGCGCGTGACGGTCGAGGTCATCGAACCTTATGTCGAGTCGACGCGGTCATTCACGGATTGGTCGGCGGTGACACCTGGAACGGACGGCAACGAGCTAGTGCTCGTCGCGAACACGACGCCAGGCCGCGCGTTTGCCGCGATCGTTCCAGAATCGGTCGTGCTCGAGCAGACGAACATTCAGGATCGCGGCGGCATCATCGCGGTGCGGCGGCTCTTCGGGTGCCGCCCATATTCCGGGGATGGAGGCGCGGGTGCCGGCGCCGGAAACTCCCCGTTCCGAATCGCATTTCTGTGAGGAGCGTGCTTGCATGTTGCGTCCCATTCGCACGACGGAAACGGTGCAGCTCGTGTGCACCTTCGACGATTGCGTAAGCCTCCGGGCGAGCGTCGAGACGTCGGCGCCGCAGTGGATTTTTCGCGACGCGCCCGAGATCCTCGACGTGCGCGACGGGGCCTCGGTCGCTCGGGTGCATCTCCTCAACTCGGAGGAATGCGACGAGTGGCGGGCGAAGTTTGCGCGCGAGAACATCGACGGCGATGCGACGGCGCGGGAGCTCGCGCGCGCGAAGTGCGATGGGATCGACGGGCCGGGTGCGCGGACGGTGGCGGAGCTCCCACAGCTCGTACAGACAACGCTCGGCGTCGCGATCATGCGGCATTCGGTCTATATCGAGGACCCTCGAAAAGCGATCTGCTCCGAGTAATCGCCTGGGCGGATCGCGGCTCGGAGCTGGGCGTTCCGTGTGCCGAGGATGGATGCGCGGCTGAAAAGGCGCGTGAGGCGGATCCGTCGTCAGCAATGACGTGCGACGAGCCGTGTCATGCGATGGGGCGCGAGTGGAAGCGGTGCCCATGGCGCGAGGTGAGCGACGATCGCGAGATCGCGGCGGTGTCCAACGTGCGCGCGTCGGCAAAGATGTCGCCGCTGATGGGCTGGCCTGACACCTACGCGGCGTGGGTGCGGCAGCTCTGGGGCGCGATGGAGAGCGCGCAGGCGGACCGCGAGCGGCAGGATAGGCGCGAGCGCAAGGCGGGTGGCTGATGGCGCTGACGTCCGGGCGTGAGGAGTTCGCCGTTGCCTTCGTCGGGCAGGACGAGGTCTCGGCGATGATCACGGAGCTTCAGGCGAAGCTCAAGGGGCTCGAGGGGCAGGCGCGTGCGGCGGGTGGCGCGAGTGCAGAAGCCGCTGGTGCGGGCGGTATCAAGGGGCTCGGCGAGCAGCTCAAGGCGGCGACGTCTGGCGCGACCTCGCTCGGTGGCGGGCTCGCCGGTTTGCGCACGGGGATGCTCGGCATTCCCGCGGCGATCGGCGGCATGGTGACGGGGCTCGTCGCCTTTGCGGTGGCGGTCAAGGATGCGTTCGTCCGCGACCGGGTGAGGGAGTTCCACGACGAGTTCGCGCGCGACTTCGCTGGTATGTCCAAGGCGGCGCAAGACCTGATCGATAGGCTGCGCGACGCCAAGGGGCTGCTTAGGGACGCGACGACGGAAGAGCTCTCGGCGAAGGGTGGCCTGGAGCGCATTATCGATAATGCAAATGCGTTGCTCGGCCCGCTTGAGGCGCAAGAGGCCATCCTGGAGAAGCAGACGAAAGCATGGCTCGAGCAGGGCGATATCATGGCCGGCTTTGCGATGATGCAGAGCGGCGTTATCGATGGCCTGAGCAAGCATCGCGAAGTCCAGAACGAGATCAAGAAAATCTCGGACGAGCGATGGAAGGCAGAGCAAAAGCTGGACGAGTTGCTAGCGTCTCAAAACGCGCATCTCGCCACGCAAACAGCGCTCGCAGCAGCAGCGGCGCAACAGCGCTCGACGCAAGCGATCGTGACGAAAGTCCAAGCCGATACCGCAGCGCCGATGGGTGTGCTTGCGGCGCTCGGGGCTAGGTACGGGACGAAGAAGCCCAAGGGCGGCGGCGGCGGCGCATCGCGCGAATCGGAATCGGCGCGTGCTGATCGCATGGCGAAAGAGGTTATGGACGCGTGGCGCACCGAGGACATCGCAGAGGTTGAGCGCACGATCCAGATATTCGCCCAGAAGGAAGCGCGCAAGGAAGCCGAGGCTCAGGCGTCCGCGATGGCTGACGCTACATGGGCCGAGCTTGAGCACATCTGGGCAGCAGAAGAAAAGTCGGCGGCGCGGCGAAAGCCCATCGACGACATCGCTGAGTTGTCGTCGGTGCTCGCTGGACTGCGCGACCTCATCCCAGAAATCGTCGTGCCGTTCGAGACGCTCGCCGGCACGTTCGCCAAGGTGGGCGAAGCCGGCGGCACCATCACGGAGGCGATCGGCTCGTCCGTCGGCCCGACGCTCAGGGCGTTCGGCGCCGTCGCGAAGACGAAGCGCGAGGGGTATTTCCTCGACGGTCTCGGCGAGACGGCGGAGGCGATCAAGGCATTCGCGACGCCGGGCATGCAATGGTCCGGTGTCGGCCATGCGGCGGCGGCCGCGGCGTTCTTCTATGCCGCTGGCACGGGCGGCAAGAGCGCTGGCGGAGCGCGCGGTGGGGGGTCGTCGATGGCCTCTCGCGGCGGTGCGGCGGCGGCGAACGACAACGACGAGTCGCCCAAGACGGTCGTCTACAACATCAGCGCGGGCGTTATGGACGGACAGAGCGTGCAGCGCGCTATCGTGCGTGCGGAATCCTCGGCCCGCGGTACGGGCTGGGAAGCTCGGCGAGGCTGGTGATGGGATATGGGGCGTTCGCCAGTGTACTGACGGGCTGGACCGGCACCATCACGCTCAACTCGCGCGTCATCACGCCGCGCTCGAGCGAGTCGGTGGCGTCGCTCGTCGCTCGTCTGCGCGAGTACTGCGCCTTTGACGGGCTGACGCTGAGCGTCTCGGTCGCGTCGTCTGGCGTTATCACGCTGACGGGCTCGGCGGCGTTCACGCTGACGCTGACGGGTACGTGCGAGACGCGCACGGGGTTTACGGCGGGGCCGTATGGCTCGGCCACATCTCAGACGGCGGCGGGTGCCTACACGGGCGCGTGGGTGCCGACACGTGGCATCCGCCTCGACGCCCCGCGTGTCGACACGTCAGACGGCGCGGCGACGTCGAGCGGTGTCTACGCGACGTCGGGGCACCGTGACGCTGGGTCCGGCGCGGTCACGGTGTGGACGTCCTATGCTGACGCTGCGGTGCGTGAGGACGCATCCGACACGGCGGATTATTGGGAGGACGGACGACTGGTCGCCCGGTCGTTCGCCGCGGGGTGGCGGCGCTCGCGCATGGGCCTATTGCCGACGCATGTTCAGCTCGCGGCGGAAATGGTAGGGGTGACGGATTGAGCCTTACGACGCATCATGACCTCGTGCGCGACACGCCGACGACGTGGCCGGCGGCTCGCGCGTGGCTCTATGCGTGGGTGAGGACAGATGTCCCCGGTTACAGGGCGATGAGCGTGGCGGCGGCTCCGATCACGGTCACGTCGGGCACGTACCGCGGCGATCAGCTCGTGACGCAGCTTGCCACGGATCTATCGGGTGTCGGGTGGGATGCGGCGATCGCCAATACGGGTCGCGTGACGCTTTCGGACGGTGCCGCCGCGGCCCTCACATACACTGATCGCCTGGGGTGGCTCCTCGGTCTCGCGCCCGAGGCGGGATTCGTCGACCCGTCGACCGCATCGGTATCGTCGCGGTGGGTGCCACCATGCGCGGTGCCGTTGATTGGCGCAACGTGGACGGAGGTATCGACCGATCGCGAAGTCGAGACGGAGATCGACAGAGCGGGTAGGCGTAGCGGGTACGTTGCGGGCGCTGCGCGGATCTGGCGATGGCGCGTGACCTGTACGCGGTGGGCTCTGCAAGCCATTCAGACCGGCGTTGTGCTCTCGGGCAAGGTGACGCTGTCGCCGCATCCGACGACGGTCACGGCGAACGACGCCTCTACGCCGACGGGCGGCATCACCGGCTACATCGTGCGTGCGAGCGGCGCGCGGTGGATCGGGCCGACTGAGGACGTAGCCGAGCTTGAGATCGTCATAGCGGGGGTGCCGGAGTGACATCGCCGACGACATCATGGAACACGCTGCGCCGAGATGGCTACGGAGTCGCCTATGCCGTGACCATCGAGGGGATCCCTTACGTGTTCGCGGAGCGTCAGGCGCTCGTCTACGATGGCACGACGCCGACGGTGGCGAGCGGCTACACGTTCTCGGGCGCGCTTGCGGTCATGCCTGGGACGTCCATTTCGTCGGAGGCAGACCGCAAGTCGGGCGTCGGAACGGGGCGCGCGCTCAACCTTACGCTGAGCCGGCAACGCCTCGTCGCGGAGGATATCGCGTCGGTGCTCTTTGCGCGCCCATCGCTGCGCGCGCTCGTGACGACAGATGTGACGAGCCCGGCGACGACAACGATCACGGTCGGCAGCACGACGGGGTGGGCATCGTCGGGGGCGCTCTGGATCGGGCGCGAGTACATGACATATTCTGGCACGACGGCGACGACGTTCACTGGGTGCACGCGCGGTGTGGTCGGTTATCCGCACGTCGTCAAGTCGGGCCTCGCGTCCGGGTACTCCTACGCGACCGACACCCCGATGTACTGGCGCGGCCGGCTTGCCACCGTCTACGAGCACCTGCTGATGCCATGCGGGCAGATGATGGGCACGGCATGGGCGACGGTCGGGACGTACTGCCGCCAGATCTGGCTTGGATTCGTCGACCAGCAACCGCAGCCGGCGGCGTCGGGGTTCGTGCTGCGATGCCTTCCGATTGAGCGCCTGTGCGCGGCTAAGATCGGCGCGGACCTGACGGCCGATATCGTCACGGGCGATATATACGCATCAGGGAACTATCCCGCCGGGGGGCAGGACTCGGGGCTTTATTCGCCGATCGTGTGGGCTGGAGAAACGGATCAGATGTATGCGCGGTCGAGCGCCGATCTGTCAGTTGCCGTCGGCCCAACGACGGAGATGGGATTTTGCTCGCTCGTCGGATGGGGCACGCAAGCGATCGCGTCGTTCGACTCGCTCGTGACGAACGCGACCGGGCGCGCGATGTACTACTACGCTGGGCAGGGGGCGCCGTGCCTCAAGGGTCAGATCATCGCCGATGCAAGCACCGACATGCTTACGGTGTCGGCGAACGCGTGGTTCTGTGAGCCCGGCGAGCAGACGTTCATCAGCGGGAGCACGTTCACGATCCCGCTGCGATTCAACACGTGTCCGGCGTGGCTCGTCGTGCGTCCAGACGCCGATGCGCTTGAGGTCGCAGCGTCGCTTCCATCGAGCGGATACGGCGTTGTCACGAGCGATGGCGGGACCGAGCTCGTGCAGTGGGACACGGTCGAGACGAATGCGGTTTTGCAGCTCGTCGGAGTGCGGCTCGTCGCGCGCGGTATCGGCGGCACGCCCCGCCTCGACGCATGGAACAACGGCGGTACGCTCAAGCTCGTTGTCGGAACGCAAGGCGCATTCGAGGTTGTCGTGCGCCGCCTACTCACGTCGAGCGGGACCGGCGACCGCGGCGCGAACGACACGCTGGCGTTCGGCATGGGTCTCGGCCTGCCGGATGAGATGATCGCCGACTTCCCGGCTTATCCCTTCGCAGGGGCGGTCATCGACACCATCAGCAGCGGGACGTCCTCATTCGAGGAGATGCTTGGGGGGTGGCTGTCGCTTTGGCGGCGGAGCCTCGTGCAGCGCCTCGACGCCGACGGGTACGTGCGGCTCTTCCCGTGCGAGACGACGTGCACGGACGAGACGACGGCCGCTGACGTTACCATCACGGCCGACGATACGACCAATGCTGGGACGTCTGCGCTCGAGCTGCAGGAGGCTCCGAACGCAATCGAAATCCGCCGCGGCACGATGGGCTCGGATAAGAAGCTCATCGTTCGCGATGCCGCGCGGGTGCAGGCCGAAGGTGCGCGTCAATGGTCGATGCGGGCGCCTGGTATATCGGACGTCGACGCCGTGACACTCTCGACGGATCTGCTCGCGCTCTCTGATGGCCAAGCTGCATTCGACGTTCACCTGGCGCCATGGGTCAAGGTGCGGATGGGCGAACTTGTGGTGCTCTCGACGGCGCATCCACAGGCCTACGATTGGGATGCAGGCGAGTGGGCGAATGGCGATCTCGTCGGGCGCGTCATCGGGCACGAGCGCGACCTATGGACGGGCGCTCAAAAGATCGTGCTCCTCACGGCGGGTCAATCGGCGGCGAGCCTCTATCTATGCCCGGCGGCGGCGGTGACGAGCGTCACGACGCAGACACCGTTAACGTTTCGCGTTGCGGCGGGCGATGGGCGACGGTTCGCGGCGGGCGAGGTCATCACGCTATACACGCCAGGGAACGAGGGAGCCGAGCGGATCGACCGAACGATCGCAACCGTCACCGAGACCGCAAGCTATGACGAGATCGCATGCACGACGAACGGTGCGGGATGGGAGGACGCGACGACCGTCATCACGTTTGCCGGGTACGCCTCGTGCTCCGCACGACAGCAGGCGTTCATGTTCCAGCGTGCTGACCGGGACTGGGTGTAATGGCTTATTCCGAGAGCGACCCGACCGAGATCCTTGCGCCGCTCGACGGCAACGCCGCGGTGTTCGCGAACATTCTCGCGAACCATGACGTTCTATATGACGTCTACGCCCCGCCTATCCTCGACAACCGGACGGCGACGGCGACTGTCACGAGCGGGAGCGCGACGGATGTCTATGAGCTCGAGTCGCTCGGAAATGCCGATCTACAGCCGCTCACGTTTCGCGTGCGATGCACGACCACGGGCGGCAACGGGACTCTGACATGCGTCGTCGGTGCAGCGTCTAGCACGACCACAATCAACGGCGCGGAGGCGTGGTATTCCGTCAGCGTGACGCCGCTCGTCGCGGACCCCGTGTGCAAGGTTCAGCTGCACGTCGGCACCGCGACGAGCGTTGCGGCTGCGGCCGTGCAGGTCTACGTAGTGCCTGCGGCGCCTGCCGCCGCGCCGCTCGCGTCGGGGTTCGTGCGCGGCAACACCTATTGGGACAACGCCAACTCGCCGATTCCATCGGAATTGGTATCGCGCTTCTTCAATGGGCCGCGACTCATCGCTATCGAGCGGCCGGTGTGCGTCGCATCCGCGGTGGCGCCGATCAACGCATCGCTCGTAGCGAAGAACTCGGGGGTGCTGGTCGTGTATGGCACGTCCTACCAAGAGTGCGTGCTGCGGATGCACGTTCCGCGATGCGACTCGGTGGCGCGGCGATACAAGATTCGGCTACGCCTCCGCAACTCCGCCAGCGTTGGGCCTGTAATGGCCAAGATCGGAGCATGGGAGGACACGCACACACCGTCGACAACAGGCGAATGGTGGACCACGGAAGCGACGCTTCCGCCGGGGCCGCACGAGCTATCGGTGTTCGCCCATCCAGGCGCGGCGCTGGGGCAGCAGGTGGCGACGGCGCAAGTGTGGAGGGCGTGACGGATGGCAGGCGACAGAGAGCAGCTTTTCGATCCATCGCTCGACCAGCTCGAGGCGCAGACGCTGTCGGACTACGCCCCGGCGGCGATCGGCCTGGTTCGCGCGGTCGACCAGCGGCAACACGCGCTCGCGTCGGGGTGGGGCGGCCCACCGACGTCGCGCTTTTGTGGGGCGCTCGCGGCCGGCACGACATCCGTGGTGCCGTACCGAGTCCCGCCCGGGACGGAGTGGGTGCAAGTCGTGTCTCTCATCTCGGGTGCCGGCCTCGTCACGTACACGACCAGCGCGGACGCGCAAGGGACGGCGGCCTATGCCGCGAATACCTCCGCGCTGAACAGTATCTGGGACCGCGTGACGACGGTCGTCTCATCGGGGCCGCCGCCGAGCGGGTCGACGGCTGATACTACGGTGTCGCGAGCGCTCAAGGTGGCGACCGCGTCCTGGAATTGGCAGGATGTCGACGTGACGATCGTCGTAGCAAACTACGCGGGCGGTGGCGTCTACTTGTGCGCATACGACTTTATCCCATGGCGGGTGCGTCAATGAGCAGCGATCGCCGTGCTGCACGGCGCCGCACGTCGAGGCCGACTACCTCGATCGCGGAGTGGTCGCGTGCAACGTCGTCCCATCGGACGGGGTGCGGCCGTGCATACTCGAGCTGGAGACGAGCGACGAGCGCATCGTCGCCACGCTGCGCGGGCTGACGGGGTGCGTTGTGCGCACGCGCCAGGTGGGGCGTCAACCGGACTTCCGCGGGGTGTTCTGATCCGCGGCGCTGGCGAATTATCAGGCCGTGCTAGGGGCGCATGCGATACTCTCCAGCATGGCAACCGGAACGTCGCACGAAGTCCAGCAGGCCTACATGATCCGCCCCGGCGACCTCGCGGTCGGCGCGGTCTACATCGTAGGCGCGAGCGGCAACGACAACCCGGGCGCAATGCTGCTCGACCCCGTCCTGTCGAATGCCTCCGCGACGACTGACTACCGGGTAGGAGCGACGCTCGCGGGCGTTGTCGGTACCCGGTACACGCTCGTGCGCGCCGGATACGTCGTGCCGCTTCCTGGGCACTACGATCAGCTGGTCGCGTACAACGTGACGGGCGCGGCTGGCGTCGTAGTGCCCGAGGTCGTCGCGACGTCGTCTCATCTCCTCAACTCGGGCGCTGGCTCGGGTGCCGGCGCGATGGGGCAGCGTCTCGCGCTGAGCGGCGCCACGTTCGAGCATGCGTTCTACGTGCCCGCCGTGGCGAACGCGGCAACGGCAGTCACGTGGACGGTGCCCCCGCAGAGCGGGATCACCATCACGGCGGTGCGTATCTGGTCCGGCACGCCGTGTACGTCGGCGGGCGGCACGTACCTACTCACGGCGACGGCGACGAACCAGGCGGGCGTTGCGCGCTCGCTCATCGCGTCGGTCAACCTCGAGACCATCGCGGCGGCGACGCTCACCGCTGCGACGCTCACGACCACGACGGCCGACCTCGCCGTGCGTGGCGGCGAGACCGTCACCATCACCGCGACCTCGAACAACGCGGACCTGGTGATCGGGGACGTTGCGGTGTCGGTCGAGTTCACGTTGACCTGACGAGGCGCCATGCCTGGCATCTACAACTACCCCGCGGACTACCGGCGTCGACTTCCCGCCCGTGCGCCTCGTGCAGCGGGCTCTGCATCGCCGCACGCTCGGCCGACGCGTGACCCTGTTCCTGGCACATTCGGAGGTGTCTCGTGATCCCTGAAATTCTCGCCTATCTCCGCAACGAGCCGTCGGACTACGCCCCAACCAAGCTCGCGACTATTGTCCACCATTGGCGAGACCGTCTCCAGACCGAGGACGCACGCGCAGCGCTCGTCGACGAGCTTCCGCTGGAGGCCTCTACCGCCACCGATGACGCCGTTGATGCCGCACTCACGGCCTGGGCCTCGACCGCCGAATCCGCCTGGTTCGCGTATGCGGGAGTGTCGGGCGAGGTAGAGCTCGCGGAGGCCGTGCAAGCCGCGCTGATGGGCGACACGCTCCGAGGCTGGGGCGGTGCGCATGATGCACTCGGTGCATGTGGCCTGGCGTCGGTCGATGCTGCGCTGGGTCTCGCGTACTCCGCAGCCCGCCTCGCGCCCTACGCCGAGACTGCGGGGCCGCCTGGGCCTGGTGGAGAGCCGACGACCGTTCGCGAGTACAAGGCCTACGATGCGACCGTGGCGGGGCTACAGGCGTCGCTACGTGGGGTTCTGGTCGCGCTCTGCGCGGGGGCGTAACGGATGGCCAGCCGCTACGCCGTCGCCACCGGGAATTGGAACTCCACGGGTACGTGGGCAGCGACCGATGGCGGCGCGCCCGGGGCATCGTTCCCGGTCGACGGGGATGCGGTATTCCTGACGGCGACCTCGGGCGCGATCACGGTCACGGTCAACGTGTCGTCTGCCGCTACGTCGATCGACGCGACGGGGTACACTGGCACTTTCACGGGTAGTGGCGCGCTCCAGCTCAAAGGCAATCTGACTGCCGTTGTGGGCATGGTCTACAGCTACACCGGCACCCTGACCGAGGCGCTGACCGCAGGCACCGCGACCTTGACCTCGGCCGGGCACACGCTTTGTGGCGCACTGACGATGAACGGCGCGGGTGGCACCCTCACGTTCGCGGACGCCTTCATCACGACGGGCACGTGCACGTTGACGGCGGGGACGTGGGCCGACGGGGACCAGAACCTGACGATGGCGGCGTTCTCGGCTGCGGGGACTGCCACACGGGCTATTACCTACGGGACCACGAACACATGGTATGTGACGGGGTCGGGGACCGTTTTTGCATTGGGGGGATCGGGTCTGACGACGTTCAATCAAGACACGACACACCCCGGATGCGTCATCAATTTCTCGTACACGGGGAGCGACGCGCGAGTTGTGACTAAGGCCGTCAACGTCTACTGGCCCAATGTACGGATTAGCTCAGGAGATGGGTCATTTTCATGGCAAGACAACGCGGGCGTCGGTCCCCAGCTAACCGGCCTTGACTGCACTGGATACGCAGGCGCAATGGATTTTACAGGGTCTATTTACGCAATGATCCTGCAAGGTAATTTGCATCTGTCTACAGGCATGTCGCTCAGCGCATCCGCAGCCGGGGTATTCCTACTGATTGGCAAGCCCGTAGCCCTAGCTACCTCAGTCAGCATCACGACTACTGGAAAACACATACCCGGTAACGTTGTCTTGGCCTATGCGGACGTGGCCAGGTGCCTTGTCTCGCTCGGAGACGCCTTAACATGCACAGGACCTATATCTATTACCCCTGTGGTTGGGGCAGCAAGCTTCGGGTTTGACGCCAACGGGTATGACGTCACCTGTGCCACATTCGCCAGCAGCAGCACAAACACCCGAACCATCACCATGGGCTCCGGTACCTGGACCCTCACCTCCACCGCCGCCGCGACCGTATGGAACATGGCCACCACGACAGGCCTCACGCTCAATGCTGGAACGGCTACGATTGCCCTCACTGGCGTCACCGCAAGCACACGCACCATCTCCGCGAACAGCGTCCAACTCCCGTCCATCGCCGTCAACGCAGGCTCTGGCGCGGTCACATTCACGAACGTGAACTGTGATTCTCTGACGTTTGGCAATTCATATTCTGGCACTATCGCGAACCAGACGATTACGATTCGTGGCGGTGTGCAGCTCAGCAACCACGCGAGCTTCGCGTTGACCGCCGGCGCGAATGCGTGGACGCTGGCCGCAACGACGACGGGCAAGACGTTCACGAGCCAAGGCAAGACGGTCGATTTCCCGTTGACATTCAACGGCGTAGGCGGCGGCTGGACCTTCGCGGACGCGCTCACGCACGGCATCACGCGCACCATGACGCTGACCAACGGGAGCCTGTCCTTCGGGACCGGGCTCACGCACACGATGGGCTTCCTCGCGAGCAGCAACGCCAACACGCGCACGATTGACAGTGGCACTTCGACTTTGCAATTCCCGGCGACGGGCGTCCTCGTCGACACCTCGACCTCGACCAATCTGACGTGGACCGGCACGGGAACGCTCAAGCTGACGAATGCCTCGGCGACCGCACGCAGCATCACGGCCGGAACCAAGCGCCTGCCGTCTGTTTGGGTGTCGGCGGGCACGAGCACGACGACCCTGACCAACGTCACGGGGTGCATCGATCTCAACATGACGGGCATGGGCGCTGGCACTATCGCGGCGGGCTCTGCGGCGTTCGCGATTGGCGGCTCGGTGACCTTCGTTGCGGCGGGGACGTGGAGCTACACCGGCGCGTTGACGTTCGACGCGACGGCGAGCAAGACCATCACATCGGCCGGTAAGGCGTTGACGTCAAGCACGGTGGCCTTCAATGGGTCGGGCGGGACGTGGGCCTTGCAGGACAACGCCCCCGCCACTGGAGCATGGACGGTCACGGCGGGCACGATTGACGTCGGCAACTACACCGCAGCGACGCCCTCGCTCGTCTTCTCCGGCTCGTCTACGCGCGGCCTGTCGTTCGGCTCGGGCACGCTGACGCTCAGCGGGACTGGCACCGTCTACGATGGCACCGGCAGCAACCAGACGGTCACGCCTGGCACCGGCACGATCAGGCTCACCGACGCGAGCGCGAGCGCGCGGACTGTCGACGGAGGGACGACAACCGTCACGCTTCCGACGCTCTGGGTGTCGGCTGGCAGTGGGTCGATGACGACCGCAAACTGCAACGTCGGCGCCTGGAATTGCACCGGGTTCACGGGCAGTTGGGAGAACAACGCTATCACGTCGCGAGGCGATATCACGATGCCAGCGGGCATGACCGCGAGCGCGGCCGTCACCGCGGCGACGCGTATCACGGCGGCTGGGACTGGCGCCATCGCGATCGGCATCACGTTTGACCGGAGTATCTACGTGGGGACGAGCGCGTGGACGCTCGGCGCGGCTCTCGTGCTCGG
>SXGU01180726.1_pt1 | contig 23220 bp, 26 predicted proteins | sample 3174531 | NCBI WGS metagenome assembly SXGU01 (sample SAMN11356863, study PRJNA531348) | freshwater metagenome | isolation source: freshwater sample F1-140 | place: China: Fuxian Lake, Yuxi | collected 2017-12-25
GACACTGCACCCTTGTCGGGGCACTTTGCGCGTGTCGGCGGCCTGCGCGCGCGCCGCAGGAGGCCTGTGCCATGGCGAGCCCAACCCAGATCAAGAACGAAGCGAAAAAGCAGATCAAGGACAAGACGGGCAACGCCACTGCCAAGGTTGCCGATACCAAGAAGCAGACTGAAAAGGCCGTGACCTCTGGCGTCAAGGCCAAGTCGGCCGCCGTTAACGGCGCCAAGGCGACCATCAAGGACATCGGCGACAAGACCGCCGGTGAAATCAAAAAGGTTGGCGCTGAGGCCAAAGCCCAGATCGAGAGCGCCTACAAAGCCGGTCAGGCCGTAGTCGACGCCGTCAACAACTTGGAGAACGATCTCAAGGAGATCGAGAACGCGGTCGTCGAAGCTGTCGAGACCGTCGCAGCTGCAGTCGAAGAGGCCGTGAGCGGCATCATGTCGCTGTTTGGCGGCGGTGGCGGCGGCAAGGGCGCTGGACCCAAGGAAGCGGGCGTCGGCAACCGGCCGTTCGATCACCGCGGCAACTTTAAGTTCCGTATTGAGATCGGCAATATCGCAGCCGGCGCCTTCCGCGCCATCGACGGCCTGGGCGCCACCACCGAGCTCATCGAGTACCAGGGCGGCGGCGACATGTTCGCGCGGCAGATCCCGGGTCGGCCCAAGATCGCCCCGATTACGCTCAAGAAGGGCTGGGTGGTCAGCGCGGCGCTGTGGAACTGGGTCCGCGACACCATGGAAGGCAAGTTCAGCTTCCATAACGTCTCGGTCATCCTGATGGACGACGACGGCCAGACCGACGTCGCCCGCTACGAGCTGACGCAGTGCTGGCCCACCTCGTGGAAGGGCTTCCAGCTGGACGGCATGGGCAACGAGGCCATGGTCGAAGAGCTGGAGCTGCAGGTGCGGCACATCCAGCGCGTCAAGGTCTAGGGCACGCAAAAAATCGACTCGATTTTCTACGTGCGCCCATTTGCTTGCTGAGTGGGTCGCCAGCTCGCGTCCTCGGAGGCCGACTCGCGGCTCCTGCTCCTTGTGAAGACGATCAAGTCATTCTATTACAGTCCCTTAGAGGCTCCCTCCCACGGCTACGCCTTGCGTGCGCCGGCGCCGTCGATTGCGGTGCTGAGTGACGACGATCTGCGCGCCATCGAAGCCGCGGCGCAGTACCTCGATAATCCGAAATTCTTGATGAAAGTCGCCGACCTGGTGGGGCGGCCGGCTGAGGCGCTTCTGGCGCGCTTGCCCGACCGTGCGCAACGCGGCGTGGCCAAGGCGGTCGACGCGGCCCTGCACAAAGCGTTGGATATTGCGATCTCGTCGCTGGACGTGCAGGGGGCGCCCAGTCCGGGCGTCCACGCGGCGGGGGCGGCGGCATTGGGCGGTGTCGCTGGTTTCTTTGGCCTGGGCGCGCTGGCGATCGAGCTGCCGCTGTCTACCGCCGTGATGCTGCGCTCGATTGCTGCCATTGCGCGGTCCGAGGGCGCCGACCTGTCCGACCCGGCGGTGCGCCTGGAGTGCCTGACCGTGCTCGGCTTGGGTGGCCAGACCCCAGCCGACCCCGACGTCATCGACGTTGGCGACCCCGCCGAGGCCTCGGCGGTGGCAGCGATGGACTCGGCCTATTGGACAGCGCGCTTGGGGCTGGCGATGGCGCTGCGGCAGGCGGCCAGCCACGTGGCCAGCGCCGGCGCGGCGCGGCTGACGGCCACGGATCTGGCTCGCGGCGGTGGCGCAGTGGTCGGCAAGCTGCTGGCCAAGGTGGCCGCCCGCTTCCAGATCGTGGTGTCCGAGAAGTCGGTCGCGCAGGCGGTGCCGGTGGCTGGCGCCGTGGCCGGGGCGGCGCTCAACGCGGCGTTTGCCGAGCACTTCAACGAGGTTGCGCGTCACCACTTCCGTCTGCGCCGGCTCGAACGCCAGTACGGCGAAGCGGCGGTGCGGCGCGCGTATGCACAGGCGCTGGCGGCGATTCGGGCTCGCGGAGCGTGAGTGGGCTGATCGCGGGCGTAGCTTGGTGACCTGAAGTCGGGTGCAGAGACAGCCGCAGGCACAGGCACAGGCACAGCGTCAGCGTCAGCGTCAGCGTCAGCGTCAGCATCCCAGAGCTTGACACCCGCAGCCAATGCCGGCACGCTACTGAACAGATGTTCCGGTTCCCGCCGCCGGAACGCCGGAGCGCCATGGCCATTACCCACCCTCCCGCGCAGCCACCCGGCCCGGCCGACGCTGGCGACTTGACCGAGCGGCAGCTCGATATCTTGCGGTTCGTGCAGCAGTTCTCTGCCGATCGCGGCTACCCGCCATCGATGCGCGAGATTGGTGAGCAGTTTGGCATTCGCTCGACCAATGGCGTCTCTGATCATCTGCGGGCGCTCGAGCGCAAGGGCTATCTGCAGCGGTCGGGCCACCTGTCGCGCAGCCTGACCGTGGTCAAACAGCCCGCCGATCGCAACTGGCAGGGCGACGAAGTCGAGCGCACCATCGAGCGCTTTGCCGAACCAGAGTTGGGTGGGCCGCCGCTGCCGCCGAACGTGGTGGCGCTGCGGCGGCAGCCGGTGGGCGAGCGGATGATTCGACGCGATCAGGGCGATTTGCGCGCCCATCACAGCGCGGTCGTGCCGGTGCTCGGCCGGGTCGCGGCCGGTCAGCCGCTGCTCGCCGTCGAGGATGCCGAAGAGACGCTGGTGGTCGACCAGTTTCTGCTCGGCGGTCCCGGCGAGGTGTTTGCGCTGCGTGTGGTCGGCGAATCGATGATCGACGCCGGCATCCTGCCTGGCGACTACCTGTTCGTGCGCAAGCGCGACACCGCCCGCAATGGCGAGATCGTGGTGGCGATGCTCGACGGCGAGGCCACGGTCAAGCGCTATTTCGTCGAGGGTGATCGCGTGCGGCTGCAACCCGAAAACCGCACGATGTCACCGATTTATGTGCGTCGGGGCGACTTGTCGGCGTTCACGCTGGTGGGCGCGGTCGTGGGCGTGTACCGCAGAATGTAAGCGTTTTATGGCGGTTGATGGCCCTGCTTGGGTCGCTGCTCCTTCTGCGGCCAGTCGGTCGGCAGCCGCGCCGCCAGCGCCGCGTCGGGCCAGAAGTCGTCGGGCGGCGGCACCGTCCATGCCAGCGTCTGGCCACCCGGGTGTTGCAACTGCAAGTGGCCGCCGTGCAACGCGATGCGCGGCAGCCCAGCGGTCGCCGAGGGCAGGTCGACCAGGTCGCCATACAGCCGGTCGCCGACGATCGGGCCCACGGCCCACGCCAGGTGCACGCGGATCTGGTGGCTGCGGCCGGTTTGCAGCTGAAGGTCCAGCAGCGCCAATGCGCGGTCCGGGTCAAAGGCGACACCGCGCACGCGCGTGCGGGCCGGCGCGCCGGTGGCCAAGGTCGCCATGCGGCCTGGTACGATCTCGGCGACTGGCTCATCGACGGTCTGATCGCGCACCGGCACGCGGCTGCGCACACAGGCCAGATACCGTCGCCGCGCGCGGTGGGCCGCGAACTGGCTGGCCAGGTGGCGGGCGGCCTGGGCGTCGAGCGCGTAGGCGACCAGACCTGAGGCGTCGCGGTCCAGGCGATGGATTTCGCCCAAGTACGCACCCGCCCCCAGCAGCGCCTGTACCCGCAAGCTCAGCGCATCGCCCCCACGCGGCGGCGGCTGCGTCGGCAGCCCAGCCGGCTTGCAGACCACCAACACCCGCTCGTCGCGCCAGACCACCTCCAGCTGGCCGGCGGCGATGTCGGCACGGCGCGGGTCGGCTGCGGGCCACAGCGCAATCCGCTGGCCGGGGTTGACGCGCTGCGCCGGGTCGCGCTGCCGCCGACCGTCGACATAGGCCGCGCCATCAGCCACTTGGCGCCACACGGTGTCGACGGTTTCGCCGCACAGACCCGCCAGCAGGTCGCCCAAAAAACCGGCCTGCCGGCAGCGTTCGTCGATGATTGGCTTGTTCTTTTGTGCGCTTGCCGTTTGCGTCACGACCTCGTCCCTCCGGCGGCCAGGTGGTTTGGCAAGGCGACACCGTTGGCGTATCATCGCTGTCCGCGCCCCACGGGTCTACCTTTGGCCGCGCGAAGCAAGGCGATTTTGGCGCGCGTGCGCAACTGCGCCGTGGCTGACCAGAATCGCGATTCGCTCCCGGGCGTGTCGCCCGCCGGTAGCGCAGAACGCCCCTCGACTTGTCCTGCGATTCCGACGTATTGCGGCTGCCTGTGACCACTTTCGCCATCGAGCCCGACGTTCCGCACGACCCGTTGGCTGCCGCCGAAAGCGCCGACTGGGCGCGCGCGCGCCATCTGGCGGTGCTGGGGCTGCCGCTCGACGACCGCGCCGCCGACCTGCTGCGGGCGCTGGAGCAACTGCAGCGCTGGATCCGCGACCCCGAGCACGCGCAAGCCACCGTGCAACTGCGCGAGAGTCGCACCGAAGAAAACTTCGTGGTGGCGCCTCCGACCGAAGAGGTGGTCGCCCACGGCGCCAGCGACGAGCCAGCGCCGAGCGACGAACTGCCGCCGATGGAAGAATCGGTGGAGGACATTGAGCTCAGCGCCGAGGAAGTGACCGACGCCGACAGCCTGGCCGGCGAAAAAGAGCTGGTACCCGAGACGGTAGTGACCAGGGTCGCCCAGCCGCAGCAGTTCGCAACGGCTGAGACCATCGTGCTGTCGGGTCCCGAAATCAAGCGCAAGATTCGCCACCGCCAGTCGGTCATCGCCGAGTACGTGGCGCAGGTGCTCTACGAAGACATTGGCTGCCTGTTCGAGATCGGCGACCGCGAAGGCGCGCTGATCTCGCTCGAGCGCTTGCTGGCGATCGCCCCGATCACGCCGCAGATCGAGCAGTTCTTGACCCACAACGAGGCCCGGCTCATCGAGTACTACCAGACCGTGCTCGGGCCGTGGACGCGCACTGCGCGCCTCAAAGAGGGCGAGACCGCGATGCCGACCGGCTACTTCAAGATCGAAAAGGTCGCGGCCATCGTCCGCCACTTGGACGGCACCTTGCCGCTTGAAGAGGTCATGGCCCGCTCTGGCCTGCGCGTCATCGAGTCCTGTGCCGTGCTGTCGCAATTGGCGCGCAGTTCGAGCCTGGACCTCGGCGACAAGAAATAGCCCTTCCGCTGCGCTCAAGCGTCCTTTGACCCGCGATCGCGTCGCGCGTATGGTGCGACCTCTGCCGGCGAAAACGCCTGCCGCGCCCACCAACTCGACAACGGAGCGTCCGTGAAGAACTTCGTGCTCGACACCAACGTGCTGCTGCACGACGCCAACTGCCTGCGCAGTTTTACCGACAACGTCGTCAACGTGCCCATCTACGTCATTGAAGAGATGGACACCTTCAAACGCGATCAGTCGGAACTGGGCCGCAACGCCCGCCGCATTGCCAGGGAATTGGACGACTACCGCGCGCTCGGCAACCTGCGCGAAGGCGTGGCGCTGCCCAATGGCGGGGTCATCCGCGTGGTGATGGCGCGCGCCGACATGCCCGGTCACTTCTCGGTCGGCCACACCATGGACGACGCCATCTTGTCGGCGGCGCTGTTCTTGCACAAAGAGGAGCCGCACCGACCGGTGGTGTTCGTCACCAAAGACACCAACCTGCGCATCCGCGCCGATGCGCTGGGTCTGCACGCCGAAGACTACGACCGCCAGGAGATGGACCTGACCGAGTTGTACACCGGCACAGGCGAGATCTCGGTGCCGGTCGGCGTCATCGACACGCTCTACGCCGAAGGGGGCGTGGACCTCGGCGAACTCGGCGAGCTGCGCGACAAGCTGTGGCCGAACCAGTACTTGGCGGTGCGCGCCGACAGCAACCACGGCAAAATGGCCTTTGCGCGCGTCCACAACGGGCGCCTGGAGCACCTGCGCGGCGCCAAGCAGAGCGCATGGGGATTGCAGCCCAAGAACCGCGAGCAGATGTTTGCCCTGGACATGCTGATGCGCGACGACATCCAGCTGTGCACGCTGGTCGGCAAAGCGGGTACCGGCAAGACGCTGCTGGCGCTGGCGGCCGGCCTGCAGTCGGTGACGGACCGCGAGGTGTACCGTAAGCTGTTGGTAAGCCGGCCGATCTTTCCGTTCGGCCGCGACATCGGCTTTTTGCCCGGCGACCTCGAAGACAAGCTCAACCCGTGGATGCAGCCCATCCACGACAACATCGATTTTCTGGTCTCGGCGCAGTTCGGCGACAAGTCAGCCGACCGCGAGACGACCGGCAAGGCCGAAGGCAAGGGCGGCGCGCGGGGCGGCGGCAAGGTGTGGAGCTACGAGGAGCTAGGCAACGCCGGCATCCTCGAAGTAGAGCCCTTGACCTACATCCGCGGCCGCAGCCTGCCAGGCGTGTTCATGATCGTCGACGAGGCGCAGAACCTGGGGCCGCACGAGATCAAGACCGTGCTGACCCGCGTCGGCCACGGCACCAAGATCATCTTTACCGGCGACCCGTACCAGATCGACCAGCCCTACCTCGACAGCCTGAACAACGGCCTGACCTACGTGGTCGAGCGCTTCAAAGACCAGCCGATCGCGGCCCACATTACGCTGAGCAAAGGCGAGCGCAGTCCACTGGCCGAGCTCGCCGCCAACCTCCTCTAATTTCAAACGGTTCTATCATGTCCAAGCCCCGGTTTGCAGCGCTGGCGCTGTGCGTCACCGTCAGTTCGCTCTCGTTGCCCGTCGACGCCGCCGGCAAGAAGTCGTCGGGCGGCGGTGGCCACCCCATCGTGCGCCTGGCCGCCGAGACGTTTAGCGGCAGCACCAAGGACATCGCGCTTTTGGCCGTTGCCAACCCGCTGGACCGCGAGAGCAGCGAGGGCTCGGCGGCGCTGGTGCGCCTGGACGACGGCCGCGACGGCGGGCTGCCGACCTGCTACCTGTTCGAACTGCAAGGCAAGCCCTACAGCCCCGGCAAGATCGCCGCGCAGCAGCGCATGAGCGTGTGCCCAGCGGGTGCGCCCAAGGGCGTGCAGCTTGCGCGCGTCGCGCTGTCCGGTCGCCACGAGGCCTGGCAGGTGCGCTTGGAATCGGCGCGCTACGACAGCAAGGCCGGCGGCGGCGAGACTGCGACGTTCTGGGGTCTGTTTTCGCGGCAGGGCGGCGACATTAAAAGCCTGTGGGAGCGCACCAGCACCACCTTCAAGTCCAAAAGCGACGTGGCCCTGAACCAGTCCGAGCTGTGCGGCGCGCCGCAGATCGCCACCGGCAGTCAGGAGCCCGAAAGCGTGACGGTCGTGTGCGACACCGAGACCATGGCCGGAAAGCTGCCCAAGCGCGCGCGGCTGACCTTCAAGTCCAGCTGGGCCGGCGACCGCTACATCCAGAACTGATCGAGGCTAGTCGAAGCGCACGCCAGCTTTGAGTGCCCGTCGCGCCACGATGCCGACAGCCACCGGTCCCGCGCTGCCGTCGTGGGCTTGCGGCAAGCGGTGGACGCAGGCGGTCAGGGTGCGGCGCACCAGCTCCGTCGCGCCAAACGCCAGCTCCGCGGCCGCCAGTCGCTGCGGGTGACCGGTCAGCACGTCGTCGACGGGCAGCGTCGCCGCCACCAGCTCTCGCACACTGTCGACGCCGGGCAACTCGACCGCTGCGAGGTGTGCGCCGCGGTCCATGGCCTCCAGCGCTCGCGGTCCGAACAGCGCGCCGGCCAGCGGACTGTGCGCCGCCCAGCGCAAGCCGCGCAAACCGCCGTCCAGTGCGCGCCCCAAGGGTTCCGCGGCGGCGGTGCGGCCGCTGGCCATCGCGCGTTCGCGCACGAACAGCAGTGCCTCGGGCTTGAGCTCACGGCCGGCTTTGTGCAGCACCCAAGACGGCTGGCGATAGCGGCCGAGCGCATCGAACAGCGCCACCCGGTCGAACGACGCCGGGCCGAAGGTGACCTCGCCGTAAGGTCGCGCCACCAGTGTCAGGCGCGCGGCCAACTCGGGTTGCAGATCGGCGTGCCAGCGCTGGGCCGCCTGGGTGTCAAGGTCGGCGACGGTCACCCAATTGCCAGCGCGGGCCAGTTGCAGCGCCAGATCGCGCCGCTGCGAACCCGCCAGCAGCACCCGCGCGTCGCGGCAGTCGGTCAGCTTGCGGTCGAACGCCGGCAACACCCAGGCAGTGCCCAGCGCGTCGGCGGCATAGGACGGCTCGGGCACCGCAGCGTTGCGGCGTACCCCTTCGATTTCGCGGCGTAAACGGACCAAGACGCGGTCCTTGGATGGGCTACGGTTAGCCCGGCGGCCAGCCCAGCGGGCGACCGGCGAGCAGGTGGGCGTGCAGGTGCGGCACGCTCTGGCCGCCATCGGCGCCGGTGTTCAGCACCGTGCGGTAGCCGGTCTCGGCCACGCCGAGGTTGACCGCAACCTGGCGCACACCGGCCAGAATTTCGCCCAGCAGCGCGTCGTGGCTCGCGTCACTGTGGCCGAGCGAGGTCAGGTGCTGGCGCGGAATGACCAGCACGTGCACCGGCGCCTGCGGATGCAGGTCCGCGAACGCGACTACGTTGGCGGTTTGGTGCAAAAAACGGGTGCCAAACTCGCCGCGGGCGATGCGGCAGAACACGCACCCCGGGTCGGCAGCCATGTTGTGCCTACTTGGCGAGCCGAACGGCCTTGGCGGCAGCCTTGGCAGTGACAATCTGGCGCTTGATGCGCTCCAGCTTCTTGCGACGCGAGTCGAGGCGACGCATCTTGGGGGTGCGGCTTCCGCTGCCCATGGGGACTCCTGGTGGGCCGGCGGCCCGACGTGCAATGGCCCGCAAGTTGCGCGACCCACCTGGGTCGCAGCGGTGCTGCGGGGGGCGCTAGGGTAGGCGTCGCCGCGGGTTCCGTCAATGGTCAACCGCCCCTGGCCTCACGCAAAACGTTGCCGCGGTCGCCGTTGCAGCGCCCGGTCGGCGCGGCTACCCTCGCTGGGGCCCACCCGCGGCTCAGGTCTGCGCCATGTCCCCTGTTGTTCCCCGATTGCTAGCCGCCAGCGTGTCAAGTCTGTTGGCCCTCGCCTGCGGCGAAAGTCCCGCTCCCGGCGCCACCAGCGACGCCAGCGCCGACAGCAGTGCACTGCCCGCCGGCGTCACGCCGACCGCGGCGCTGCCCACCGAGGCCAACAAAGCCCACACGCTGACCGTGGTGGTGCGCGACCAGGCCGGCAAGCCCTGGCCCAACCAGACCATCACCTTTGCCGCCCAGCCCGGCAGCGGCAAGGTCGCGCCGGCCAGCGCCACCAGTGACGGCAAGGGGCAGGCGACGGTCACCTGGACCACCGGCCCCGCGCCGATCGTGCAGACGCTGCGCGCCACTGTGGCCACGCTGCCGGCCGCGGACCTGGCAGGTCCAATGGCGCTGACGCAGCCGCTGGAACCGGCGCCGTTCGGCAAAGTCGCCACCTGGCTCGCGGACCACAAAGTCGACGGCAGCACCGAGGACATGGCGATTTCGCCCGACGGCAGCTATGCCATGCTCGGTGTGCCAGGGCACCTGCTGCGCCTGGATCCCAGCGGCGATGTCACCGAGATCGCGGCGACGGGCGATGCGTTCACCTTTCCGCTCGGCATGCAGTTCGCCGGTGACGGCTCGCTGCTGTTCTGCGACTCCACCGGCAAGGCGCTGCGAAAGCTGACCAAGGACAAGGTGGTGGCGACGTTGACGACTACCGATGGCAGTAAGCCCTTGGAGCAGCCCAACGACCTCGTCCTCGACGACAAAGGCCGGGTGTGGTTCACCGATCCGTGCCTGGGCGAGGTGCTGCGCTACGACCCGGCGACCAAGGCCACCCAAGTGCTGGCCACCTTCGATCTGGGCACCCAAGGTGGGCCCAACGGCATCGCGCTGTCGCCCGACGGCAAGCACGTGGTGGTGGCGACCGAAAATGTCACGGTGCTGTGCTTCAAGGGCGGCGCTGCGCTCGATGCGCCGCTTGGGCGCCTGTGGCAGGCCGACCGCACCGACGGCAAGCTGACCTTCAACCCGCGCGGCGATGCCCAAGGCGTGTTCGGCGATGGCTGTGCCTATGACCAGCTAGGCAATCTATACGCGACGTTTGACCAGTTCGTGACCAAGCCGACGATTGCGCTGCAGGCCAGCGTGGTGGTGGTGTACCGCAAAGGCGAGACGCAGCCGCAGCCGTTCCTGAGCACCGATAAGGCACTGTTTGCCAACGTGGTGTTCGGCCGCGGTGCCATGGGCGCGGAGCAACTCTACACGGTGCTGCTGACCGTGCCGCCGGTTACGCCACCTGAGGCGCGTGGGGTGTGGCGTATTGAGACGGGCGTGCCGGGGCTGTGACATGGCAGCTGCGGGCCCGGACAAAGAGGCAGGCACAGGGACAGATCCAAAGACAGGCTCAGGCTCAGGCTCAGCATCAGACGGCGGAAAGCTAGGCGCTAGCAGGTCCGCGTGGGTGCGGTTCCTGAAATGGGGGCGATCGCTGGCATGGTACCCACACGGTCCTGGTAGATACTGCCGGCGGCTGAAGCCGCGGCCTGTGGGTGCAAAGCCGTGCCTCCGCAAGGCTGGATCATCACAAGGGAAAAATAGCCCGGCGCCGGCCGGGCTTCGTACAGCAAGCCTGCGCCTTTGGCCGCCGGGTCCAACCTGAACGCCATGCGTATTCACTGGTTCCACGCGCCTCGCCCTAGACCCCAAAGCGCGATCCGCACCCGGTCCGCGTCGTCGCCGTTGACCACCGCGCAGTTCCGGCGCACCCTCGCAGCCAGGCGGCGCCCGGGCCGCGGTGACGCAAGCGCGGCGCAGGGGGCGGCCGCGTCGGCGTGCCCCCGGATTGCTACCTGAGGAGGCTCCGGTGCAACCTTCACCGCTACTGTCCGTGGTTTTGCCGATTGCGCTCGGCGTCATCATGCTGGGCCTTGGCCTGGCGCTGACGTGGGCCGACTTCCAGCGCGTGGCCCGTTATCCGCGCGCCGTGGTCGCCGGCTTGGTGGTGCAAGGGGTGCTGCTGCCCGCCGTGGCGTTCGGTCTGTGCCACGCCTTCCACCTGCCGGCCGAGTATGCGGTCGGCCTGATGCTGCTGGCCGCCTCACCCGGCGGCGCCACCGCCAACCTGTTCAGTCACCTGGCCGGCGGCGATGTGGCGCTGAACCTGACGCTGACCGCCGTCAACAGCGTGCTGTCCATCGTCACAGTGCCGCTGCTGGTGGGCATCGGCATGCAGCAGTTTCTGGCGCAGGATAAGCAGATCCCCATGCAATTTGGCAAGGTGGTGTCGGTGCTGGTCATCGTGCTGGTGCCGGTCGCCATCGGCATGGTGCTGCGCAAGAAAAAGCCTGAGTTTGCGGCGCGCCTGGAAAAGCCGGTCAAGATCGCCTCGGCCGCGTTTCTGCTGTTCGTCATCGCCGCGGCCGCTTGGGAGCAGCGCGCCGGCCTGGCTGGCTGGTTCGGCGACGTCGGCGTGGCGACGCTGGCGTTCAACCTGGCGAGTCTGGGGATTGGCTACGCTGTGCCGCGGGTGCTGGCATTGGACGAGCGCCAGTCGGCAGCCATCGCCTTCGAAATCGGCATCCACAACGGCACCATGGCCATCGCGTTTGCCGGCAGCGTGCTCGGCAACATGAACATCGCGGTGCCCGCGGCGGTGTACAGCCTGATGATGTACTTCACCGGTGCCGCCTTTGCGACCTGGGTCAAGCGGCGCACGTCGGCGGCCACGGCCGCAGCAGGGTAGTCGGATGACCTGCGCTGGCTGCGACGCTGAACTGGACGCTGGCGATGGCTTTTGCCGGCGCTGCGGCCGTGCGGTGGTCAGCCCCGCGCGCGCCACTGCCGACCGTCGAGCCTACCGAGACCCTGGACCGGTGCCGCGCACGCCGCCAAGCCTGTTGATGGGCGACCCGATGGCTGCGTTCTGGCTGCTTTTCGGCGGCATTTTCGCGTTTGTCGGCACGGTGATTGGGGTGACCTTTACGGCGGTGGGCTTTGTGCAAGGACCGTCGGCGTTCACGATGGTCGGCCCGATCCTGCTGCTGGTGTTTGGCGGCATCGGCTACGGGTCGCTGTTCCACGCCGTTCGCTCGGTGCGGCGCCTGCGCGCGCTGTGGCGCACAGGAGCCCTCTGTGAAGCGGAAGTGATGCAGGCCGCGCGCGACAGCAGCATCCGCGTCAATCGCCGGTCGCCGTTGCTGGTGCACTACCACTACCAGCACTTGGGCCAGTCTGGCGAAGGCCGCACCCACAGCTGGAACGAAGCGCTGCGCCAGTTGCCGGCCGGCGCCCGCATCGCGGTACTGGTGGACCCGGCCGATCCGGCCAAAAGCCTCGCGGTGTTGGGCGAGAAGTAGTCGACTGGCAGCCTGATTGGCGGTGCTACGGGCGTTTGGGCGGCGCAAACAAGCTCGCCAGTTCTAGAGGTTCTTCGTCGAACGGCGGCAGCGCCTCGGTCGCGTCGGCCCCCCACACGCCAAACATGGTCCAGCGCCCGTCCAGCGCCTGGCGCACCTCGACCGTGCAGGCCTCGGGGTCGACCAGCCACATCCACAGCACGCCGGCCCGCAAGTAGGCCTGACCTTTTTCGCCGCGGTCGTAGGCCTGGGTCGAAGGCGACAGCACCTCGCAGACCCACTCGGGCAGTGTCGTCACCGGGAATTCGGTCGGGATTTCTGGCAGCCGCTCAATGCGCCAGCCGGCCACGTCGGGCACTACGACGTCGTCCGGGTTTAGTCGGACGTGGACTTCGCGGACGACCCACCAACCGCCACGCACCGACCGGTTGGCGCGGTCCTCGGTGTACCGTTGTACGCGGTCGGCCGTGTAGCTGTGGTAGAAGCGCGTCATTGTCCGATAGTGGATTCGCCCCCCCAATACCTCAGCACGCTCTTCTTCGGCGATGTGCATGATGTCGCTCCAACTTCCGACCTCAGGCCTGCAAGCCGGGTCGCGCGGGAAATCGTCGGCCATCGCGCACCTCCGCGGGCAGTCTAGCCGGCGGCGCGATGGGCGGGCAAGCCACCATTGCGCGTCGATGCAAGTTGCGTGCCGGCAGTGGTCAGCTACAACTGCTCACCAACTCAGCGGATTGCTTCGACAGCGCCAGTCTCACCCACCGCGGTAAGTGCGACATATCTGAGACCGAAGTAAGACTGGGCGGCGCACGCCGTTGACGCCTGACTGCCGGCGGACCTACGCTGCCTGCCCGCTTGCGCGAGGTCTGCAGTGCCCGTCGTCACCCTTCGCACCCTGCCGCTGCCCGCGGCGACCGTTGAACCGATGCTGCCGGCCCTGGCCGCCGCGGTGGCGTCCAGCCTGGGGGTGCCGGCCGACCGCGTGTTTGCGGTACACCAGACCCTGACCGCGTTTGCCGAGGGCGACCGACTGGCTGCAGCGCACGGTCGGGGCACCCACCCGCCGCTTGTCGACATCTCCGCCTTTGCTGGCCGCTCCGACGCCCAAATCGAGTCGGCTTTGCGGGCGGCAGCGGCAGTCGTCACGACGGCGCTGGCCGTCGAACCCGCCAACGCTTTCGTCACCTACACCGAGATCGGCCGCGGCCGGGTACTGACGGGCGGGGCGGTGCGGCGATGAAGCAGCGTGTGCAGGTCAGCAGCGCGACCCTGTCCCTGAGCCTGGGTCTGCCCCTGTCCCTGTGGTCCTGCGCCGACCCTGCCCCTCCGGCCGCAGCGGTCGACGCCAAGGTCGACGTCGCGCCCGCCGAAGTAGACGCTGCCCCCAAGGGCTGCACCTCGGCCGCGGCGTGCGCCGACGACAATCCGTGCACCGACGACGTCTGCGCCAAGGACGGTAGCTGCCAGCACCTGCCGCAGACCGGCCCCTGCGACGACGGCAATCCCTGTACGGGCACCGGTCAGTGTAAGGACGGCAAGTGCGGCGCTGGCCCAGCCAAGGTCTGCGATGACACCAACCCCTGCACTGCCGACGCGTGCGGCCCCGCGGGCGCCTGCACCGCGACAGCCAAAGACGGTCCCTGCGACGACAGCAATCCGTGCACCGCTGGCGATGCTTGTGCCGCGGGCAGTTGCGCGCCTGGGCCCAAAAGCCCCTGTGACGACGGCGACCCGTGCACCACCGACGCCTGCGTGCCGCCCACCGGCAGCTGCAAGCACGGCGCGGTCGACAGCCAGACTTGCAACGCCAAGTCCTGGCCCGAGCTGCTGGTGCGCGCCACCGCGCCACACGGCGACTGGGTCGCGGCCAATTCGACCACCGTTGCGTTTGCCGGCGTGGCGTTCGGCCTGCCCGACAGCGTGACCTGGAGCACCAACGCCGGCAAGACCGGCGACGCGACCTTGGAGCTGACGACGTGGAAGTGCGAAGTGCCGCTGGCCCCTGGCGACAACCTGGTCACGTTTGGCGCCAAGCGCGGCGCGGCCCACGCCGAGCACGCCGTCCGCGTCGTCTACGCCACCTGGCCCGCTTTTGGTGGACCGCCCGAGGTGTCGCCCAAGGTCGTCCAGGCCGGCGCCAGCAAGCTGCGGGTGACGGTGCCGGTGGTGGTGGACGACGTCGCGCAAATTAACGGTGTGCGCGCGTTCGTGGTCGACGCCGCGGGCGCCCAGCCCAAGCAGCCGCTGGACCTGTACGACGATGGCGGCCCGTGCGATGCACAGGCCCAAGACGGCTGGTGGTCGGCCTGCCTGGAACTGCAGGACCAGCAGCCAGGGCCGCTGCATCTGCGGGTCCGTGCCACGCTGCCGCCAACGCTCAAGGAAGGCGAGCCGACCCTGACCTGGAGCCTGCCGACCCGCGTCGACGTAGTGCCCGCCTGGACGATGGGCGACTGCGAGTCTCAGCAGGCGCTGCTAAGCAACGCCACCGCCAAGCTGCAGCTGCTGACCAAGCAAAAGGACGCGGCGCAGGCCAACGCCGCGGTGCTCGCCGATCTGCAGGGCAGCCCCTTGGTGGCCCAAGCGGGCGACGCGGCACCCGGCGTATGGGTGCGGTTTGCCAACGGGATGTTGGGCCTGGTGCAGCCGCAAGTTCCGGGTACGCGCGGCGCCAGCAGCCCCTATGCCGCGGTAGCTCGGCCGGAAAAGCCCGATACCGTCACCGACGAGGCGCTCGGCCTGGACGGCTGGTTCGGCCAGACACCCTGCAAGCCCCTGTCGCCGCTGAACCTGACTGCAAGCGCCCCCGTCGAGATGGCCCGCCAGCTGCGCAACGCGGGCCTGTATGCCGCCATTGGCCACGGCGGGCGCGCATTCTCCGGCCTGAACAAGGCCGCCGTCCAGGGCTACGGCTGGCACCACCTGGGCGCTCAGGAATACTGGACCGTGCAGGCGCCGATCGACTGCTCCGCGCTGCCCAAGCTGGCGGCCAACGGTGACCTGGGCACTGCGCAGAGCGACAAGTCGTGCAAACCCAAAGACGGTGTGGTCAGCGACGCGCTGCAGTGTGCGCCGTGGCTGCTCGGGGACTTGTTCAACGGTCGGCTGGCGCTGCATGGCGGCGATCGGCTGGCCATCTTGCCGGCGTTTTTCGCCCGCCATACGTCGGCGCTGGGCGGTTCGGTGGTGTACCTGGGCCTGTGCCACAGCGCCGGCAACGGCAGCCTGGCGGCCGAGCTGTTGGGGGCTGGCGCGGCGGCAGTCGTGGGCTGGTCCGGCACCGTGACCGACGCATTTGCCAGCAAGACCGCGGCGCCGTGGTTGCTGGCAGTGGCCAGCGGCGGCTCGGTGGGCCAAGGCCTGCCGTTTGACGACGACCCCAAGTACCCGGGCAGTCGGCTGCGCTTGCTCGGTGACAGCAAAGCCACAGTCGGCGTCGCCGGACCGGGCAACGGCAGCTTTGAGGGCGGCACTGCCGGCTGGCTATTCGAGGGCACGGCCCGACTGGCGCGGATCTTGGGCCCAATCCTGCCCGAGGCCGGCAAGGCGATGCTGCTTTTGCACACGGCGGGCAGCGACACCCAACTGCAGAACCCGTTCAGCTTTCCGACACGGGCCCGCACTGCGACCTGCGTGCCAGCAACCGGTGCCAACCTGTGCCTGCGCTGGCGCTACCTGTCGGCCGAGGCTGCGGCCGGCTGCGACCCCGCCGACACCTTCAGTCTCGCCGTGCTCAAGCCGGGCGTGGGACAACAGAGCGAGCTGGTCGTCAACGCCGAAGGCCTGTGCTACCCCAACACTTGCAGCAAGTGCGGCGGCTACAGCGGACCCAAGCAATCGGCGCCCGTGGCCATCGGACCCGCGGACGGCGCCACCGCGGGCCAGGCTGGCGACAGCGGCTGGGTCAAGTCGTGCTTTGACCTCGGCGCCTGGGCCGGCCAGCGCATCGAGCTGTCGCTGCAGCTGACCACCAAGGCCAACCACGAGACCGCGGTGCTGGTGGATGACCTTACTGGCTTGTGACGACGGCAGAACGGCGGGTGAAAATCCGCGGATGCACTCGGCCATACGCCCAGTTGCCGGCGACGACCGACCCAAGCGCCACGACCAGTCGAGGCACAGTTGGCCAGTCGGCGGTCGCCCACCAGCCCAGCCGCAGCCACAGCACGTGTCCCAAGTAGGTCGGCAGCGAGTCGGCGCCAAAGCGGCCGAGCCAGCGGCCCACCGCGTGTGGCGCCAGCCGATTGGCGGCCGCCGTTCCCCACGCCAGAAACGCCAAGGCGGCCCATACCAGCGCCGGGCTGGCCCAGAAGTCATCGAACTGCAGCGAGGGCGGGCGCAACGCGACCACGGTGTGTAGCGACAGTCCCAGCGGCAGCCACCACCAGCGCGGCTGCGGCAAATGGCTGCCCGCGGCCAGGTAGCGTCCAAGTCCAGCGCCGGCCAGGAAAAAGCCGAACCAGTGCAACGGTGTGCGCGCCTCGGTGTGCAGCAGGAACTGTGCGACGCCCGTCGGCGGCAGGCCAGTGGCCACCACGCTCTGGACATGCCCAAGTAGCGCTGCATTGGCGACCAGCCCCGCCGTCGCCAGGGCCAGGGCCGTTCTTCCGCTGACACTCGCAAGGACGGTCCCAGCCAATGGCCCGATCAGCAGCAAGCCGAAGTACGCGGTCATGTAGTACAGTTGCTCGGCGCCATACCCAAACAGGGTCAGCCCGAACCGCGCCGGCCAGGCCACCCGCGGATCCCAAAGCGACGAGCCACCGCCGTCTAACGGTGCCACCGCGGCATACAGCAGCGCCCAAGCCAGGTACGCCGGCACCACCGCGCGCAGTCGGCCGAAGACCCACGCCGGACCGATTGGAGCGCGGCTCGCGGCGCGACCCAAACCCCAGCCAAAGACGCCGAGAAACAGTGGCACGCCAAAGCGGCCCAGGTGGTCGACAAAGCGACCCGCGGCGTACAGCGGGTCCGCGGCCGGGATTCTGGCGCACAAGTGGATGGCGATGACGCCGCACAGCGCAAGGCCGCGCAACACATCGACCCGCTGATCGCGACCCTCAGACGGCAATTCGGGCGCGGTAGGGGCACTCACCGGTGCGCTGCGGAACTACGCCGGATGGCTGGCGATCCACGACCGCGTGAACTCGGCGGCGCGTTCGTAGCTCTTTTCGATGTCGGCGATGATGAACTTCTCGACCGTGCCACCGACCAGCGGAATGCGCACGGTGACGTCGCCCTCGACGGTCCGCACCACCTGACCGCCAATCGAGCTGAACGACACCGTGCCGCGCGAATCGACCTTGTCGGTCATGACCGAACTGACCGTCGACCAGTTGACGCGACCCGAGCCCAGGCTGTACTCGATGGTCTCGGTGTACTCGATTTTGTTCGAGCCCAGGATCCGGGCCGCGGGCGCCGGGATTTCGCGGTCCGGAGCGACTTTGACCACGCGCTTGAGCCGGCCATTGGCTTCGTCGCGCGACACCAGCGACCGCTGCAGGTTGACCGCCTTGCACAGTGCGACGTTGAACTCTTCGGAGAAGTACAGCCGCTCGAATTCGGACAGCGAGATGTTGGCAAAGCGGTGTTCGCAGCGAAATTTCATGACGTTGGGTCCGTTGCCGCGGCGGGCGGTGGGGGCGGGCAGTATACCCTGGGGACGCAAAGGGGCAAGGTCGCCGCAGGGGGCAGTGACGGCGGCGCCATGCGGGTTGTTGGTTGGCTCAGTCGCGCGGCGTGTCGCTCCAGCGCGCCAGGTGGCAGCCGGTGCCGACGTCCAGGCCTGGCAGCCATAGCGCAGGAAAACTGCCGTTCTTGCCTTTGGCGAGTTGCAGCGGGTCGTCGGCCGCGACCCAGATTTGCGGTGTCGCCGGCTTGCCGGTGTGAACGAGGCCATAGTCGCGCCGCGAACTGAAAGCCTTCCACTCATGGCTGCCGGCCACGTTGCCGAGCGTCGGCCAGGAGTTGGTCAGGCCCGCCGGTCCGGCGTTGGCGGTGTCCAGCCGGATGGCCTGACCGCCACGTCGCCTTTGGGCGACCACATCCGACACGCCTGCTGACGGCGCCAGCGTCGCCAGGGGCTGTGCCTGCCTCGGCTACCGGGTCCGCAACCGCAGCCTGCGGCGAGCCATACCTCAGGCTCTGGCAGAGGGCCGCCAGCTTGGCCGCAGCGCCAGCACCAGCGCGCAACCTTGCACACAGAACTGAAGCGCGGTCATGGCGCCGGTGGCGTGGTCGACAAGGGCCAGCGCTGCCACTGCCACTGCGCACACGCCGACGCCAAACAGGGCCAGCGCGCGGTAGCTGTGCAGCGCCAGCACCCCGGCCGCCGCAGCGCTGCCCAGGACGTCGGCGGCGCCAACTGAGACGTTCAGGCCGGCCGCCGCCAGTGGCCGTGCCACCACCGCGATGCCCAGCGCGACCGCCAAGACGACCACTGAGATTTGCTGTGGGCTGGCGGGCTGCGGTGTCGGCGTGTCTTCAAAAGCCGCGACCAGCATCGGCACGGGCGTCGGTGCGAGCGCCGCCGGTTTGGGCACCGCCGTTGGCGCCAGCACAGCTGGCTTGGGCAGGGTCAGCGTCGGCGGCCGCAGCGGCGGGGTCGGGGTGTGGCGCGACAGGCTAAACGGGTCGTGGTCGCACTGCGGGCACACCGTGATGGCAGAGCCCTTGTACACGCCACATTCCGGGCACTTGATGATCGACATGGCAAACCTCGCGGAAAACGGGCGAACGGGCCGCCCAGGGTGGGGCCGCGGCGCCGACAGCCGGCACTGCAGACGCGGGCTCGCGGTGCAGGGGGTGTGCCAGATGGGTGGGGCTTTGGTTTTAGGCAGTTGGCTGGCGAGGCCCTTGTCAAGGTGTCCGAAAGGGCAGGTAGCACTCAGGCGTCGGTCACTTTGCGCCTGGCGAAGCCGCGCTCTCGGGTTTCGATGGCGACCAGGTTGGCGTCGGTGTCCGACGTATGGGGCTTGTGGTCAACTCGCAGCGTTTCCACAAATCCACCGGTTTCCCGAGCAATTGGCGCCGGCCAACGATTTCGTTTGGTAGGCTTTGGGGCAGCAAGGTTGGTTGGTTACCCGACAGCGCCCAAGCCCTGGGCCTTAGCAGGCCGAACTCAGGCTCGTGCCTGTTCACCCTCTCCCAGCGAATCGGCTATCCTGCAACCGCGGCCGAAGCCGCCCCAAGGTCGCCATGTCCGCATCGCTCATCGTTGCCAATCCAGCCGTCATGCTCGGCAAGCCTGTGGTCGCCGGTACCCGCATCACGGTGGAGCACATCTTGGAGCGACTGGCCGGCGGCGACAGCATCGACGACCTGCTGCAAAGCCACCCGCGCTTGACGCGCCAAGGCGTCGTTGCCGCCATTGAATACGCCGCCAGTGCCGTACGAACCACCCGTGACGAGCCGATTGGCCGCCTTGCGGCATGAACTTTGTCATCGACGAATGCGTGGACTCGGCCGTTGTGGCTGCGTTGCGGGCGGCCGGACATCAAGTCTGGTACGTCGCCGAACAGTCGCCGTCCATTATAGATGACGCCGTCCTGGTCGAATCGAATGCCAGTGGGGCTATTCTGGTCACTGGCGACCACGACTTCGGGGAGCTGGTGTACCGGCTGCGACGTGTGCATGGCGGTGTGATGCTGCTGCGGTTGCAACGGCTCAATGGGCAGACACAGGCGACCATCATCCTTGAAGTCATTGAACGGTTTGGCAGTGAGCTGGGTGCTGCCTTTGCCCTGGTTGAACCTGGGGCCGTGCGGGTTCGGCGCTAGGCTGCTCCCGCAGCTTACAGCATTGCGCCCGGCTCCCCGTGCACCGCCAGTTCCCTGAGCACCACGGCGAACTGCACACGCTGCTCGACGCCGTTCAGCGCCAATTCCCAGAGCAGCACGCGGAGGTCGCGGTCATGGCCTACACGGCGATGAGGGCTGGCGAAGTGTTTGCCTTGAAATGGGATTGCTTGGACTTCGAACGGCAGGAGATCAAGGTCAAGCGGTCGATTTCGGCGGGCGTCTTGACTGAAACGACCAAGACGCACGGGGCCCGGACGGTGCCGACGGCGGCGGAGTTGGTGGCGATCCTGAAAGCGCACCGGGTCGAGCAGGTGTCCACCCGCGATCCGGCGCTGCGCAACGGGCTGGTCCTCGGGACGACAACGGGTCGGACGAACGTCCGGAAGGGGACGACCACGGAGACAGGGGCAGCCCCGCTACACGTCGGTGCTGGTCGAACCGCTGGCGATGGCGGCGAAGTCGATGGGCATTCAGCAGAAGGTGACGCCACAGGTTTTGCGCCGCACATGGAATACGCTGATGGCGCTGGCTGGGGCGGATCGGATTACGATTCGGGCGATTATGGGGCACTCGTCGGAGCAGATGACCGAACGGTACTCCGGGGTTTCGACGGTGACGAAGCTGGCGGCGGTGCGGTCGATTGCGGGTGGGACGACATCGCCATAGGCAAGGCCAAAACCTGTTCGCGTTGCGGCCCAGCTGCCCCTGTGTGACCATCGGCTCGTCAATTGCGCAGATGGAAGCCACATGCGGAGCCTGTACACGAACTCGAAGTCCCGCCGCGACTTCCTTGACAACTACTTCCGCGGCATTGAAGCGACACCATGCTACGTCTTTGCCGCTGTCGCCTTCTTCACGCATCACGAGATCGTGACGCATCTGCTGACCGTTGGTTGCCGCGTCGACCTTGTTGTCCGCCTCGGCTACCCGACCTGCCCAAAAGCGCTGGGCGAACTCATGGGTCGCGAGGGCGTGCGCCTGCGCTACATCACCGACACGTCGTTCCACCCAAAGTTGTACATCTTTGACGAGGTCGGAGCAGTCGTCGGGTCGTCCAACCTGACCTACGCCGCCATGCGCACCAACCAGGAAGTCAATGTGGTCGTCCCAGTTGACGACGAGCGGTATGCCGAACTGCGAAGGCTGTTCCAAGAGTATTGGAATGACGCCCGACCCATGGACGACGCGGCGTTGGCGAACTACCGGCGGGCCTACGACCAGCACGCCGCCCAGTTCGCCAAGGTCAGCACGGACATGGAAAATCGCGTCCACAAAGACGTCGGTAGAGTTGCGGTCAACAACATTGAACGCGGCCTGCCCAAGCCGGGCAAGACTGCGATCATGCTGGACGGATACCGCCAGACCTATCAGGAGTTTGAAGACTGCTTCCGCACGGTGTTGTCGGTGTATCAGGGGCTGGGGCAACGCCGCTACACGGAACAGCAGCTGCCAATGCGTTTGGAAATCGACCAGTACCTCAGCTATGTGCGGGACGCCAAGACTGTCGGCGACAGCTACCTCCAGGAATCGCGTCAAACCGGTGCGGCGTTGGAACAGCGAATCCGCGACACCGCCCTCGAATTCATTGCTGCCGACCGCAAGTATTCGGACAACACGGTGGTCAAGCAGAGCTATCCGACAATCAACCGCATCTTGGGAGCGAAGGCCAGCATTGCGTCCGCAACCTACGACGACCTAATCGAGGCCTTGTCGTGCGTCCACTCCTTCAAAGATCGCCTTCGCTTCTTCCCCGGCGGTCACGAAACGCATGTACTTGAGTTCAGATCGGCGAACAGCCTCGATCGCCTGAAATTCTCGTTGACATACCTGCTCCACGGCGACGGTGACCATGTGATGCGGATGGGGAACTGCATCTTCAACCCCGACTACCAGCTAAGCCAGTTTGGCCGAAGTGCAACGCAGGAGACCCTCGGCTGGGTCAACCGCGAAAGCGTCCCGATTTGTAACAATCGCACTTTGCGGGCGATGTTCTGGCTAGGGCTGTCTGTGAAGCTCGTCGGCGACTGATTTCCGAAGCGGTGCCTCCAGCGTCTTGACCGCTGAACTCATTTTGAGACTCAAGACCCCCACCGTGGACCATTGCGAACCGACCCAGAGTGACGCGGCCAGCGCACGACTTGAGGATTCGGGCCGTTTCTGTCGTCTCCGAAATCACGCCAGGAACGCCATTCTCGCCCAAGGCCTGACCCAACTCCGGATTCCACCAAGGAAAGCCGCCTGGGCCCCGCCGGACTCGCAGGATCGGCGTCGGCACCGAAAGCGCCGCCTACGCCGCCCCCAACCACTCCGCCAACTGCTGCCGCCGCACGCCCAGACCCAGAAGCGCCCGTATCATCAGGTCAATCGACACCGACGGATCGCCCGCCTCGATCTTGGCCACCCGCGACTGGCTGGAGTGCATGCGCTCAGCCAAGGCTGCCTGCGACATCTGTAGCCGCTTGCGTTCGCCCTGTAGCGCCCGCGACAGCCGCAGCCGGACTTCGACCAGTTCCGCTTCGTCCGGCGCTAGACCGAGAAATTCAGTCGCGTCGCCTACCCGCCAACCTGCAGATTCCAGGCGTTTCTGCTTTTCAGCGTCCATGGTTATCCCCCTTCGCTGCGGCGTCATATGCCGCGAGGCGGCGTCTTGCGTTGTCGATGACCGCCTTGGGCGTCTCCTGCGACTTCTTGGCGAATACCTCGGCGATGACGATGGCGTCAGGGTCGATCCGATACACGACACGCCACGACAAGTCGGCGTCCACGACGCGCAGTTCGTGGACATGCAGCGCGATCGAAGGCATCGGTCGGCTGCAGGGCAGACCCAGCAGTTCGCCGCCTTGTAAACGCCGTAGCAAGAACCCTGTTCCGACCCGGGCCGCGGACGACATGGGCGGCGTTTTGACTTCGCCGTGCAACCAGACCAGCGGTTTGTCAGATTCGGACATGCCCGGGTGTAGCGCAGGCACGCGGCTGCCGCCCGGATTATGTCAGCTTCGACATTGAAAAGCGAGTCGGCGCGGAGCCGTGTGACACCCACTCTGTGACACCCGCCCAATTTCCGCAGGTGTCACAGCGCTTTTCGTGTCAAAACCCCTTGAAATCCCTGGAGCGGGCAACGGGACTCGAACCCGCAACATTCAGCTTGGGA
>SXGU01130471.1_pt1 | contig 23202 bp, 14 predicted proteins | sample 3174531 | NCBI WGS metagenome assembly SXGU01 (sample SAMN11356863, study PRJNA531348) | freshwater metagenome | isolation source: freshwater sample F1-140 | place: China: Fuxian Lake, Yuxi | collected 2017-12-25
CTTCGCGATGCCGCTTTTCCCCGACGCGGTCACCGCGTACGGTCCGTTCCTCATCGGCCTCGCGGTCATCGGCATCGTCTACGGTGCCCTGGTGGCGTTGGTCCAGGACGACGTGAAGAAGCTCGTGGCGTACAGCTCGGTGAGCCACCTCGGGTACGTCATGCTCGGCCTGTTCGCGCTCAACGCGCCCGGCGTGAGCGGGAGCATCTTCCAGATGCTCAACCACGGGGTGTCCACCGGCGCGCTCTTCTTCCTCGTCGGCGTGCTCTACGAGCGCCGCCACACCCGGCAGATCGTCGACTACGGCGGGCTCACCAAGGTCGTGCCGCGCTTCGCGCTCATCTTCATGATCATCACCTTCAGCTCGATCGGCCTCCCGGGGCTCAACGGGTTCGTCGGGGAGTTCATGATCCTCATCGGCGCCTTCCAGTACGCACCGATTCCGACGGTGATCGCCGCCACCGGCGTCATCTTCGGCGCCGCGTACATGTTGTGGTGCTTCCAGCGCATGATGTTCGGCCCGCTCCAGAACGAGGAGAACAAGGCCTTGAAGGACGTCAACGGTCGGGAGCTGGCCTACCTCCTCCCGCTCGTGGTCCTCGCGTTCGTCATGGGCATCTTCCCCCAGCCGTTCCTCGACCGCATCAACCCCTCGGTGGATCGGTTCGTACAACGCCTGGAGGAGCACTACGAGGCTTCCCCCTACGCCTGCGGTGACGACTGCCTGCCCGGCTGGTTGGCCAAGGAGACCCACTGATGGCCCCCGTCCTCGACTCGGTGTTGCTCGCGGCGCCGATGATGTTGTTGGCGTTCATGGGCGTGGTCATGATGGTGGCCGCCGCTGTGCTCCGCCCGATGCCGCGTACGCTGTTCTGGGGCGTCTCGGCGGCCACGGTCGCGGGCGCGCTGGTGCTCGTGGCTTCCGGGGCGGGTGCCGCCGCCACCGATGCGTTCATGGGGATGCTCCGCGTCGACGCCTACGGCCACTTCTTCGCGGCGGTGTCGCTGCTCGGCGGCCTGTTCGCGCTGGTGGTCAGCGACTCGTACCTCGAGCGGATCGGGGTCCGGGTCGGCGAGTACTACGCCCTGGTGCTGTTCGCGCTCTGCGGCATGCTCGGCATGGCGTACAGCAACGACCTGATGATGACCTTCATCTCGCTCGAGGTGATGAGCATCGCCATCTACGCCCTGTGCGCGATCAAGCGCGCCGACGAGCGCGCGGTCGAGTCGGGCTTCAAGTACTTCATCCTCGGCGCCTTCTCCTCCGGCATCCTGCTCTACGGCGTCGCGATGATCTTCGGCGCGACCGGGAGCACCTCGCTCACGACCCTTGCCCGGGTCCTGGCGGAGTCCCACGGCGAGCCCAGCCGGCTCCTCCTGCTCGGCGGCGCCTTGCTCTTCGTCGGGTTCGGGTTCAAGGTCGCCAGCGTGCCCTTCCACATGTGGGCGCCCGACGTGTACCAGGGGGCGCCCACCTCCGTCACCGCCCTGATGGCCTCGGGCGTGAAGGCGGCGAGCTTTGCGGCGTTCGGTCGTGTGGTGATCGGCGCGATGGGCGACGACGCGAGCGTGTGGGTCTCGGCCTTGTGGTGGATGGCGGCGCTCACGATGGTCGTCGGCAACCTCGCGGCGCTCGTGCAGGACAACCTCAAGCGCATGTTCGCCTACTCCAGCATCGCCCACGCCGGCTACCTGTTGATGGCGCTGGTTTCGGTGGGCGGCGCCGGCGAGGCGCACCCGGCGCTCGGGAGCCTCGCCTTCTACATGTTGGCGTACACCTTCATGAATGCGGGCGCCTTCGCGGTCCTCTCGCTCATGACCGATGCCAACGGCGACGACGCGGTCGACATCGAGCGGCTCTCGGGCCTCGGCAAGTCGCACCCGCTCATCGCGGCGGGCCTGTCCTTGTGCCTGATCTCGCTGGCGGGCCTGCCCCCCACCATGGGTTTCGTCGGGAAGTTCTACCTCTTCTCCGCGGCCGTCGGCGCGGGCCAGATCGGCCTGGCCATCATCGGCGCGATCGGCGCGGCGGCGGGGGTGTACTACTACCTGCGCCCGATGATCTACATGTACATGAAGGAAGGCCACAACGAGCTCGCGGTCGACGGGCGCGCGCGTGTCGCGCTCGTCGTCAGCTCGATCGTGCTCCTGGCGTTCGGCCTGATGCCCGGGGCGGTCCTGGCCTGGGCCGACGCGTCGGTGCGCTCCGTCCTGGGGTAGCCGGGCGGTTCACGCCCGAGGGGCGTTGCGCCGCGACCGTCCGCTCGTCGGGCCGGGGCGGGCGCGCAACGCGCCGCGGCCGCCACGCCCAACGCCTGGGCCCGAAAGACGCCGACCCGCCCACCGGGTCGCCGCGTCTTGCCAGGCCCCGGATGGCCTCCGTGCACAAGATCGCGCCCGCCACGGTCGCAGATGCGGTTCGGGGCACGTATAATGCTGCGGCTCATCGCCCGGAGCGTCCCATGCGCATCGTCGCCGCCCTGCTGCTGCCTCTCTTCTTCGTCGCCTGCGACGAAGCGAGTCCAACCGACACCGGGGAGCTCGGCACGGTCGATCAGAAAGTGTCCTTCTGGCCTCCCGAAGCCGGGCGTGGCACCACGTTCGACGCGCGGATCACCTCCACCAACTCCGTCTTCGAGTTCGTCGGCAACGACCTCGACCTCGGGGGCGGCGTGAGCGTCAACAGCTTCACGGTGCTCGACGGGTGGACGGCGACCGCCAACATCACGGTCGATCCGGCGGCCGAGCTCGGCCCGCGCGACGCGCACGTCGACACGCGGCTCGGCAAGTTCGACGTCTCCGACGCGCTCACCATCGTCGACGACAGCTTCACCCTGGCGCCCTCGCGCGGAAAGATCGGCGAGCACGTGCAGATCGAGCTCATCGGGCAGAACACCGAGTGGATCTCCGGCCAGACGTGGGCGGGCTTCGGCGACGGGGTCGAGGTCAACGCGGTCGACGTGCTGAGCGAGACGTACATGCTCGCCGACGTGACCATCGCGCCCGACGCGGTGCCCGGCCTGCGCGACGTCTACGTCGAGAACGGGAACGACCTCACCACTTCGTTCGACGCCTTCCAGGTCGACCGGGTGGGCTTGTCGGCCTCGTTCGACCCGCCGGAGGTCACCCAGGGCCAGACGCTCACCTTCACCATCAAGGGCAAGGACACGCACTTCGGGCGCGACACCGAGATCCGGTTCTTCCAGTACGGCGACGAGAAGGAAGACATCGTGATCGACAGCCTCACGGTGCTGGACGAAGAGAACATGTACGGCCAGCTCACGGTGTCCAACGCCGCCGAGCTCGGTACGCGCGACGTGCTGCTCACCACCGGTACGGAGGGGGTCTTCATCGAAGACGGCACCACCGTCCTCGACGGCGAGGTCGACCTCGGCAACGTGGGCATCTCGCGTTGGTTCTACGTGAGCCGCGGCATCGACAACGCCACCGGCGCCATCGGCGAGGGGGTCGCGGTCGGCGTCTTGTTCTACCTGCCGCTCGACCCGCCGTGCCCGCCCGACCCCGAGTCGTCGTGCACCGACGGTGTGGACAACGACGAGGACGACTTCACCGACTGCTACGACAGCGACTGCTCGACCGACCCGAGCTGTGCCGGCGGCCCCATGCCGTACGACAGCAATGGCGTGTGGCGCACCTACACCACGGGCGGCTCGGCCGATTGTCCGGCGAACGAGACCGTGAGCGCGGGCGATCACGTGTGGCTCGAGTCCGACTGCAACATCATCACCCTCGACAAGCAGGTCGACGGCGCCTCGGGCATGATCTACTACACCAAGGAAGACGTCAGCCTCGACGACTACTGCTTCGACCAGATGTACGACCTGCACACCGAGGGCGACCCCGACGGCATCCCCGAGGAGATCGTCGAGGACGCGCAGCCCACCGTGCCGGCGGACTTCGTCCTCATCGATCCGCTGTGGTGGGGCAACTTCACCATCAGCCGGGCCGAGGACATCACCTACACCTGGGCCCTGGCCGACGACCCGAGCATCCCCGGCGCGCTCACCTACCCGGACGCGATGTTCGGCACGCAGATCTCCGGCATGCTCGTCGAGCCGGCGGGCGCCTCCGGGTACGCCGGCTCGTTGCCGTGGGACGACGGCATCCACACCTACACGCCGGCCGAGCTCACCTACCTCGAGGCGGGCAACGCCACCTTCACGGCCTACTCCGCCATCGAGGGGCCGCCGGTCGGGTTCAGCTTCAGCACGGTGACCACCAAGAGCCAGTCGTCGGTCGCCATCTCCGGGACGGTCATCCTCGAATGATCCTGCTGCTTCTTTCTCTTTTCGGCTGCACCGACCAGGGGTTCGCCGCCATCGAGCTCGACGCGATCGCCGTGGTCAACGGCGACTTCGACGACCTCGGCGGCACGCTGCTCCGCCACGAGATCGGGTTTGTCCCCTTCAACGGGTACATCTCCCAGTCCACCACCTGGGTGGGCGACGAACCGCCCACGCGCGAAGACCCGGGGCGCACGGTCGAGCAGCTCTTCACCGGGGCGGTCCCGGATCAGGCAAAGTTCGAAATCGAGCAGTACAACGCCGTTTTCATCAATAGTGGTACGCGGGGGCTCAACGCCTTCCGCTACAACTACAGCATCGAGACCGACGACGACCTGCTCCTCGACGAACAGGCGATGACCAACGCCTGCGACTACATCGACGCCAACGGCTCGGTCTTCGTGACCGACTGGGCGTACGACGTGGTCGAACGTTGCCTTCCCGACGCCATCGAGTTCCTCGACGACGACACGATCGTGGACGACGCCCAGGCCGGCGTCGCCGGCACGGTGCTCGCCGACGTGGTCGACGAGGAGTTGGCCACCACGCTCGGCACCTCGGTGATGAACGTCGAGTTCAACTACTCCGCGTTCGCCGTCATGGAAGACGTCGGCGCCGACGCCGAGGTGCTGCTCTCGGGCGACGTCAGCTACGAGTCCAAGGAAGGCGGGGTCAAGGTGGTGAAGCGTGCGCCGCTCATCGTGCGCATCCCGGTCGGCAAGAGTGGTCAGGTGGTGTACTCCAGCTTCCACCTCTTCCCGCAGACGACGGCGTTGGCCGACGCGCTGTTGTTCCGTGGGATCGAGGGGCTCGAGCCGGGTGCTGGCGACAAGAGTGAGGAGGTGGCGAGTGAGTAGGGTTCTCATCCTGGCCTTCCTGGTCGCGGGCTGCGATCAGGACAACGGCTTCTCCCAGCTCAACAAGACCGACTTCTTCCAACAGCAGCGGAAGAACACCGTCGATGTGCTCCTCGTCGTCGACAACAGCTGCTCGATGATCGAAGAGCAGAAGAAGCTCGCGACCAACTTCGACTCCTTCATCCAGTACTTTCAAGGGGCCGACGTCGACTGGCAGATGGGCGTCATCACGACCGACGTCGACACCGAGACGGCGCGCGGGCGCCTCATCGGCGGCGACGACGAGATCGTCCTGGTCGACGCCGAAGGCCGGGAGAAGGAGCGTGTGGCCTACGACCACGACTGGCTCGTCACCGCGGGGCAGGCCCTCGCGCTCGACCCGTCGTGGTACTCGTCCATCAGCAACGACAAGCGCGAGCACTGGTGCGAGGTGGGCGCCGGGACTCCGGGTGAGCCCAACCTGACCTGCGGCCTCGACAGCGAAGGGAACGGCGCCGACGCCCGCTACGGCGAGATCATCGTGACCGAGATCATGGCCGACCCCGACGCGGTCGCGGACGAGCTCGGCGAGTGGTTCGAGGTCTCCAACCTCGACGTGGTCGATTGGGACCTCTCCGGGTGGACCCTTCTCGACGCGGGCCGCAACGAGTTCACGGTGCCCGACGGCACCGTCATCGCGGCGGGCGGCAGCCTCGTCTTCGCCCGCTCCGCCGACACCGCCCAGAACGGCGGCGTCGACGCGGACGTGGAGCTCGGGGCGGACTTCACGCTCAACAACGACGTGCTCATCCTCAACGGCGCGACCGAGGGGCCGAGCGAAGTCTTCGCGGAGCTCGTGGCGCAGGGCATCACCGGCTCGGGGCTGGAGCAGGGCCTCGAGGCGGCGCGCCTCGCCACGACCGACGAAATGCTCGCCGGCCACAACGCGGGCCTCATCCGGGAAGAGGCCAACCTCACCATCCTGATCGTCTCCGACGAGGAGGACAGCTCCCCCGACCCCGTCGACGACTACCTCTCCGGCTTCGCCGACCTCAAGGGCGATGCGGCGTACCGCGACCACTCCATCATGAGCGTGTCGGGCGTGGTCGGGTCCGACCCGCCCGCGTTCGAGGGGGAGCCGAGCTGCGAGTCCAGCAACGGCGTGGCCGACTACGGCCACCGGTACGTCGACGCGATCGAAAAGACGGCCGGCCTGGTCGACTCGATCTGCGAGGACAACTTCGCGCCCATCGTGGCGGAGCTCGGCCTCACCTTGTCGGGCCTCCAGTCCGAGTTCGCGCTGAGCCACTACCCCGACCTCGACACGCTCCAGGTGTCGCTCTACGCCAGCGACGACAGCGACAGCAAGATTCGCGATCTCACCCTCGACACCGACTACAGCTACGTCGAGGAGCGCAACGCCATCCGCTTCGAGTACGAGCAGGTGCCCGAGAGCGAGGTCTACATCGTGGCCGACTACAAGATCCGCAGCGGAGGCGCGCAGTGACCGTCCTGTTGAGCCTCCTTCTGGCGTGTGCGACCAGCACCAAGGCCGAGTGTGACGCCGAGACGCTCTGTCCGTTCGGCGAGGAGTGTCGGGAGGGCCAGTGTGTCCCCCAGACCTGCGCCACCTCGAGCCAGTGTGCGATCGAGCAGTTCTGCAACGACGACAACACCTGCGAGGCGGGCTGCGAGGAGGACACCGACTGCAAGTTCGGCGACCTCTGCGACACCGCGGCGAAGACCTGCGTGCAGTCCGAGTGCACCGACACGCACCTCGACTGTGGGTTCGGGGAGTACTGCTCGCCCGCGGGCGAGTGCTACGACGCGGGCGGGTACTACTGCCAGGACTGCGAAGAGGCCGGCGACTGCGGGGGCAATGGCAACGAGTGCATCTGGGGGTACTGCTCTTCGGAGTGCGACAGCGACCGCGACTGCCCGGGCGGGTTCGACTGCATCCCGATGTCCGACGGCACCGGCAACATCATCGGCCACTACTGCATCGCCGCCTGCTGGCTCATGGAAGGTCGCGAATGAGGCCCGCGCCGCTCGCCTGGCTCCTACTCGTCTCCATGGCGTGCGAGAGCACGACGGACACCGGCGACGACGTCGAGTACCTGGGCCCGACCTTGGAGCACCAGGCGCCGGCCTCTCCGCTTGCGGGGGCCACGCTCGACCTGTCCGCGACCGCGACCGACCCCGAGGGGGTGGCGCAGGTCGTGCTGTACTACCGGACCGAGGGCGACGGCACGTGGACCCCGGCGGCGATGACCGACGCGGGCGACGTGTGGTCGGCCGCGCTCCCGGCCGAGGCGATCGAGGCGCCGGCGCTGGAGTACTACTTCAAGGCGACCGATCTCGGGGATCCGGCCGCCACGAGCTACCTTCCCGTCGGCAGCTCCACCGCGCCGTTCTCGCTCCCGGTGCAGGTCGTGGGGCGCGAGTTCCCGTTCGTCGAGGACTTCGAGCCCGAGGCGGAGCAGTACGCATCGCTCGCCGAGCTCGGCTGGCTCAACGCGAGTGTCACCTTCCGGGGCTACGCCTGGGAGCTCTCCACGACGTATGCCGAAAGTGGTGAGTATTCGGCCTTCCACGCCCGTGGGAGCAGCGCCGTCGACACGCCGCCCGAGGACTGGCTCATCTCCCCGCCCATCGACCTCACGAGCGCCGCCGACGCACAGGTGCGCTGGCGTGAGCTCGGGGTCACGCCCAGTCGGGCCGATCACGGGCTGTACGTCAGCACCGGCAGCTTCGACCCGGCCGATGGTGCGTTCGTCCCGGTCGCCGAGGTTCTCCCTGCCGCGCCGGACAAGGAGTGGGGCGACAGCGCCGCGTACGACCTCTCCGCCTACGTCGGGGGCGTGGTCTACCTGGCCTGGCGTTTCGAGGGGAAGGACGCCGACGATTGGTACATCGACGACGTCGAGGTCGGCCCGGTCACCGCGGTGCTCGATCCCGAGTGGGTGGTCTCGCCGAGCCCCATTCACGCCGGCGACGCGGGCACGCTCTCGGTCACGGTCACCAACACGGCCACCGTCGCCTCCGAAGCGGTCACCGTCGAGCTCACCTTTCCGTCGGGTGGCGCAACCGTGGCCGACGCCGACCTCGACGCGGGCGTGCTCGCGGCGGGGGGGAGCGGCACGGTCGACTTCGCCATCTCCGTCGACGCGTCGACCCCGGAGAACAGCTACGTCCCGGTTCAGGTCACGGTGCGCGCCGGCGACGACACGGTCACCGAAGCCGGGGCGCTGGTGGTCGGCGAGGTCAGCACGGCGGTCATCGACTGGACCGGGCTCGACGACGGCGCGTTGGCGCTGGTCGTCGGCGTGGGCGATCCCGACGCCCCCGACTGGTCGGTCGACGTCTTCAGTGGCACGGCGGTCGCCGGCACCACGCGGTACACCGCGGACATCACCGACGGGTGGGCGTGGCTGCCTGCCGGCCCTGGGGCAGACCGGTGGTGGGTCCAGGCGGCCTCCGCCTCGGGCGGCCTCATCGACACCTTCGCCATCCGCTACGCGGGCGACACGGTGGAGTCGTCCATGGCGCCCGTGGGCGTCGATGCGTTGGGCTCCGACGTCTGCTATCTACCGGAGCCTCCCGACCTCACGGTCACCACGCTCGACACGACGCCCGCCGAGCTCGACCCCGGAACCTCCGGCTTCACGCTCGACCTCGCCGTGCGCAACACCGGCGCGGAGACCGCCGGCCCGGTGTGGGCCACGCTGGTGAGCACCGACGCCGACCTGACCGTGCTCGATGCGGGCCCGGTCCTGCTCGACCCCGACCTGCTCGAGGCGGGCGAGGTCGCGTCGCTCTACGGCGTGTTCTCGGCCGAGGTGTCCGCGTCCCACCAGGACAGCAGCGATGTCTCGGGCGAGTTGCAACTCACCGACGGCGCCGAGAGTTGGAGCTTGGCCGTGGTGTTCCCGGTGCCCTTCCCCGTGATGGCGCTCACGGGCATCGAGATCGACGACGACGGCGACGCCGACGGGGTTCTCGACCCGGGCGAGACCGCCGACCTCACCTTTCGCGTGACCAACATCGGCGACGAAGCGAGCACCGGCCAGGTCCGCGGGGTGCTCTCGGTCGAGAGCACGTCCACGGCGGTGGCTGTCGCGGGCGACAACGACGAGAGCGTGGGTTCGCTGAGCGCCGGCGACACCCGGTCGGTCAACGACTTCGTGGTCACGGTCAACAGCGGCGTCGACGGCGACACGGTCGACCTGCTCTTGACCCTCACGGACGGCGCGCGGGTCTACGAAGCGCGCCAGCAGTTGGTGCTCGGCGAGCCGCCCTGGCAGCCGATGAACGACCTCGGCGACGGCCTGGGCGACGTGGTGGGCGCAGGCGACTTCGACGCATCGCAGGGTTGGTACCGCTACCTCGACGGCGTCTTGCAGATGCGGCTGGTGAGCGACACGGTGTTCGACGCGAGCCACCTCTTCGTGGAAGCGTGGGGGGTGTCTCCTGCGGCGGACTATGGCATCTACCGCATCCTGGCCCAGTCCGGGGCGGGCACGTTGCAGGGGTACGACTTCAGCAGTGGCACGTTCTACGACCTGGACGACCCGACCATCAGCTACCCCGACGCCTACACCGTCCAGATCGACCTGCCGGTGTCGTACATGTCGCTCACCTTCGATTCGCTGAGCCTCGGCTTCGGCGCCGGCTGGTGTGGCGAGCCCGACTACTACTGCGATCACTTCCCCGATGGCTGGGGCTACCCCTACACCGGCTACGACTCCTCCGACTGGTTCGACCTGGAGTGGTGAGGGCGACGCGCCGCGACCGGCCGCGTCGAGCGGCCGGTCCTGCGGCGCGTCGCGTTGCGATGCGCACCCGCCCCGGCGCGCTTCGGGACGGGCCCGGCGCATCGCCCCCGCCCCCCCTCGTCCTGCCCGCGAACCGCCGTCAGTCCAGGACCGCGTCGAACTCGCCTTCCGAGTAGCAGGAATCGAGCAGCTCCAGCACGATGGCGCCCGAGGCGCTGGTGCCCGAGCTGTTCGCCGTTCCCGCCACCGTGAGCAGGACCGGCGCCGAGCTCTCTACGCACTCGAAGTTGCGCCCGTCGGCTCCGCAGGTGAGCGACAGCCCGAAGCCCTCCAGGTCCAACGCCATGGACATGTCGCCCCGGTCGCAGGTCACCTCCACGAACTGCTCGGTCCACGCGTCGGCCGCCCCGCACGTGTCCTCGGTCCAGAACATCGTGAACGCCCACACCCCCTCGTCCAGCACGCAGCTTCCGCCGCTCCCGGTGTCGGTTCCCGTGTCGCCCCCGGTGTCGGTCCCCGTGTCGACCGCTTCGCCGCCGCAGGCCTCCACATCGGGGTTCTCGTCGGCCAGCGCTTCGAGCTGCGCTTCGCAGTAGTCGTCGCAGTCGGTGGCCACGTCGTCGTCGGTGCCCCAGCACGAGCCGTCCTCGCCGTATTGCGACTGGGCGTCATCCCACGCGTCTTCATCCACCTCTTCCAGGCAGTCCAGCCACGCGTCGCAGTCGTCGGACTGCTCCCACGGCTCCGGGTCGTCGACCTGCGAGCTGCCGCCCCCGGTGTCGCCGGAGTCCTCGGGTTCGCCGAGGAGGCCGGTGCAGGCGAGCAGGAACGCGGGGATCGACAGGAACGAGGCGGCGGTGACGGGACGCATGGGGCATCGTACCCTGCGATGTCGCCAACCGCGCGCGCGCCGGGCTATTCGGGGGCAACCGGAGCTCCCCATGGTCGCTGTCCTGCCGCTGTTGTCCCTGTGGTCGTCTTCCTTCGCCCACGCCGACGCGGCGGTCGAGCGGCGGCTGTACCCCGACCGGGTCGACGCATCGTCGTTCTTGTGGAACGACTGGAACCGCTTCCAGGAGAACTATCACCCCCTCTACGCGGTCGACGACGACCCGGTCACCGCCTGGGTCGAAGGGGCCGAAGGCGGCGGGGTGGGTGAGTGGGTCCGGTTCGACACGACCGACCTCGCCGGCACGACCGCGGTGCGCCTGCGGGTCCGCAACGGCTACCAGAAGTCGGCGGCGCTCTTCAAGGCCAACGCGCGGGCGCGCGAGGTCACGGTGCGCTTGTTGCCCGGCGGCGCCGAGGTCACGGCCACCTTGGCCGACAAGGACGGGTGGCAGGAGCTCCGGGTCGAGCAGGCGGCGGGCGCGTTCACCGGGGTCGAGCTGCGCGTGGGCTCGGTCTACCCCGGCTCCAAGTACGAAGACCTGTGCATCTCCGACGTGGAGGTGTACGCCACCTCCACGGTACGCGACAACCCGGTCGCCGAAGCGGCGAAGCTCGGGCGGGTGAAGTCGTGGAAGGCGGAGCGGGTGGCGGCGGCGTTGGTCTTCAAGGCCGGCGCGGCCGACCACATGCCGCTCGCCCCGTCCTACAACCTGGCCGCGGTTGCGCCTTCGCGCGACTACGAGGACGCCAGCGGCACCTTCGGCAGCATGGCGCTGATGCTCGAGCGTCTCCGTTCGTTGGCGCCGTCGGGACTTTTCGCCGACGCCACGCGCGAGGTCAACCTCGCGATGAGCGGGGTGCGCGAAGAGTTCGGTGCGTGGAAGCCGGCGCGCATCACGCCGATGGACAGCCGGCCGATTCCGCGGATCGACGGGGTGGGGCCGGCGAGCTTGTGGTCGTGCTTCGACGGGGCGTCGGTCTGGGCCGACCTCGCGACCGGCCAGGCGCACGGCCAGGCCGAGCTGCCGGCCGCGGGGAGCCTCGGGTACCTCCGCGCCGACACGCTGGGCGTCTTCGAAGCCACCGACGCGGTGTCGCTGGCCGACGCGATGACGGCCGCGGCGCCCGGCTGCAACAAGGACGCGGCCTCGGGTGAGCCCGCCGCCGTCTACGCGTGGACGAAGATGGGGCCGGCCATGGCCGACCGGCCCGCGCGGGTCGAGGCGATGCTGACGGTGGCGTGTGGTCGAATCGAGGTGCGTGAAGGCAGCGACCGGGTGTCCGTCGCGCAGCTGTTGGTGTACGACGCGGCCGGGCGTCTCACGGTGCTCGCCGGGCCGCAGTTCGCCACGCAGTTCGCGTGGCGGGGGGAGGGCGCCACGTCGGTGCTCACGGCCGGTCGCCGGGTCGGGATGTACGGTCCCGACGTGCTCATCCGGGAAGGCCGCGCGGTCGCGGGGCGGTGAGCCGGGCGCTGCGGCGGGTCGCCGGTGCCGTCGGCGGCGCGGCGGTCGTGCTCGCCCTCGCCGGGGCGGCCGTGGACGGGCCCCTCTTCCCGCGCGGCCTCGCGCCGGTCGACGTGGGGGCCGTCGCCGATCCGGACCGATGGTCCGCGACCTGTGCCGAGTGTCACGCCGCCCATGTCGACGAGTGGGCGGCGAGCCGGCACGCCGTGGCGTGGACCAACGGCATCTTCCAGCGGGAGTACCGGCGCGAGCCGCTCGACTGGTGTGTGCGTTGTCACGCGCCCCTGGCGACGGGCGGTCCATCGAGCGTGACCGGTGCCGCCGAGGAGGGGGTCAACTGTGCGGTGTGTCACTTTCGGGAAGGGCGCATGGTGTCCAGCGCCCGTGCCGAGGACTCACCCCACGACACGTGGGTGGTCGATGGCTACGCCGGCGCCGAGGCGTGCGGGGGGTGTCACGAGTTCAACTTCCCCTTCGTGGACGAAGATCACGTGGTGCGCCGGTACACCGACCACCCCATGCAACACACCCTGTCCGAGTTCCGCGCGGGGGCGCATTCCGGCCGCGAGGGAGAGTGCCTGGGTTGTCACGGCAACACGCCTGCGGGCCACCGGATGCCGGGCGGGCACGATCTCGGCGCCCTCCAACACGCGCTCACGCTCGACGTCTGTCGTAAATCAGCGCGGGCGCTCCAGTTGACGGTGCAGAACGTCGGCGCCGGTCACAACCTCCCCACCGGCGACCTGCACCGGGCGCTGCGCCTGCGCGCGTGGCGTTCGTCGGCACCCACGGCGTTGTGGGAGCACTTCTTCGGGCGCGCCTTCGGGCCGGCCCCCGACGCCGGCAAGCTCGTGGTCGTCGACACCGCCCTCCGGCCGTTGCAGGCGGTCACCCAGGCGGTCGACCCCCGCGCCCGGGCCGGGCGCGCCGACGAGGAGGTCAACGTCGAGCTCCGGTACATCTACACCGCCGACGAGATCCCCACCGACCGCAACCACCCCGGCGAGCCCACCTACGCCGTCGTCCACAGCCGCCGTGCGCGGGTGTCGGAGTTCCCACGATGCCCATGATCCCTGCCGAGACCACCCAACTCGTGGTCGTCCAGACCGCCGACTGGAGCGCCACCGCGGCCGACCTGCAGCGTTGGGTGCGCGAGCCGGGGGGCGCGTGGCGCGCCGACGGTGCCCCCACGCCGGCCGTGGTCGGAAGGTCAGGGCTCGGCTGGGGTCTGGGCCTGCACCCCGCCGGGCTCGGGGGGCCGGTCAAGGCCGAGGGGGATGGACGGGCCCCCGCAGGTCTCTTCCGCCTCGGTCCCGCCGCCGGGAAGGCGGCCGCCGCCCCGAGCGGGGCGCGGCTCCCCTACGCTCCCACCGGCGACCGCCTGTGCGTGGACGACCCCTCGTCGATTCACTACAATCGCATCGTCCCGGGTACGACCCCGAAAGACTGGACCTCCGCCGAGGTCATGTCGCGCCGGGACTGGCTCTACGACTGGCTGGTGGTCGCCGACCACAACGCCGAGCGCCGCCCGGGCGCGGGGAGCTGCATCTTCGTCCACGTGTGGCGCGCCCCCGACAAGCCGACCGTCGGCTGCACGGCCGCGTCCCCGACGGTGGTCGAGTCGCTCGTCGGCTGGCTCGACCCCGCGGCAGCGCCGCTCCTGGTGCAGCTCCCGATGGGCACCTACCGCGAGGTCGCGACGGACTGGGGCTTGCCGTAGGCGTCCGGCCCGCGACCGTCCCGAAGCGTGCCGAGGCCGGCGGCCGGCCGGCTCGGCAGAGGGCGTCAGCAGGGGGTCAGGCGTACGGCGTCGGCGATGGCGTACTTGCCAGACGTCGTCCAGCGGGAGAGCGCCACCTGGTTCCACCCGGCTGGGAACGTCCAGCTACCGAGCTTGTTCCACTGCTTACCGCCGGACTGCTGGTTCACGGTGGCGCGGCCCACTTCGCCGCCCTCCTCGTCGTAGCCGAGCCAGGTGATCGACGGGGCGCGGTCGCTCCCCGAGGTCCACCACGCCTCCACCGTGTAGCACCGGTCGGCGTCGGTCTGGAACCAGAAGCGGGCGGGGTCCGAGACCGACTCGGTCGGCGCGACCCAGTAGCCGGTGTTGTAGTAGCCACTCGCGCTGGTGCTCGACCACCACTCATCCGAGATGTCCACGAAGTAGGCCGAGGTGTCGTTCGCGCTGTTGTTGCTGTCGATGACGAAGCTCGTCGCGGTGGGGAGGCTCGAAGACCCGGAGCTGCCCGAAGACCCGGAGCCGCCCGAAGACCCGGAGCTGCCCGAAGACCCGGAGCTGCCCGAAGACCCGGAGCTGCCCGAGGAGCCGGAGCCGCCGCACGCGACGCGCACCTGGTCCAGGTAGCTGGTCCACGGCCACCCGGTGCCCGGGTCGCTGCGGTTCCACGGCTGGAGCTGACCGTGTGACACGATGTGGTAGCTGTCGATGGGGATGCCGTGGCGTTGCGTCACGCCACAGGCGATCTCCGCCGAGCTGGCCAACAATCCGGGGTCCCACGAGGTCTGCGACGTGTACCCCGCGTGCTCGATGCCCACGGAGATCGTGTTCATCGACGTCCCGTTGATGCCACAGTCGCTGCTGGCGTTGTACGCACAGTCGTACGAGGCGCTGATGTGCCAGGCGCGGTTGTCTTCGTCGACGAGCTGGCGCACCTCGCTGCCGTCGGTGTTCACCACGTAGTGTGAGCTCACCCCCGACGACGAGTTGGCCAGCCAGCTCCAACATCCGGAGTAGCTGCCTTCGCACGCGTGGATGATGACGTAGTCGACGCCGGCGCCGCCGCGGCTGTTGTAGTTGGGCGACGCGGTCCAGATCGCGCCGGTGTCCCCGGTGCGCTGGGCGGTGCGGGCGGGGGGCGCGTAGTTGGGCGCGTCGTCGTGCCCCTCGGTGCGGTAGCCCTCGACGTCCACGCCGCGGAGCACGTGCTCGTACACTTCGTACCACACGTACTCGCGCTTCCCTTCGTCGTCGTGGATGCCGGAGTAGCGCGCCACCGTGTTGGCCCACTCGCCGAGGTCGTTGGTGTCGATGCCCTCGAGCTGCCCCCAGTACGCGAGGAGATGGGCCGCGGCGAGCACGTTGGCGGCGCGGTCGCGCTTGACGACCTCGACCTCGAGGCCGGCCAGGTTCGCGGCGTGGTCGATGACTCCCTGGCGCAGGCCCATCACGCCGTACCCGACGTCCTGGTCGGGAAACTCCGCCACGCCCTGCACGTCCTGCAGGCCCGTCTCGGCCTTGGCGATCGCCAAGAGCAGCTCCACGGGCACCCCGGTCTCCACCTCGGCGGCCAGGAACGCGTTGGCGGGCGTGGCGTCGGGCTCGGGGGTGCAGGCAGACAGCAGGAACAGCATCGGACTCCAGCGGGGACGCCCCCCTCCGCACGATGTGTGCCACGCGAGAAGTCCGCCTCCTCCCGACTTCCGACCGCGCCGGCGTGGGGGTCGGGAGGTCGGCGCCCCGGGGTGTGGGCGCCCCAGTGGGGTGCTCGTGCCCCACCCGGGCACGCGGGTCACGTCCCGTCGGCGCTGAAGTGCTGGTAGTCCTTCGCCGACCCCCAGCTCCCGCCCCACCGCCACCCCCGATCGGTGAACGCACGAACGGCGGTACTTTCACGCAAGAACATTCCGACTTTCTTGTCCATTCGGTCCGCCCACGGTCGAGCCGCCGCCGGCTCCACGCGCTCCCCCTTCACCCACGGGTTCCAGAGCGGGTTCAGGTCCACCGCCGTCCCGTAGCTGTGGCGCGACCACCCGCCACCGCCGGTCTTCGGGCGACAGTTGAACCCCGAGGAGTTGTTCGCCTCCATGCTCCGGGTGTCGTCGCCGCCGTAGGCCTCGATCGGCTCCATGCGGGCGATGGGGAAGTCCAGCTCCCACAGGGTGTGCAGCGCCCCCTCGACGACCTCTGCGGCGGACCGGTGCACCACGATGGCGCCTTCGCCTCCGGAGCCGTCGGGAGAGGCCAACGCCACCTCCACGCGCACGAGGTCACCGAGGGCCACCGGGCACCCCGGCCGCCACACGACTCCGGTCATCGCGGCGACCTCCTCGGTCGTGAGCTCCCGCACCGCGCTGTGCCAGCTCCGCGCTGGCGTGGCCGCCAAGGCGCCGGCCACCAGGAGCGCCCATCCCACGCTCACCCGCCCGCGAAGATGTAGACGGTGCCGTAGTCGACGTACCCCTCCTTGTCGCCGAGCGTGCACCCCATCAGGATCTCGGCGGCGCCGTCGGCGTCGAGGTCGCCGAGGGCGACCGAGGCACCACAGTAGTCGCTCGCGGCGTTGCCGAGGAACCGGGCGTCGTAGTCGCTGCTCGAGCCGAGGTCGTAGCTGCCCGCCAACGGCCCGTAGATGAGCCACGCCGCACCCGCGGCGCTCGCCGTGCCGTTGTCCCATCCGTTGGCCCCGACGAGCAGGTCGAGCTCCCCGTCCCCGTCGACGTCGCCCACCGCGGGTGCGGTGATGCCCAGGTAGTCCGAGGCGTTGTGGCCGACGACCTTGATCTCGTAGTCGGTGGAGTCGTTGTCCTTCGAAGCACCGTCGGTGTTCACGTCTTCGAACACGAACACCACGCCCGCGTCGGTTCCTCCGTCGTCGTCGTAGGGGGCGGTCACGAGCATGTCCTCTTGCCCGTCGCCGTCGAAGTCGCCCGGGGCCTGCACGTGGTAGCCGAAGTAGTCGTTGGCGGAGGCGCCCGTGATCTTCACCTGGGCGCCGCTCAGGTCGAAGGTGGCGGTCACCGGAGCTTCGACCACGTAGGCCGCTCCGGCCGACGAGCCCGAGGTGTCGTCGCCGAAGGCGCCCACGAAGATGTCGTCGTACCCGTCGCCGTTGGGGTCGTTCCCTTCGTGGCCGCCCAGGCCGTGGCCGGCGTAGTCGTAGCTGTCTTCGCCGTTGATGGTGTAGAGCGACGACAGGCCCGAGCTGCCGTACCCGTAGATGTAGATCGCGCCCTGGTCCGACGACGCGTCCCAGTCGGCGACGCCGATCTCGTTGTTGCCGCTGGTCGTGTTTTCGTCACCCAGGCCCGAGACCGGGCCGGTCGCGCTCAGTGAGTCGTACAGGTAGGTCGACGAAGAGTAGGAGAACGTGCCGCTCACGTCTTCGCCTTCGTAGATGAGGACGCTCTCGCTCGCGGTGTTGTGCATCACGGCCAGCTCGTCCTTGCCGTCGCCGTCGAAGTCTTCCAGCTCCCACAGGGCGTCCGGCAGGGAGTAGCTGGAGGTGGTGTGGCCGTACACCCGCGCCACGTCGTTGGTCGTCGCCACTGCGGTGCCGCTGGGGAAGCCGTCGTACACGTAGAACGAGCCGTAGTAGCTGCTGGAGTACATGTTTCCCTCCGCGCCCACCACGAAGTTGTCATACCCGTCGCCGTCGAGGTCCAGCCCCGACAGGAGCTGGCCGCCGAAGTAGTCGTTGGTGGCTTCGCCGTAGATCATCGCGTCGGCGTCGGTGGTGCCCGTCGAGGCGTACTCCGCTTCGTAGTCGCCGCTGTAGGCGCTGCTCACGCACCCTTCGTCGGTGCTCGTGTCGCAGTCGTCGTCGATGCTGTTGCTACAGATCTCGGTCGCCGCGGGGCTCACCGCGCTGGTGCTGTCGTCGCAGTCGGTGCTGCTGCTCGCGTACCCGGCGGGGGCGTCGCAGTAGCTCGCGCCGGCGGTGCTCGACCCGTACCCGTCCCCGTCGGTATCGGCATACACCGTGGTCTTTCCCGTTGCGCTGGCGTCATCGTCGTCGGCAACCCCATCGCAGTCTTCGTCGGCGTCGGCGGCGTCGCACACCTCGCTGCCGGCCGGGCTGATGCTGGACGAGGCGTCGTCACAGTCGTCATTGGCGCTGGTCACGCCGCTCACGTCGTAGTTGCCACTCGCCGTGCAGGTGCACTGGGTGGTCGCCAACAGGCCGTATCCGTCGTTGTCGCCGTCGTAGTACCAGGTGGTGCAGCCCGTGGCGCCGGGGTCGTTGGTCGAACCGTCGCAGTCGTCGTCGGCGGGGGTGCTGCAGCTCTCGGTGGCCGCCGGGCTCACCGCGCTCGTCGAGTCGTCGCAGTCGTCGCCGGCGGTCACCGAACCGGACACGGTGGCGTCGCCGTAGCCGTCCCCGTCGGCGTCGGTCATGCACGCCGTGGCGCTGTCCGAGGCCGCGGCGCCGGGGAACGTGTCGGCATCGGTGTCGTCGCAGTCGGTGCTCGTCGCCACGTAGCCCGACGCCGCGTCGCACCGGCTGGCCGAGCTGCTGCCTCCGTAGCCGTCGCCGTCCGCGTCCCGGTAGGTGGTCGTCTTTCCGCCCGACGCCACCGAAGCATCGTCGTCGTCGGCGTCGCCGTCGCAGTCTTCGTCGGTGTCCGCCGCGTCGCACACCTCGACTTCGCCGGGGTTGACGTCGGCGTCGGGGTCGTCGCAGTCGGAGTCGTCGGCCACGTGGTCGGTCGGCTGCTCGCACGCCCGATCCAGGCTCGCCGCGTCGCCGTAACCGTCGCCGTCGGCGTCGGCGTACCACGACTCCAGGCCCGCGGTGTCGCTGTCGTCGTCGTCGCTCAGCCCGTCGCAGTCTTCGTCCTTGTCGGCGGCGTCGCACACCTCGGCCTCGCCGGGGTTGCGCTCGTCGTCGGTGTCGTCGCAGTCGGTGCCGTCGGCCACGTAGTTGGCGGGCGCTTCGCACTGGTCCACCGAGCGGCTGGTGTCGCCGTAGGTGTCGCCGTCGGCGTCGCGGTACCAGGTGAGCCACGAGCCAGCGTCCACCGAGGGGTCGTCGTCCTCGGTCAGGCCGTCGCAGTCTTCGTCGGCGTCGTACGCGTCACACACCTCGGTGGCGCCGGGGTTCACGGTGGAGTCGTAGTCGTCGCAATCCCCGGTGAGGGCGGCGTAGCCCGTGGGTTCTTCGCACTGCACCAGGCTGGTGCCGGTGCCCGCGCTGTACCCGTCCCGGTCGGCGTCGCGGTACCACGTCGACATGCTGGTGGGTTCGGTGCCGGCGTCGTCGTCGTCGGCCGCACCCGAGCAGTCCTCGTCGGTGTCGGCTTCGTCGCACACCTCGGCGAACGCGGGGCTGCGGGCGGCGTCGGTGTCGTCGCAGTCTTCGCACGCGGCGGCGCCGTCGGCGTCGGCGTCGGCGTGGCCCACCGAGCCGTCGCAGTTGTAGTCCACCGGGTCGGTGCAGTCGGCCTCGGCGGCGTCGGGATGTACGGCGGCGAGGCCGTCGTCGCAATCGGTCCCGTCGGCGACGTAGCCCTCGGGAGCCTCGCACGCCTCCACCACGTCGGCCGCTTCGCCGTACCCGTCGCCGTCGTCGTCGCCGGACCAGGTGCCCAGGTCGGCCGGGTTGTCGTCGACCTCGCCGTCGCAGTCGTTGTCCACGCCGTCGCACACCTCGGGGTTGCCGGGGAAGGCGATGGCCAGGGTGTCGTCGCAGTCTTCGTCGTTGGCGACGTACCCGGTGGGGGCTTCGCACGCGGTCTCGGTGCGCGCCGGGTCGCCGAAGGTGTCGGCGTCGGCGTCGGCGAAGAACGTCGTCGCGTCGGTCGCCCCGACGTCGATGTCGCCGTCGCAGTCGTTGTCCTCCCCGTCGCACACCTCGTCGGCTTCGGGGTTGATGTCGGCGCGGGCGTCGTCGCAGTCGACCTCGGCGGTGTAGCCGTCGCTGTCGTTGTCGACGTCCTGTTTGACCACCCCGACGTCCTGGGGGCAGGCGACGAGGAACAGGGCGGGGAACAGGGCGAACAGGCGCATCGGGAACGGCTCCGCGGTCGCGGAGTGTACCTCGGGTCCGCCCCGTTCGCCGGGGTCAGCGCCCTTCGAAGATGTACACCGCGCCGCGCGTGCTGTAGCTGTCCACGTCGCCCTGGCTGCACCCGACGATCACCTCGGCCGCGCCGTCGCCCTGCAGGTCGCCGATCGCCACCGACGCCCCGCACTTGTCGCTGGCGCCATCCCCTTCGAAGCCGCCGTCGTAGTCGCCCGCGCCCAGGTCGTAGCTGCCGGAGAGCGGACCGTACAACACCCATGCCCCCCCCGCGTCGGTGCCCCCTCCGTCGTGGCTCGACGTCGAGACGAGCACGTCCACGTCGCCGTCGCCGTTGACGTCCCCCACGGCGACCGGGTGTTGCCCGAGCTGGTCCGACGCCGCCGCGCCCCAGATCACGGCTTCGTAGTCGCCGTCGTCGTTGTCCTGCCCGGTCGCGTCGGGGTCCACGTCCGCGAACAGGTAGATCGCGCCCGCGTCGGTGGCGGCGCCGTCGTCCTTGGGGGAGCCCACCAGCAGGTCGGCGAGTCCGTCGCCGTCGACGTCGCCGGGGCACAACAGCTCGGTTCCGAACGCGTCGTTGGCGTCGGCGACGATCTTCACCGCGGCGGAGGAGAGGTCGTACACGCCGCTGACGGGCGCTTCGACCACGTACGCCGCGCCCGCGTTCACGCCGCCGGAGTCGTCCCCGTAGGCGCCCACGAACAGGTCGTCCAGCCCGTCGCCGTTGGCGTCGAGCCCCGGCCCGCCCGACACCGACCGGCCCGCGTAGTCGAGGACGTCTTCCCCGTTGACCGTCGCGAAGTTGGACAGCCCCGTGGTCCCCCAGGTGTACAGGTACACCGCGCCCTGGTTGCTGGTGGCCTCGCTGTGCCCGCCCGCCACCTCGTCGCCGCCGGTGGTGGCGTCGAAGTCGCCCAGCGAGGTGACCGGCCCCGTCACCGTGAAGTCGTCGTACAACCACGACGCGTTGTAGGTGCCGGTGCCCGAGAGGTCTTCGCCTTCGTACAGGTACAGGTACTCGGCGGTGCCCGACGTCCGCCGGATCGCCAGCTCGTCGTACCCGTCGCCGTCCACGTCGGGGAGGGTGCGCAGGCGGTCGCCCAGGGTGTTGGTGCTGGTGGCGCCGACCACCCGCGCGAGGTCGGCGGTGTCGGCGTCGGCGACACCCGAGGGCATGCCCGAGTACACGTACACGCTGCCGAGGTTCGCGCCGTAGTTGTTCCCGTCGGCGGCCACGACCAGGTCGTCGGCGCCGTCGCCGTCCAGGTCGCCGCCCGACACCAGGACCTCGCCGAAGTCGTCGGCCATCGCTTCGCCGTACAGGATGCTGCTCGCGTCGCTGTCGCTGCTCGAGCCGGTCTCGACCGCGTAGTCGCCGCCGAACGGCAACAGCGCACAGTCTTCGTCCGTCCCACCGTCGCAGTCGTTGTCCAGGCCGTCGTCGCACACTTCGGTCAGCGCCGGGCTGGCCGACGCGGTGCTGTCGTCGCAGTCGTCGTCGTTGGTGGCGGTGTAGCTGCCCGACGACGTGCACGTACAGGTCGAGGTCGTCGTCCCGTACCCGTCGGCGTCGGCGTCCACATACCAGGTCGCGCACCCCACCGCGCCCACGTCTTCGCTGCTGCCGTCGCAGTCGTCGTCGGTGGGGGTGGCACAGTCCTCGGCCGCGTCCGGGTGGGTGGCGCTGTCGGCGTCGTCGCAGTCGGTGCCTGCGGTCACCGCGCCGGTCGCGTCGGCGTCGGCCCACCCGTCCGCGTCCGCGTCCCGGGTGCAGTCCCCCGCCAGCTCGCGGCTCGCCGCGCCGGTGTACACCCACGCGTCGGTGTCGTCGCAGTCTCCGGCGACCGCCACCGCGCCCGGAGGGGCTTCGCAGGTGTCGCTCCCGGTCGTCGCGTCGCCCTGCCCGTCCCCGTCGGCGTCGGTGTACCAGGTGCTCGTCCCCAGGGGCGCGTCGTCGGCGTCGTCGGCCGCGCCGTCGCAGTCTTCGTCCACGTCCAGCGCGTCGCACAGTTCGAACGCGCCGGGGTTCACGCCGGCGTCGGTGTCGTCGCAGTCGGTGGTGTCGGTGACCCCACCCGCGGCGTCACACCCGGTCCACGCTGCTGCGGCGTCGCCGTACCCGTCCCCGTCGTCGTCGGCGTACCAGGTGCCCATGCCGCTCGGGTCCACGCTCGGGTCGGCGTCGTCGGCGCTGCCGTCGCAGTCTTCGTCGACGTCGTCGGCGTCGCACACCTCGGCGCCCGCCGGGTTCGCCTCTGCGTGCACGTCGTCGCAGTCGGTGTCGTTGCCCACGTAGCCCTCGGGGGCGTCGCACGCGCGCACGGTGCCCGCCGCGGCCCAGCCGTAGCCGTCCCCGTCGTCGTCGGCCCACCAGTCCTCCTTGGTGCCCGGGAGCGCCTCGTCCGCGTCGTCGCTCAGCCCGTCGCAGTCTTCGTCGACGTCGGCCTCGTCGCACACCTCCGGACGCTCGGGGTTGCGGTTGGCGTCGGTGTCGTCGCAGTCCTGGCACGCCGGCGAACCGTCCGCGTCGGCGTCGGCAAACCCCGTCGACCCGTCGCAGTTGTAGTCGGTCGGGTCGGTGCAGTCGGGCTCGGCGGCGCCGGGGTGGACGTCGTCGCGCCCGTCGTCGCAGTCGCCGCCCTGGGGCCGGTATCCGGCGGGAGCATCGCAAGCCAGGATCGTGTCGGCATCCTCGCCGAACCCGTCTTCGTCGTCGTCGCCGTACCACGTCGCCGCATCCCCGGCGTCCTCGTCCACGTCGGCGTCGCAGTCCTGGTCCTCCCCGTCGCAGCGCTCGGGGTTGCCGGGGAACCGCCCGCCGTCGAGGTCGTCGCAGTCGTCGCCCACCGCCACGTGGCCGCTCGGCGCGTCGCACGCGGCGCGGCTCACGGCGGGGTCGCCGTGGCCGTCCTCGTCGGTGTCGGCGTACCACAAGGCCGCGTCGGTCGCGTCGAGGTCCAACCGACCGTCGCAGTCGTTGTCCAGGCCGTCGCAGACCTCGTCGGCGTCGGGGTTCACCGCGGCGGCGTCGTCGTCGCAGTCCTCGGTGCTGTCGAAGCCGTCGCCGTCCAGGTCGTCGGCCTTCGAGGGGGCGGTGGTCTCGCACGCGGCGAGGGCGAGGACCATCAGGGAGAACCAGCGCATGCACGCTCCTACGCCCCCCATAC
>SXGU01296654.1_pt1 | contig 23200 bp, 29 predicted proteins | sample 3174531 | NCBI WGS metagenome assembly SXGU01 (sample SAMN11356863, study PRJNA531348) | freshwater metagenome | isolation source: freshwater sample F1-140 | place: China: Fuxian Lake, Yuxi | collected 2017-12-25
ACCACCAGTTCCGACCATCTCTACATTTACCCCAACGGCGTGAAACTTGATGACAGTATTGAAGCCGCTCGCGAAATTGGCATGCGCTTTGTCGCAACGCGTGGGAGCATGAGCGTGGGGCAGTCGCTTGGCGGCTTGCCGCCAGACAACGTGGTTGAAAACGAAGCCTTTATTTTGAAAGACACCCAGCGCGTCATTGAGAGCTACCACGATGCCCAACCGGGCGCCATGACCCAGGTGGCCGTTGCGCCTTGTTCACCGTTTAGCGTCAGCCGCGATCTGATGAAAACCTCAGCCGAGTTAGCCCGCGCTTTGGGCGTTCGTCTGCACACCCATTTGGCGGAAAACGACCACGACATTGCCTACAGCTTAGAAAAATTCAACTGCACGCCGGCGCAATACGCCCACGACCTCGGCTGGCTCGGCTCCGATGTGTGGCACGCCCACTGCGTGAAACTCGATGACGAAGGCATCAGCCTGTTTGCCGCCACCCGAACCGGTGTTGCGCACTGCCCTTGCAGCAATATGCGCTTGGCCAGCGGGATCGCACCGATTCGCAAAATGCGCGATGCGGGCGTGCCAGTGGGATTGGGTGTGGACGGCAGCGCCAGCAATGACGCTGCCCATATGCTCAACGAAGCACGCCAAGCCATGCTGCTCGCGCGCTTGCGCAAATCCATGGAGGCACCCTTTGGTTGCGACACCGCACCGCTTGAGATGACCGCTCGCGACGCGTTGCATTTGGCGACCCGTGGTGGAGCGGAGGTCCTTGGGCGCAAAGACATCGGACAGATCAAAGTAGGTATGTGCGCTGATCTGGCGCTATTTGACCTTCGAACACTTAACTTCGCAGGCGGCGCAGTTCACGACCCGGTGGGCAGTTTGATGCTGTGCGCCAGCGCCAACGCGGCCTACACTATTGTTCATGGCAGAGTGGTCGTCAAGAACGGCCAACTCTGCACTGTCGATCTTGGTCCGCTGATTGAGCGCCATAACGCTTTTTCCAAAGCACTGGCAAACGCTGCATGTTGACCCTCGACACCACGCTGACTTTTTTCGCAGCCTCCGTCATGTTGGCCTTGGTTCCCGGGCCTGACAATGTCTTTGTGTTGTTACATTCGGCAACCCACGGTTGGCGCTCTGGCTTCTTGGTAGTACTGGGTTTGTGTACGGGTTTGCTGTTTCACACCGCAGCCGTTGCCTTAGGTTTGGCAGCGCTGATGGCGTCCTCAAGCATTGCGTTTACTGCGCTTACGCTCCTAGGGGCTTTGTACTTACTTTGGCTGGCATGGCAATCATGGCATGCGCCAGTTCACTCCTCCCATGCAACATCGTCATTGGATAACCCCGTGCCCGATTCCATCTTAAGTACACGCCAAACGTATTCCCGCGGTGTGTTGATGAACATCACCAACCCAAAAGTTGCGATTTTCTTTTTGGCTTTTTTACCCCAATTTGTAGTTGCTAATCAAGGCGCTGTGGGACTGCAAATCCTTTTACTTGGCGGCATTTTTATGGTCGCCACGCTGTTCACCTTTGGGGCCATCGCTTTTTTTGCTGGACGGTTCGGCCAAGTGTTTCAAAGTTCAACGTTCGCGCAGCGGAGTCTGAATCGGCTGGCGAGTTTGATTTTTTGCGCGTTGGCGATGCGCTTGCTCGTGACAAATTTGTAATGTGTTCTGCACACCGCAAAGCCTAGGGTTAACCCGAGCCACAAGAGGGCGCTACAGGCTTTAAAGTGCCTTATGCGCCCCATTCTTTACTTCATCCCCTTCTTCTTCCTTCTTATCGCCATTGAAATGTGGGTCGCCCACCGGCGAGGATTGAAGCTGTATCGTCTTCAAGACACGATCACCTCGCTCAACATCGGCATGGTGAGCCAATTCGTCAACACGGTTGGCGGCATCATCACCCTCGTGATGTATTCCATCATCGTGGACCGGTTTGGTGCTTTTACCTGGGATCTCAAAAATCCTTTGACCTGGATCACCGCCTTGGTGCTCTACGATTTTTTCTATTACTGGGTTCACCGCACCGGCCATGAGGTCAACATCCTTTGGGCGGCTCACGTGGTTCACCACAGCAGCGAAGAGTTCAACTTATCGACCGCGCTGCGCCAGTCATCAACAGGGTTTTACTTCCGTTGGGTTTTCTACATTCCCTTAGCCTTATTGGGTTTCCCTGTTCAGGTCTTTATCATCGTTGGTTTGATTGATTTGGTCTACCAGTATTGGGTCCATACCCAACTGATTGGTCGCTTGGGATTTCTTGAATTGTTTTTAGTGACTCCGTCAAACCACCGCGTTCACCACGGCCAAAACGACTACTGTATTGACAAAAACTACGGCGGAATTTTGAGCATCTGGGATCGCATGTTCGGCACCTACGCTGACGAGCGCGAAGATGAAAAACCCATATATGGCGTTCGTAAGCCCCTACAAAGTTGGAATCCTATCTGGGGCAACGTGCACCACTACGTCGCCATCTACAAACAAGCCCGCGCAACGCCGGGTTGGCGCAATAAATTGATGTGCTTTTTTGCAGGTCCGAGTTGGGTTCCGCCTGAGCAAGCGGCTCACACCGAGACGTTTGAACCCTCAAAATTCGTCCGCTTTTCTACCCCATCACCCCAGTGGATGAAAACGCTTGCCATCACCAGTTCGGTCATAGGGACTGCGCTGCTCGTTCACTTTTTGATCGTCCAAGCCAATCTCACTATGGGCCAGCGCATTGCGTACTCTGCCGCGGTGATGGTGAGCTACTTTTTGATCGGCCTCGCTTGGCTGCACCCCAAAGTTCTCAAGGCTGCCCATGAATAGCTTAGCAATTACTGACGGGCTTTTGCTTATCGTTACGGCTTACCTCGCGCTTCAACGCCATCTGCCTATTGCGCTTCGGTTGGCTTGCGGAGTCTTTGGCGTGGCTGCGCTGCTCGGTGTCTTGCGTTTTTCTGGCGTCTATCCACTGCCTAGCTGGCACCAGTTTGCTTCTATGCTGGGCGCGGCCAGCGCTTTTCCGCTGTTAGCCGTTGTTGTGTTGTGGCCGGAATCATTAGCAGCACGGAACACGCGCTTTGCTTGGATCGTGTTGTGTATCACCGCTGTCATTGGCGTGATCGTTGTCGGCGTTGGTCAAAAACGTATTTATAGCGACGCGTTAGCGCTTTTATCTCTCTTGGCGGTTTGTTTCACCTTGATTCGCGCTCGGCAGTGGCTTGGCGCCTTAGGCGGGTTATTGATGCTTGCAGCGTTGGTTTTGTTTGCTCTGAAAATTTCCGCAGGATCCCTTCTTGTTCCAGGCGACTTACTGCATATCGGCATGGCCGCAGGCCTTCTGTTACTGAGTTTCGTAAAGCCAACCGAAACGGTAATGGCTAGAAAAAACGACATTGACTCATTAAGTGTTGTTAATTGACCAAAATAGGTCCCTGCCAACTAAAATTCCCCTTGTTTTCCTAAAAAGGTATAAACTATATATACCGTTTTAACAAAGGGGTAACATCATGAAACTGTTTACTTCACTACTGTCGAAGTTTTATCGGGCATTTTTTCACCACTATTCACTCCATGCCCCAGAGCATGTAGGTCCATTTGCGGGTTCGCTATTGCCGAGAAATGATTGGGACCATAAATAGCCCATTGAAACTTACGTTTTATTAATCCGTCTTTGCCCCGCCCTCAAACCACTGCTTGATCACTTCCCGTTCCGCATCGGTAATTTGGGTCGCGTTGTTCATGGGCATGATGCGCGTAACGACCGCTTGTTGATACACAGCTTGCGCATGCAGGGCGAGATTTGGGGGTGAATCTAGGCGAACGTTTTTCATCTGCACCTGCTCGCCATGGCATTGGTAGCAGCGCTGCGACAAGATGGGTTGAAGCGTTGCGTAGTTGGGTACTGCGGTCACGCTTGATGACTGAGACTGAACTTAGTGCTTATCAAAGCAAAATGCGTTCATTGAAAACAAGCAAAGAAAAAGAGGCTTATAGCTTGGAGCATCACGCCTTGATGCAACAGCGTGCAACTGAAAAGGGAATTACTCTACCTGGTACACCGACTGGCCCAGGCCCTGCATCGCAGGGGAATTCAGCAGGTGGAGGCGCAAAAGGGAAAGGTCCTGCAGGCAAGTAGTCATCATTGAAGATGTTTCAAAGGTGGAGTCACGAGATGCCACCTTTACACTGACCCACAGCTAAACTTTTTTTTGCCCAACAAACCCGACCAAGGCTGACATGCCGCTGTGACCAGCGCCCTCATCAACTTCTTGCGTGTAAGTCCGGATGTCTAAAACCTTGTAACCAGGAAACGAAATAAGTAACAGTTGCTCGTCGTATAAGTTTTCAAGAACGCCAGGGCCACCCGTTTTAAAATTCAATTGCTCTTTGCCATAGCCCTGAATAATCAAAGTGCCTCCAGCTTTGAGTGATGTGTGCAATTTTTCAAACAATTCGCGCCGTGGGCCAGGGTCAGCAAACTGAAAAAAGATGCCCGCAATGGTGTCGTAGTAATTAGGCTTCCAGTCAAAACTCTCCCAATCACTGCATTTGAAATGAACATTGACTACATGCTTGGCAGCCAGTTTTTCCGCTTTAGCCATTGCAACATCAGAGAAGTCAAAAGCATCGACTTCGAAACCTTGCGAGGCCAACCAGACGCTATTGCGTCCCTCGCCATCTGCAATGCACAGCGTCCTGCCCTTGCACAGAAGCGGAGTTTTTTCAGCCAAATAGGCATTAGGTCGCTCGCCAAAAAGATAGCTTTCCGTTGAAAACCGCTCATTCCATCGGACTAAGGGATTGGTGAAGTTTGTCATGGTGTTGGATACAGATGTGGCGTCGACTAGGTATTTCAACCTCAATGCGCCAAGCGACTAATCCAGTAACTTGCTCCATCTGCCTACGTTGTAGACCTGCTGGTAACCATTTTTCATGAGCAATAGCTTGGCCAATCCGCTACGGGTTCCGCTTGCACAGCACAGGACCACTGGAGATGACTTGGGTATTTCAGTTAGTCGACTGCCCAGTTCCGACAATGGGATGTTGACTGTTCCGGGTGCACTTTCAGTTGCAAATTCTCCTGTCGACCGCACATCCACCAGCAGCGCACCTTTAATTTTCAATTCGGGCAGCATGGCAACTACGCGCCTGGAATTCCACCACTTGTAACCGAACCAAGCTGCCAAGGCTAAAAGCGGCCAGTATTGCTCTAAAAATTGGTTTGAATTCATATGATGTGTTCATTCAAAGGTTGGTAAGGTAGGTTTTGCCGTCGGTTTACCCGCTGCAACCCAGGAATCAAAACCTCCAGCAATTGAACTTACTTTGAGGTAGCCCATGGATTGCAATTGCACAGCAGCCAAGGCCGCGCGCCCACTGGTTTTGCAATAAAGAACAATGTTCAAGTCACGGGCGCCAAGTTCCGGGCTTGCGCTCATCTTGAACTCCAGCAGACCGCGAGACATGTGAACCGCGCCAGGCAGGTGGCCTGCTTTGTATTCATCTGCTTCGCGAACGTCGATTAGCAGGTCTGCGCCGCGAACAGCATCTTCGGCTTTGTCAATGGTAATTTCATGGGTTGTGGCTTTGGCTTGTACCACGAGGTCATATGCAGTTTTCATGGTTTTTTTCTTGAGTAAGGCTATCAATGATTCTTTTTTTCGACTACGGACAATTAATCCATTCATTTCATCCTGAGAACTTATCCATCCGTACTTTTATCATCGTTCACCACAAAACCCACCAGGACCCCCTGCAACCGACGCTGCAGACTCTTGTTAACAGTGAGTCAAGCTGAGGGACACTTTTTATTGGCATCCGTTGTGCAATTTCCATTGTTGCTCATGACCGATTTTCTTTGCAAATTCTGGAACTTTGCATCGCTCGACTTCCGCTGGATCTTGGGGTGTTGCGGGCGCGCTGATTTGCGCAGTCGGGAGAGTTGCCGTGGGATGGGAATAGACCCAGATTGCTACATTGACGATCGCGACCAAAAACACAATAAAAACCAAGCCCTGTAGCCAAGAACCGCCTGCCCCGGGGGCTGGGTTGTAGCTGCACACATTGCCAGGGCAAAGTTCCACCTCGTTTTTGCTAAACATGTCATAAAGCTTGCAACCTATGCAAATGCCAAACGACGATTCAAAGAAAAGCAAAAGCAGGCATGTGCCACACACCAGCATGTTGATCGGGCCAATCACACCTTTGATGACTATCAAGTACATCATCAACAAGGCCAGTGTGAATCCAATAGCCCATGCAAATCGTTTTTGTGGAGCGCCCACATACTGTGGTTCTTGTCCCCGAACGATCCATTGACCCAGTATCAAACTGGGTGAAAACTTGGGATTGACGAATATCCGTAGAGTGAAATCAATCAAAAAAGCAACGACAAATACACGCGTTGGTTGAAAATTTCCCAGCAACATCGCGTTCATAAACGTGACTATCGCAAAGAAAAACAGGATGCCAGCGGCGGCTCTGACAGCCCGCTCATTCAGGACGGCTACGCTGTAACCTGGAATATGTTCGCCGAATTGAAATAATGCTTTTGACATTGAAGCCTCTGAATAATGAACGCCTATTGTCATGCGCAAATCACACATACCCGATGACTTAAATCAAGGGCGTGGCAATTTACCTCTCATTCAATCCTGATGCAACACGACGACTCTAAATCGCATACGCCTTACACCAGCAATATAGAAACTGCTGGCGCGTGCCCATCGGCGTATTGTGTTCGGATTTCTCACTGCCCATGAGTTGAAAGCCTGCACCAAATTCATGGTGCAGAGTTTGATCGTCGTAGCGCACCACGTCGAGCCCGCTGCACTTCAGCGGGCCGTCTGGTCCAAAAGTTGCCATCAAAACATGGCCTCCTGGCTTGACAGAACGTTTAACCAAGTCCACATAAGCCTGTCGGGCCACTGGCTCCGTCAGAAAATGAAACACTGCTCTGTCGTGCCATAAATCGAAATGTTTTTCTCCAAAGTCGTATTGCGTAATATCTCCAACATGCCAATTGACTTGCTGCGCCTGCTGCCCAAGGCGCTTGCGTGTGAAGTCAATGGCCGTACGAGAGATATCAAGAACCGACACATCGAGGTAGTGCTGCTGTAACAAATCATCGACCAAGGTGGATTCGCCTCCACCCACATCGATGATGGATGCCGTTGGATCAGGACATAGCTTTTGAATCAGCCGCAGGGACTCGCCGAGATGGGGTGCATACCAACTGACGCTGTCGAATGGCTTGTTTTGGTAGACTTTTTCCCAATGGTCAGATGTTTGCATGGCGCGACTACTCGTCAATCTACCACGCCCGGGTTAGGTAGCACGCCTATGAGTTTTGGGTTGTTTAGTTTGCGTTTTGCCACTTTACCGCCACTTGCTTTGAGCCATTGCTCTGCAACTTCCCAGATCATTTTGTTGCCTGCAGATTTGGCCTCTTCAGCAACCGGTGCCCATCCCGCCACTTTGTATTTTTTATCGGCTTCAATCGCTTTACCGTTTAACCGCAGGTCATCGATGCGCTTACCCATGGTCGCTAATGGGCTACAGGTGTACTGCAAGCCCCCAACGCGCACCATGTCACCACCTTGTTGGTAATACGGGTCTGGATTGAAAAGATTGTCGCAAACATCTTCGAGAACGGTTTTGATCGTAGCGCCAGTCATTTCTGTGAGGGTCGCATATGAATACGTGGTAGCAGTCATGTCCATTAACCACTCGCGGGTAATCGACTGACCCGGCAGCAAACTGGTTCCCCATCGGAAACCAGGTGAGAAGGCAATATCTGCACCCTGAACTTGCATTAAGGCATCTAGTAGCAACTGATCGCCTGTGCCGTTGAAGTTTCCACGACGGTACAAGGTACCTTCCGTAGTGGCTAATTTTTCAGCCAACTTGGTTTCATAGGGTGCGCGTATCTTGTTAATGAGTGCATCCATTGCTTTATCAGCGGGAAGCATATTGGAAAAAATTGGCAGCAATTTATAGCGGAAGTCGCTAACGCGCTTGTCTTTGATTTCGAAGTCCAAAACACCAAGAAACTTGCTGTTGGAGCCCGCATTGGTCACGATCGTTTTACCGCCGGAGTTGCTAATGATGCTCGCAACCGGCATTCCGTCGTGGGTATGCCCGCCCATGATGGCGTCAATGCCGCTGACCCGACTGGCCATTTTCAGATCCACATCCATACCGTTATGGGAAAGAACCACGACAACCTGGGCACCTTTTGCACGCGCCTCGGTCACCATTTTTTGCATGTTTTCGTCTTGAATTCCAAATGCCCAATCAGCAACCATGTAGCGGGGGTTAGCGATCGGCGTGTAAGGGAATGCTTGACCAATGATGGCGCACGGTACGCCGTTGATTTCTCGAATCACATAGGGTTTGAAAACTGGATCACCAAAGTCATTGGTCTTGACGTTTTGGGCAACAAAGTCGATCTTGCCAGCAAAATCTTTATCTACGATTTCTTTGACACGTTCCATCCCATAGGTAAACTCCCAATGGCCGGTCATGATGTCTACGCCCAAAAGCTTGCAGGCATCAACCATGTCTTGACCGTTGGTCCAAAGTGACGTGGCTGAGCCTTGCCAGGTGTCACCGCCATCAAGCAATAGTGCGCCTGGACGGCTGGCTTTAAGTTGTTTGACTAATGTAGCTAAATGTGCAAATCCGCCCACCTTGCCATAACGCTTTGCAGCTTTTTCAAAATCTAAGCAAGTCAGTGCGTGCGCTTGTGCAGTTCCAGGACGGATATTGGAGGTTTTAAGCAAGTGTTCGCCAACCAAATGCGGCAAATTGCCTTTCATGCTACCAATGCCCAAGTTGACATTGGGCTCGCGGAAATAAATAGGCTTGAGCTGGGCGTGGCAATCGGTCATGTGCAAGAAAGAAACACTTCCAAACTTGCCAATGTCATACAAACCGCTTGAGGCTGCGCTTGCCTCTGCTTCTGCATACGCCCCCAAACCCATGCCAGCCATGGTTCCTGCGCCTAGCAAGTGCATGAATTCACGCGTAGTCAGATTCATAATTCAGCCATCACTTATATTTAAAGCTGCCCTCTTTATCATGAGGGCAAAAAATTATTGGTTTACGGGTGATTTCGGATCGAGCAATAGCGCAACGATATGGCGTATCTGGGTTTCATTCAAGATTCCCATATGACCAGCACGAGGCATGTTGGAGCAGGCGTAATAAGCCTTACTGTTCCAAACTTTTCCCCACGTGTATTCCACCATCGCTTTTGAATTGGGACTCGCAGGATCTGAAACGCCGCGCAATTTTCCGTAGTTATACAAACTAGGTCCAATCGTGCCGAAAGATATTTCCTTCTTGTCCATTTGGTGGCAGTTGTAGCAGTTTCCTCCGTTGGGAGTCTTGGTATCGTCAGTCCAGGTCAAACCTCGACCACTTTGAGCAATCTTCTCGCCCTCTTTCCAGTCACCCAGAAACTTACCATCCGACGGCCATTTAATAGACTTGAGGTTACTTGCTTCAATGGCTTTTGCGGTTACGTCATCCAAGGCTTTACCTGCGACATCAGCGGCGCTACATACTTTATTGGTTTCATCGGTATCAAGGACAGATGCTTTAACGATGCCTTGGTCGCTGAAAGACGCCTTGACAATGCTGGCGGTTAATTTGTCGAGATCAGCCGTGCTGGGCAAGTTAGCGCAACCTGCAATAAAAGCCAAAGCAGCCGCGGCGATCAGAAGTTTTTTAGATTGAGATTTCATGAATGTCTCCTGAACGATCAACGTTTGATTGCAGGTGCAACAGAGGCAGATCCTTGGCTTTTAACGCCAAGGTAAGTGCCTAAGGCAATGGTGGCATCACTGCCGAATCCCGGATAAGGGAAGCGCTGCTGCCGGTAGCAATCGTTAAGACGCTGTTGCATCCCCCACATTTGGCCGTTAGATACGCGGTAAGCGGGCCATGCGGCAAAGCCAATTCCGTCCCCTGGGTTCTTTGTCAGGTTAGGCAAGTCTTGAAGCCGAATTCGGGTTCCGTCTTGACCATGGCAGGATGCGCATGAGAAATCATGCGGTCCTGCGCGTTGGAAGAATAAGCGCTTTCCCACCTCAAAAGATACTTTCTCTTGGGGGTGCGACTGTGGCAAGTTAAATTTCCCGCCCTTGGATTCTGAGGCCAGCCACGTAGCCAAAGCAGTGACGTTATTTTGCTCACCCTTTCCAAAAGGAACCTTGGCAATCTCGGCGGCATTGAATCCTTGCAGGGTTTCCATGCAAGTCAGCAAACGCGACTCCATGTCCTGCACCCGTTGCGTGTCTGCAAAATAACGGGGAAGCTCAAGAAAAACGCCTTTAAAAACACCAGGCCCTTTACCTAAATCGCATTTTTCGAGGGAAGCATTTTTAGGCCCACGCTTTTGTTTCCATAGGCTTTCGCCCTTTGCTTCAAACAACTCGGAAGGATTACCGTCTTGCAGCATGGCACGGTATTCTTCAATGCTTTGAACTGCTGTTTTCTGGGCAAATGCCCCAGTCAAGCAAACGCATGCTGCAATGGCTACGGCGGTAGAAATTATTTTTTTCATAGTCTTCCTCGGAATTAAAGGGCCTAAGTCTATTGAGCAGGCTTAGGAGACGGTGGCCTCATCAGTGCGTGTATCGCCTTTGTTGTCTTTCCAACTCACACCAATTTTGTCGCCCGCTTTAGCACCCTTGACGGTAAATTGAAGGAACGGATTTTTTGAAACTGCAGGTCCCCACTCGGCGGTCATCACTGCTTTCCCATTGTGGGTAGCCGTAATTTCGCTAATAAACCAAGCTGGTACAAGGTTGCCCGCTGAGTCTTTGCGTTGGCCTGACTCCATTTCATGGGCCATCAGAACACGAACGGTTGCTTTGTCACCTGCGACTTGAGCGCGAATGCGCATTGGATCAGCCATAGTAATTCTCCTAAAACAGTAATAAATGGGTTTTTAGACGTGGGGAGGAAGTCGCTTAACCGCCGCAACCGCCAAGCGTCACTTTGACTTCTTTTTTGGCAAAGAATGATTTGCCATCGGCCATGATGGCAACTGCATAAACATCCGAAGATTGACCCATTTTTGAGCGCGTCGAAAAGTTAGCATCTACGACATCGGTCACGTTAAATTGAGCGACTAAGACAGATGGATTTTTTTCCACCAAAATTAGCAAATGCTTGACTCCAGCAAGTGTCGTCGATGTAGTCAAAGGAACAACGGCACCGTTTTCCGCAATGTCAGGTCCACCAATAGCGACATCTTTGCTTTCGGTCGGTGCACTTGCGCCAAGTGCTTTCATAACATCAGCCAAATTTTTGGCTTCAAAAGCGGCCTTATTAAACGCAAACGCATATTGGGGGAATAGACCCGTGGCGGCTAGTAGGCCGGCCACTAGGGCACTGCGTTTGAGGGTTTCGCGACGAGTTGGCATAGAGATCTCCTTGGTTAAGTTCATACTAGTTAATGTTTCATCTACCGAAATACGTGTTTTCCCTATTTGGCTGCACCGTTGGTAAGCCATTGAGCGAGTGTCAAGGCGTCCGCCTCACTCAAATTTTGACTTGGCATGGGTATGGGGCCCCATACACCACCACCACCAGACTTTATTTTTTTTGCGAGGTATTCAGTTCTACCGGGATACTTTTTAGAAATGTCAGTGAATGCAGGACCGACTATTTTTTTATCGATACCGTGACAAGCGGTGCAGTTATTTTTGGCCAACAAGGCAAGGACGGCTTTGTTATCAGCATTCGCTTTTATGTCTGCAGGTTTTTCAGCAGTGGCCGTGGACTTGGTGCTTGCAGCCATAGATTTGCTTTCAGGGCGAGATGTATCGGCACCGCGTTGAGCGCCTACCAAACGGTTTTGCTCTGCCAAGTTGCCATGTGCATTTCGCGCGAAATCAGGTAGGAAGGATGCTACCTTGGGCTCAGGGGCGCAATTCGTCATGCACGCAACGTTTTGTGTGTCATTTTTCTTTGCGCCATTGAATTCTTTTCCAGGCCAAAGGGTATGGGCTGTCGTCATGCCATTGCGGTTGGGCATACGCTCTTGCACCTCTTTGATATTTTTGTCTGACAGGGTAAAGTTGTCAGGGACTATCGCATTGAGATTAAGTAAAAAGGCCGTAACTGCGTAAACCTCTTCCGTCGTTAAGGTTTTAGGTTCCGTCCAAGGCATTGCGCGATTGATGTAGTCCCAGATGGTTGACAGCGAACTCACTTTCATAAACGTGGTGCGTCCGGGGAAGTTGCTATTGGTTAGGTTAGCCACCCTTCCGGTTTTGATATCTTCTTTTGTTACGCCCCCAACCAAAGGGCTGAAAACCTCTCCAGATTCACCAAAAAAACCATGGCAGCTGGCGCATTTGCTTTCCCAAACGTCTTGCCCCTTAGCGACCGAACCCGATCCGGCAGGCAATCCTTTAAAGTCGGGGCGTACGTCAATGTCCCACGCTGCGACCTCCTTGCTGGTGGCTTCGCGACCTACGCCAGGGTATTTCACGCTGCTTTGTGCAACACTCCATCCTGTGAAGGCCAAAAGCAAGGCGGCTAGTGCGTATTTACGATACTTGGACATTTTTCACCTCACCGCTTTCCTGGACGAGCCAGGATTGAATTGCATTGTTGTGATAGATCGATCGTGTCCCTCGAACCGACCGCAGTTGTTGATAAGTGGGTTGAACAAAGCCTGTTTCATCGGTGGCCCGACTTTGAATAATGGCTGGTTTGCCATCCCAGATCCAATCAAGGTTGAAACGCGATAACGCCTTTGAAAGAATTGGTGACTCGAGACGCGCAGTGCGCCAGTTTCGACCGCCGTCGACCGACACATCGACCCGTTTAATTTTCCCCCTACCTGACCAAGCCAAACCGGTGATGTTGTAAAAGCCTTTATCTAAAAGCACTTGACCACCGGATGGCGTGGTTACGACACTTTTACATTCTTGAATACCACTGTATTGACGGTGTAGTCCACTGGGTTGCAAATCAATGTAATGAACAGCCTCGTCTTTGGTTCCGTAGGGTTGATCACCTACCTCTAAGCGACGCAGATACTTGACCCAACTTACGCCTTGAATGCCTGGCACTACAAGCCGCAAAGGGTAGCCTTGCTCTGGCCTAAGCATCTCACCATTTTGTCCATAGGCCACGAATACTTCGCCTGATTTGATCAGGCTCATCGGAATCGTACGGGTCATCGAAGATCCGTCGGCCCCTTCTGCAAGTACAAATTTTCCTTTGGTTAAATCTGCACCAGCCAACTCAAGCAAAGTGATCAGTGGTACGCCGGTAAATTCACTGCATGAAAGCATGCCGTGGGTGTACTGAACGGTTGGTACTGCAACATTGCCCCAATCTACTGCGGTATTAGCCCCGCACTCCATGAAGTGAAAACGAGAAACTGACGGTAAACGCATGATTTCATCAAGCGTAAAAACTTTGGGAGATTTCACCATCCCGTTGATCATCAATCGGTGCTTCGAAGGATCAATATCCCACCAACCTTGGTGGTGTCGTTCAAAGTGCAAACCACTCGGGGTCACAATTCCAAACAAAGACTGCAGCGGTGCAAAGGATACGGAAGCCTGGTTAGTTTGGGTCAGTCCTGGACTTTGGCGTCGCTGGACATTGGATTCATATTTTGAAGGTTTGCCGTAGCCGCTATCGGATGCCACGCTTTGACCTAGACCTACACTGTGCTCGGGAAGGTTAAGTATGTTGGGATCGCCCCCGCTCAATGGAACGGGGTTGCTTTGGGCGAGAACTATAGGCGCAGCGACGCCGGCCGCTGCCGTTGCAAACGCTTTGCGAATAAAGTCGCGGCGTCCCTGTTTCGACTCATGAACAACCGTCTGTATTGCATCGCGGTTGAGGAATCCTTCAGGTGCTTTGAGTACGCGGCCAGAATCCATCTCATTTTTCATTTTTTTCCTCATTCCTTCAGGGCACACAGCCACTTCAAGATTTTTATTGCCGACACCTCGTTTTGCAAATATCGACCACAGGTTCGTTAGCAATTGGGTAAAAAAATTACATCTCTGGGTTTGAATACAAGCCCTGATGGGTACAAACGCCTGATTAAACTGTGACCGCAAGGCTCGTAAATTTATATATGCATTTTAGCTAATATATAGAATAAATGATTTATTTGAATCGGGGTTTTCCCTCGTGACTCTCTATTTAAATCGGTAGTGATCGCGGTTAAGCGTTGCTGCGATTGAGTTGACCTCGTCGGGGAAAAGTCCAAGGTTCAACTCGGTATTGCATTGTTCAACCATACCGCGCAGCAATCCTAAGGTGTTGATGCGTCCAGTGGGTTTGTATAGAGCGCTGCCGTCACCTCCCACTTTTCTTTGGTGGCAAGCTACACACTGGTTATCAGCGATTAACTTCGCGCCGACTTTTAAATCTGCGCCTGCATACAAACGGGGTATGGACTGCGCGAACGCAGAACTCACCATACAGAAGATTACCAAAAACCAACGCAAGCGCATCATCTTTGCCTTACTTGGCGCCTGCCAAAATCCACGCAGCCAAAGCTTTTGCATCTGCATCAGTAAGCGCTGCTTGCTCTGGCATAGGAACCGGACCCCACTTACCAGAACCACCTTTTTTGATGCTCGCTATTAGCGTAGCTTCTGCATCTTTTTGGCCTGCATACTTTTTCGCGATGTCTAAGTAAGCTGGGCCAACGATTTTTTTATCCATACCATGGCAAGCCAGGCAGGCATTCTTTTGCGCGAGTTCTTTGCTTGCAAGGGCCGGCAAAGAAATCAGAGCGATACCAAGCATTGGAATTGAAAACCAAGTCACCATATGTCACCTCATTTTTTTAATAAATAACCGCTCGCGAATATATAAGGTAAAGACAACACCAAACTTACAAAGCCTGAATATTAAAACTCAAGAGCCTCACTGATCGCCTTCAGCCCTGCTTTTGCGCAGGCATCGTCCGCATCTCCGCCGGGTGCACCCGAAACACCAATTCCACCAAGAAGGGTTCCTGCGCCTTCAATAACCAGACCACCGCCAGCCGCCATGACACGGGCGTGGCTCCGAAGGGCGCTCATTGGTTTACCAGCTTGTGTTTCTGCTGCAAAAATAGTGGTAGACATTTTCATACTGGCAGCAGTCCATGCTTTGTTGGTTGCAACATCAATAGTGTGAGGACCTGCAAAACGGTCTCTTATCAGTATTTGCGTCAGCCCTGCGCGATCCACGATAGCGACCGTGACTTGATAGCCATTTTTACGGCATGCATCCATTGCTGCTTTGGCTGCATTCAAGGCCGTCTCTGGCGTAAGCGATTTGGTTTGGAAGCTTGCATCTTGGCCAATCGCAGCGCCATTTAGAAATAGAACAAGAGCAGCAATGAAAAAATTTTGAGTCATAAGGAATCCTTTGTTGTCATTAAACGGTTTACGGTATCGCGCGAGCCCATCATGCCAGTCATCGCTTGATCAGAAGTTCGGGTTTGTTAATTTGGTACAGCCGCCCTAATTTATCTATGGGGACGATGACTTCCTCTTTTAGTAGTTTGCTGATTTCACGGCTGACAGTCTCAAATTTAAGATCTAGCATTGCGCCCATGTCTTCCCGTGAAAACAATGTACTCAGATTGGGGTTGATGGGATCGCGCATTTTTATCAGTAAATTAGCTACGCGCTGGCTAGCACTGCCAAAATTCAAGTCTGCAATCCAGTCATCAGCATCTTTAAGCGCTCGCTGCCATTTATGCATCAAGTTTGCGTGCAGGCGCTGGCTATTACCACCCATGGAACGGATGACATCCAATGGGACACGGCAAACTGAGACAGGTGCAAGGGCAATGGCAACGCAGTCATATCGTCCTGTAGCCAACGCTTCAAGTCCTGCAACATCGCCTTGACGCAGTACGCGAACTACCCTACGCCGTCCATCATTTGCCACGCGCACTAACTTCACCATGCCACTACGCACGGTAAATATTCCTAAGGCTTGCGTACCTTCCTCATAAAGAGTCTCGCCCGGTTTGAATTCCAAATCGTCTATGGGCGCATGAATTAAACTAAAGTCTTGTTCAGACAAGTCTGCAAAAAGTACCATGTCGCGAATGCCGCAATTGCGGCAATCAGAAGTACCGCGCCAGGCCGATGCAGTCTTAATCGGGATCATGGGTTGAATATCATCACAACTTAGCCTTTGAGTGACATACGTGCCAGGCGTAATCTGTCATCTAAGTACGAACCGTAAAAGTCGGGTATGTAGCCGCCCACCAGACGTTCGGAAATTTCCTCACCGCCAGGACCAAAGAACAGCACCGTGGGCGCAACGCGAACGCCCCAGCTTCGAATCAGCGAATCGTGAGTTACTACTGAGCCTTTAAAGTCCTTGATCGGTGACTTACTGCGCATATCGACTTGAACCACGGGCAAACCTTCGCGGCGAACCAATGGCGCTAGATGGCTTTCTCGTACAGTTTGGCAGTAGGGGCAACCCTCAAGACTCACCATCACTATCAAAGGGCTGCGTTTAGCAAGTGCTTTTTTTAGATCGTCCATCAGGGACATTGACCCGGGCAGTGTCGTCTGCGAAAAAACTGGGTTGGAAACGCTCAGGCACAGGCCCGATAACAACAATGCGCGCCGCAGCAATGAATGGTTTGCCATCAGTTTGCTTCGTGCTCAAGGAGCAAGTACGTGTTGTAGGCATTCATGCGGTTGGCAATTCGAAACAAAGGTAAATGCTCGAATTGTGACCAATCGGTTGCCTTGTATGCATCTTCAAAGGGCTCCATATTTCGAGCAGCTTGCGCCATTTTGGAGCGAAGGTACTCCAGGTAGTTACGTGTAAGTTGCATGTCATTTCTCGCTTGCCTGCTAATCGCGCCATGGCCAGGAACGATGACTTGGGTATCAAAAGCTAACAATTGATCGAGTGCCAGTATCCAATGCCGACTATCGGCTTGTCCAACGTATGGAATACGGCTGCGAAAAACCAGGTCACCGGCAAAAAGTACTTTTTCACTGGGTAAGTAGATTGCAATATCTTCGGGGGTGTGAGAGGGGCCAACGCGTTTGATTTCAAAGACGATGCCACCCACTGTGATTGAACGGTCGCTGTCAATCCATTCGTCAGCTGCAACCAGCCGCGTATCTTCGTTGACCCAGGGTGCCAACTCTTGGCGAGATGCTTCTAGCCGCAATCGCGCTGTATCTGAATTCAGATACACCCGGGCGGCCTCATGCGCCACAATTTTTGTACCTGCAGCTTTCAACGTTTGAAGGCCGTATATATGGTCGGCATGGTAATGGGTAACCAAAACATGCGTAACGGGTTGGGTCGTTACTTTTTTTATTTCCGCCAACAAGCGAACCGCTAACGCAGGCGAACCTAGGGCATCTATGACTACAACTCCGCCCGGCGTGACTACAAAGGCTGCATTTGAGATGAAGTTTTGATTGGAAGGAGTGCCTAAGGCTGATAAACCTTCTACGTACCAAACAGAAGCAGAAACTTGTTGGGCTTTGAAAATTGGGCCATCTTCAGCCTGTACGGAGACACTGGCAAAAATCATAGTCGCCATTACGAGACCGAGTTGGGAAGCAATGTGTCTGAAATGGATCATTCTTTGCATTCAATAGCTGTAATTTGCATTAATATAAGTCATTACTGAACTAACTGAATGCGTTGGAACCAAAATGAATCTATCTCTACTTTTGGAACGTTACGGTGATGCTGCCATTTTGTCGATTGGTGGAGCGCTTATCGGCATGTTGTTTGGATTTTCAGCACAACGATCTAAATTCTGCCTACGATCTGCAGTGATTGAATTTTGGCATCACCGCATGGGCGAAAAACTATCAGTGTGGCTATTGGCATTTTCCAGTGCCGTTGTTGCTGTGCAATTGCTCATTTTTATGAATGCATTGGACGTGAGTTCAGCTCGACAACTCTCTGCCAAAGGGAGTCTATCGGGTGCCGTAGTAGGTGGGTTGTTATTCGGAGCTGGAATGATCATGACACGAGGCTGCGCCAGTCGACTGCTGGTACTTTCCGCCAATGGTAATTTGCGCGCTTTGTTATCGGGATTGGTTTTTGCCGTGACGGCCCAAGCGGCACTTTCTGGCGCACTTTCCCCATTACGAAACACTATCAGTTCTTGGTGGACTGTAGAAGGAGGAGCAAGCCGAGATCTTTTGTCAATCACAGGACTGGGGCATGCAGGGGGATTGGTATTTGGGCTGGTTTGGCTCGCTGCAGCTTTATTTTTTTCCATTCGCAGTGGATGGGGCCTTTGGAAGTGGGTAGGTGGCGTAGGGACAGGATTAGCCGTTGCAGCAGGTTGGTGGCTTACCTACCAAGTTTCAACCCAGTCTTTTGAAGTTGTGCAGGTGCAAGGGCTTACTTTCAGCGGCCCTTCCGCTGAGTGGTTGATGCGCATTTTGGCTACGCCCACGCCTGCCATCGGATTTGACTTTGGATTACTTCCTGGCGTATTTATTGGTTCATTTCTAGGCGCATGGGCGGGTCGCGACTTAAAGCTCGAAGGGTTCAAGGACGGCTACAGCATGACCCGATACATTAGTGGAGCAGTGTTAATGGGATTTGGCTCGATGCTTGCGGGGGGGTGCGCAGTAGGGGCCGGCATGACTGGCGGATCAGTTTTTGCCCTTACAGCATGGATTGCATTGGTGGGTATGTGGATTGGTGCGGGTCTGATGGATCGATGGATGGACGATGAGGCATCACACCACTCTCCCGTCAAGTTGCCTGCGGCAAACCCACAGGCAACTTGATTTCATGAATTTTCTGGCGGCGCTTCTTTCATTGCACATGTGCTCCAGCCAAAAATGGCATAAGGAGGACACCATCCAATAGAGCCTGTGGCCAAGGGAACTACTCCTAGCCATCCCCAAAGGCCAACCGCTCCCGTCGCAGCAAGCCCAACAAGCACCAAACCGAGACTGATGCGTGCGATGCGGTCAATACCGCCAACATTAATTTTCATAAATACTCCTAGTTAAAAGGGATAGTTTGTCTTAGCCGGTTTCCACTGTTCTGTCGATTGTGCGCTTATTGACTATTTACCACTGAGGTATTCAGCAACTGCAGCAATTTCTAACGGAGTCATCTTGGCCACAATAGAGTGCATGACTGCATTGTCATTGGTACGTTCGCGCTTGCCAAAACTTTTCAGTTGGCTCTCTATATAGCTCGCGTACTGGCCCGCAAGACGGGGTAAGTTTGACGAGCCCAGTCCGTCTTTTCCATGGCAGCTTGCACAAGCAGGAACGCCGCTGAATTTGTTGCCAAAGTGAAATACATAGTGACCTACAGATGCCAGATCCGAATCTTTAGATGGCTCAAGAGGTACTCTCATTTTTTCAAAATACCGACCCAAGGCGATCATCTCTTCGGGCTTGAGCTTAACGACCATATCGGCCATAGCGGTGCTTTTGCGTTTACCCGTCTTGAAGTTTTCAAGCTGTTTGGCAGTGTATTCCCAGTGTTGACCCGCTAATCGTGGAAATACCTCACTTGATGACTCCCCTTCCATGCCGTGACAAAGAAAACAGACGCCAGCGACGATTTTTTGGGCCCGTGCTTCATCGGTCTGAGCGCCTGCATACCCGGCCCAAACACATACCCATGCTAAAGCCCACCGCTTGAGAGTGCACATATTAAGCCAGAGTGTCGGCCCAAATGTTTCGAGCCCAAGACATGGCATATCGTCCTTCAAGCTCATTGGCCGCACTTGAAACGCCACCCGAACCGGCAACGGTCACCATCGTTTTTTTAGTTGCGTCATATTGATGCACGCTAGAGACGTGGACGACATCTTCATCGCTTACAAAACTATAGCAAGTGTTGTTATAAATAGGCATCGCATTAGGCGACTTACCCGTTAGTAGTGCCACCACAGCAGCAGCGCATGTTTTCCCGTGTTGATTGGCCATATGTCCAGATTTGGGCATAGCTGGTGCAATTTGAATGGAATCTCCCAGAACATGAATGTTTGGAGCCGCCTTGGACTCAAAGGTCAGAAAATCAACCTCACACCAGCGCTTATTAGCTGTTGCCAAACCTGTTTTTACAGCAATGTCACCCGCCCGCATCGGAGGGATTACATTGAGAACATCGGCTTTGATGCTGTCATTGAATTCGAATTTCAAAGTGTTACTTGCCGCATCAACATCCGTGAGAGCATGCTTAGGTCGGTATTCCACAATATTTTTGTACCGCTCGCTCCATGCCTTTTTAAACAACGGCCCTTTGGATGTGACGTCGTCATTAGCATCCAAAATCAGAACCTTACTTTTGGGCTTGGCTTTACTAAAGTAACTGGCGATTTGGCAGGCGCGTTCATAAGGGCCAGGGGGACATCTGTAGGGAGCAAATGGGATGGCCATCGCATAAACGCCACCATCTGGCATCGCTTCCAATTGTTTGCGAAGGGCTACGGTTTGGGGTCCCGCCTTCCAAGAATGTAGAACTTTGTCTTGGGCACCCGGTTTGGACATGCCTGGGAGGGTTTCCCACATAAAGTCGACTCCCGGCGAAAGTATCAGCCGGTCATAGGCTAGTTCTGCGCCACCTGCGAGTTTGACCATCCTTTTATCGGGGTCGATAGAAGTCACCATGTCACGCACCATCTTGACACCGTGCCGACTTGATAAGTTGTCATACGGCGTAGTTATGTCTGCCATCGACTTACTGCCACCCAAAACCAAGTTGGAAATCGGGCAAGAAATAAACGTGGCGTTGGGCTCTACCAACGTAACCTGAATTCCGTAATCTGACCACATGCGGATGTACTTGGCAGTGGTTGCACCCCCATAGCCCCCACCGACGACGACGACTTTGGGCCCCTTGTCGCCAACGCCACTCGCGCACCCACTGATCAATCCCATTGCACTTAGAGCGCTAGCACTACTGATACTCTGAACAAATTGACGACGTTTCATTGCGTACTCCTTATTTCTTCAGTGCGGCAAAGTAGCCCGCGAGTTGTTCAAGCTGCTCGTCAGAGTAGCCCTTGGCCAGTTGGTGCATGATGGTTGCCGGCTTTTTTCCCGACTTGAAGTCCAACATCTTTTTCAACAGATCATCTTTGGGCTGCCCAGCTAAGGACTCCATTCCTGACAGTGCAATTCCAGCTGTCCCGTGGCAACTTGCACAAGCAGCGGCCATACTCCTCACCTGCAATGGATCGGCTGCTAGAGACCATGCGCAAAGTGAAAGCAGTGCGATACCTGCAGATGTTTTAAACCAAATATTCATTGCGACTCCTTCAAGTTTCACACTAAAAATTGACATATGAGAAAACCTAAAAATTTATTCGTCATCTCTTATATCTGCGAATACTATAGAGCTTGGGTGAGTTTCAGGTCAGTGAAAACCCTCAGATGCCACCATGATCATTTAAATTTGACTATGTAACGAGGAGAATAACCGTGCTCAAGCTTTTATTTACTTTTTTCTTGGCTGTTTTTTTGAATGGCGTACAAGCCCAAGACATCAAAACGGTTTATCACGTCAATACAGGTGTTGATACTGCCGCGGCTGTACTGAACAATATTCAAAATCACCTCAATGCAGACCCTAAAGCAAAGATTGTGGTGGTCACCCACGGCTTGGGCGTTGACTTTTTGATACAGGACGCCAAGGACAACAAGGGCCGTGAATTTAGCGCTCCTGTGAGCAACTTGGCTGGCAAGGGGGTTGACTTCAGGGTCTGCAATAACACCCTTGTAACGCGGAATATCAATCCAGAAAAGCTACTCATGGAGACAAAGGTTGTTCCTTCGGGTGTTGCCGAAGTAGCACGACTGCAAGCCCGCGAAGGCTATGTGTATTTGAAACCTTGATTAACTCTCGATCTGCTCGCACACCGCTTTGCACAGGCTAACAATTTTGTCGTTGTCAATACGGTAGTAAATCTGAACTCCATCTCGTCGCTTAGCCAGCACACCCGCCTTAAAAAGGGTATTGAGATGTTGCGACATGTTGGGCTGAGTCGTATCAATGCGTTCTAAAAGATAGCTTACATTTTGCTCGCCATCGCACAAGCAATTGATAATTTTGAGACGCATGGGTGCTGACATGACACCAAAAAGCTCCGCTGCTTTTTCAAAAACATGGTCAGGCTTTTCAAGCGCTGGGTGCAGACTTTGAGGCGAGGACATAGGCATGAGGTTTAGCGGGCGGAAAAAAGGACTTTAACAGCTAGAGACATTATTTTGAGGTGCTTCCCATTTTCTCTCTGTTACGCCGAGTAATTAAGCCCAAACTAAGGCAGGTTATTTTCAATCACTGTTAATCCGTCTTTGCCCCGCCCTCAAACCACTGCTTGATCACTTCGCGCTCCGCGTCCGTAATTTGCGTTGCGTTGTTCATGGGCATGATGCGCGTAACGACCGCTTGTTGATACACCGCTTGCGCATGCAGGGCGAGATTTGGGGGTGAATCTAGGCGAACGTTTTTCATCTGCACCTGCTCGCCATGGCATTGGTAGCAGCGCTGTGACAAGATGGGTTGAAGCGTTGCGTAGTTGGGCACTGCGGTCACGCTTAATTTTGGTTTTGTTGATTGGTCTGCAGGAGCCATCCAGAGAATCGCCAACACAATGACCGCGACGCCTGAAAACGCATAGCGCCAAGGATGGGGATTGCGTCCGAGCTTAAAGCCGTGGCGCAATACAAAAAACTGCCGAATCGCTGCGCCTGCAAACATCACGAGGATCAGCACCAGCCAATTGTTGGGATGGCTGTACGTAAAGCTGTAGTGGTTGCTCAACATCGCAAAGAGCACCGGCAGCGTGAAGTAGGTGTTGTGAACGCTGCGCTGCTTACCGCGCTTGCCGTGCACGGGATCGACTGCTAATCCAGCTTTGATACTCGCCACCACAGTTTTTTGACCGGGGATGATCCAGAAAAATACATTAGCACTCATGCTGGTCGCCATCATGGCGCCCACAATAAGAAATGCGGCGCGGCCTGCAAACCAGTGGCACGCCAACCAGGTCGCCGCACACACCATCAGCGCAACCAAGCCCCCTACGATGGCATCGCCATTCTTTCGCTCCCCAAAGATTCGGCAAATAGCGTCATAGGCCAACCAAAAAACCACCAAAAACCCCAAGGCCACGGCCACAGCGGTTGCTGGTGCCCAGTCCATCACGGATTTGTCGATGAGGTACGTGCTTGCGTTCCAAA